>Ga0307422_1000569_pt1 | contig 20550 bp, 15 predicted proteins | sample SalMarWE160290MG_FD_202153 | JGI IMG/M metagenome (GOLD analysis project Ga0307422, IMG submission 202153) | Salt marsh sediment microbial communities from the Plum Island Ecosystem LTER, Massachusetts, United States - WE1602-90 | ecosystem: Environmental > Aquatic > Marine > Intertidal zone >...
CCAACCAGCAGGCGATTAATCCCCTGCTTTTGTATCTCGTCCAATACCCCCTTTGCTGAATCTTGGATACACAGAGCGTCTGCCTCCATAACGGCACTGACAGAAGGACGGGCACTGACGACCTCCTCCAGTCGGTCAAAATCTAACCCTTCGGAGATCTCCCCTTTACATCGGCAGAGCACTACGCCGATCTTTGGTTCCTCCTCAGGTGCTGGCTCAGTTTCTTCCTTCTCCTGGGGTTGGGGTTTAGGGACTTTTTCTGCCGCCCCTTCAAGCGCCCTCAGGGCGCAGGCCGTTGCCTGGGTGACGGTATCGGGGATGTCTTTCGGCTCCGAAAAGGAACCGCATACATAGACCCCCGACTGTGTGGTCTCTATCCCTGCGGGGTCCACCGTCTTACAGAAACCCCATTCGTTGAGCTCGGCCCCGGCGGTCTTCGCAAGCTCCGCGCTTCCCCGAGGGGGCCTCTGACCGATGGCCAGGATGCAGAGGTCAAATTCCTCTTTGACCACCTCATCTTTTTGCATCGTGCTCAGGATAAGGTTCCGCGTCTTTGGATCTTCTTGAATACGAGGAGTCCTGCCGCGCACAAACTGCACCCCCTCCTCCCGAGCCTGTCTTATATAACGTTCATACCCCTTGCCAAACCCCCTGAGATCCATGTAAAAGACGCTCACCCCGAGATTCTTCTGCAGCTCCTTGGCTAAGAGGGCCTCCTTGACAGAATACATGCAACAGGCAGCCGAGCAAAAGTCCCACCGGCGCTCCCTGGAGCCGACACAGAGCACAAAGGCCACCTTCTTTACGGCCTTGCCGTCAGAGGGGCGTTTTATCCGCTCTGCAAAGGGACCAATCGGGCTCACGAGGCGTTCCCATTCTATACTGGTAACCACGTTCTGCCAGCGGCCATATCCGTATTGGGTAAGAGGCTGAGGATCGAATTCATCAAATCCAGGTGCCAGAATCACAGAACTGACCTGAAGCTTCCGTTCCTCATCCGCCATCTCCAGGTCAATGGCGTCAGTGGGGCAGATCTCTACACACTTGCCACAGCGGGTGCACGCATCCCAGTCTATTGCTGGGATCGGCGGCACGGGCATGGGACCGTACAATGAGATGGCCTTCCTCGAGGCAAAAAGGTTAAATTCATCGGTCACCTTCTCAGGACAAACCTCTATACACTTCTGACATCCCGTACAAAGTTCCTCTATGACGCCGCGCGCCCGCTTATGCAAGGTTACCTTGAAATCCCCCTCTTTGCCCGAAAGGTCTACTAATTCAGCCCGCGGGATGAGCTCGATCAAGGGGTGATAAAAATCCCTTCGCAGACAATATTCCCCTTCCTCTACCCTGTTTGTGGTCGGCAGCATCTGGCAGAGGCAGCAACGATTGGTAGGAAATTGCCGCTCCAGTTGTACGATCTCCCCGCCGAAAAACGGGCTTCTGTCTACCAGGTAAACCTGTGTTCCTCGTGCGGCCACCTCCAGCGCGGCCTTGAGGCCGCCGACTCCCGAACCGATGACTAGTACGCCTTTTTTCTTCTCCTTGGCCATTCTTTAATCCCTATGAAAGAAATCCATCCACCCATGAGAAGATCTGCGTCGGGCGGAAGTGCTTGAGGCTGATGGCCCCAGACGGGCAGGTCGCTGCACACGCCCCGCACCCCTTACAGATCGCCTCTTGGATAGTCATGCGTTTTTTCCGCTCATCTAAGTGGAGGGCACCAAAGGCGCAGATGCTCTCACACATCCCGCACCCAGAACAAACCTCTGCATCCACTTCGGCCACCACGGGGTCCTTTATCACCTTGTCCTGATGAAAGTAGACGGTGGCTCGAGCCGCTGCCCCGTGCGCCTGGGCCACGGTATCAGGAAGGTCTTTTGGCGCCTGGCAGCAACCGGCGATAAACAACCCATCAGAAAATGTATCCAGCGGTCCGAGCTTGGGGTGGGCCTCCAGAAAGAACCCGTCCTTGTCGGCGGTGGCGCGAAGGGTGTTGATCAACTCAGCTGCCCCCTCTGCCGGTTCCATACCTACCGCCAAGACCACCAAGTCCACCTCCTTTTCCCGCGGTTTTCCCGAAAGGGTATCCTCATAGCGGATGACCATCTTATCGCCGCTTTTGTAAATCTCCGAGGGGTTCCCTCGAACGTATTGTACACCGCTGCGTTGGGCCTTTTCATAAAATTCTTCATATCCCTTCCCAAATGCGCGGACATCCATGTAAAAGGAGGAAACTCGTGTATCGGGGAGCATCTCTTTGAGCAATAGCGCTTGCTTTGCAACTACCATACAGCACGCACGGGAGCAATACTCCTTGCCGATGCTCTGATCCCTGGAGCCTACGCAGTGGATGAAGGCCACCTCTTGAGGTTGCCCATTTGTCGACGGCATACCTTTTTGGAGCAGTTCCTCCATCTCCACCGTTGTTATAACCTTCTCGCTCTCCCCGTAGGCGAACTCGGGTTTTCTCCGTGCATCAAAGGGCTTGAAGCCGGTTGCCACGATGATGCTGCCGACTTCCTCTTCTACAGTGGTGCCGTCGGCTTGCTTAATGGTTACCTGAAAGTTGCCGGGGAAACCCTCCAGGTCAACTACCTCACTCGAGAGATATTGTTTGAGCCCGTCGTGCGATTCCAAGGCCTCGATTTTTTCCTGCAGAAAGTCTTTGACGGGGATCAAATGGGGAAATCCTTTTCCGATCCGCCGTGCCCATCCACCCAATTGCTCTTCACGTTCCACTAAAATGACCTTAAATCCTGCATCGAGGACATCGGTGGCAGCGATTATACCGGCGATCCCCCCCCCAATTATCAGGGTGGTGGGGGTTACGGGGTACTCCGTGGTCCACAGCGGCTCCAGGGTCTTCACCCGCGAGACCCCACCGCTTATCAGCCCATAAGCCTTGTCGGTCGCTTCTTGTACGTCTTTGGTGACCCACGAACAATTTTCCCTGATATCCACCTGTTGATAAAGATACGGGTTGAAGTCCTCTTCAGAGACGCATTTTCTGAAGGTACGTTCATGCATGGTTGGCGAACACGACGCAACAACCACTCTGTCAACAAGCCCTTCGTGCAAGGCCTTTTTAATCTCGGCCTGCCCCTGATCCGAGCACATGTATTTTTGATCAATCGCCAAGGCCACATCAGGGAGCGTTCTGACCCTTTCCACGAGCTGGGCGATATCGATATACCCGCCGATGTTTCTGCCGCAGTGACAGATAAAGACCCCTACCCTGTGTTTTTTGCTCATCCGTGCACCCGTGATATGACTGCCAAGGCTCGTGACGCAGCGCCATTTGCCTCCGCAACTGAATCGGGGATGTCCTTCGGCGCCTGGCAGCAGCCAGCGAGGAAGATTCCCGGCCGTGAGGTTATGACGGGATCGCTGGGATTAAGTTCCCTAAAAAAACCGTTCTCATCCAATTCAAGGTCGAGGATATCGGCAACCTCCTTCATGCCGCGAGCAGGCCGCAGGCCGCACGCCAAGACCACAACATCCACTTCCTCCTCATAGGGCTTGCCGGTGAGGGTATCTTCCCCCCTTAACACCAGGCTCCCATCAGTCCCATTACGGCTAAAAACCTCAGAGGGAAGACCACGGCGGTAAATGACCCCGCTGCGCTGAACCCGCTCGTGAAATTCCTCATACCCCTTCCCATATGCGCGGATGTCCATGAAATAGACCGTCGCCTTCACGCCGCCCGGTATCCGGTCTACGACGCCGTAGGCGTGTTTTGCCGTGTACATACAGCACACCCGCGAGCAGTAAGGGTTGCCGACTGTGTGATCCCGAGAACCCACACACTGGATGAAGGCCATGCTCTTGGGGACCATCCCATGTACAATAATCTCTCCTTCCGTCGGTCCGGAAGGCGAAAATAGACGCTCCATCTCCAAGCTGCTGAGAACGTTCTTGTATTTCCCGTAGCCGTATTCCGGTTTCTGCGTAGGATCGAAGAGCTGGTATCCGACCGCTACGATGATGGCACCCACCTCGAGATCTCTCTCTTGGGGGATCATCGTATGATCAATGGCCTGCTGCTCACAGGCCGCCACGCACTGCATGCACTCGGAACAGATGGCACAGTTCAGGCACCGTTTGGCCTCTGCAATCACCTCTTCTTCGGTGAGCGTCAACTCGACTTCATTATCACCCGTGCGCTCCGCTACCGGGATGCGCGGAATTTTGGCGCGGGGCTTCACCTCAACGGGCCGATCGGGGACGGGCGCTTCCTTCTTCTCCTGAGGCCCCCTCCCCGCCCCGAGGTCTTCGCCACGCAGGAACCGGTCGATGGAGATGGCCCCCTCTCGCCCCTGGTTTATGGCGTCGATGGCGTAACGGGGGCCTAACACCACATCTCCGCCGGCGAAGATCCCCTCGGCCCCCGTCGCCAAGGTTACCGGGTCCGCCTGTACGGTGTCTCGTTTGGTCACCTCCACGCCGACTGCCGGCGCCCAGTCGATATCCAGCGCCTGCCCGATGGCCAGGATTACCGATCCAACCTCTACCTGAAATTCCGAGCCTTCGATGGGAACGGGCCTCCTGCGCCCTGATTCATCAGGTTCCCCCAGCTCCATCTTCCTGCATTCAAGGGCCTTGACCTTACCCCCGTCCCCTATGACCCGGACGGGATCTACGAGGAAGTTCATCTGTACCCCTTCCTCCTCCGCCTGTTCCACCTCCTCTGCCCCGGCGGGCATCTCCGCCCTGCTGCGCCTATAGATCAGGAGGACCTCCTTGGCCCCTGTGCGCGTAGCCGTTCGAGCGGCATCAATGGCGGTATTGCCGCCCCCGACGACCGCAACACGGGAGGGAAGTTGCACTTTCTCACCGAGGTTTGCCTTGCGGAGGAATTCAATTCCGCCCATGACTCCCTCAAGGTCTTTACCCTCGATGTCGAGGCCCCGGCTCTTGTGCAACCCCACGGCCACGAAGATCGCCTTGTAGCCGTCCTTGCGCAGGTCGTCGATGGTCAGGTCCGTGCCGATCCTCACGTTGGTCTTGAGCTCTACACCCAGCTTCAATATCTCCTGGACATCGTAATCCAGGACATCTTTCGGCAAGCGATAGGCGGGCACCCCGGCATAGAGCATACCCCCGGCAACAGGGAGGGCCTCAAAGATGGTGACCGGGTAGCCCATGAGCGCGAGATCCCTGGCCGCAGTCAGGCCGGCCGGTCCTGCCCCCACAATGGCCACCTTCGGTTTTTCGGGATCGATGGCCGGCTTCTCCGCTTTGTCTTCCGAAGGATGTGTCCGGGCATAGTCGGTAAGAAATCTCTTGATGGGATTGATGGCCACCGGCTCGTCGATCTCCCCCCTGTTGCATGCCTGCTCACAGGGGTGGTAGCAGATCCTGCCGCAGACCGAGGGGAGTGGATTCCTCTCTCTGATCAGGTCCAGGGCCTCCTTGAACTTACCTATGGAGGCAAGGGCGACATACCCGTGCGCGTTTACCCCTGCCGGACATGCCAGCCTGCAGGGCGCATGATCCAGCTTGGTGATGGCCATTGCATTGGGGATCGCCTGGGGATAAGCCTTGTATGGGGCCTTGCGCTCCATGAGCCCTTCATTGAACTCACAGGGGATGCTGACGGGACATGCCTTGATGCACTCTTCACAGGCATTACACTTGCTGATGTCTATGTACCGTGGCGTTGTGCGCACCCGCACCCGGAAGTGCCCCGCTTCTCCTTCTACCGACGTTACTTCGGTCCCGGTGAGCAACTCTATGTTCGGGTGTTGCCCCACCTCGGTCAGTTTGGGGGATATGGTGCACATGGCGCAGTCATTGGTGGGGAAGGTCTTATCAAAATGAGACATATGCCCCCCGATCCAGGGGTAGCGCTCCACCAGGTAGACTTGATACCCGGCATCGCCCACTGCAAGCGATGCCTGCATGCCGGTGATACCGCCACCGATGACCAATACTGTCGGAACTGCTGTCACCTATGCTCCTTTTCGTTCACGAACCTTTGCGACAATGCCCGGCACCACCTTCAACAGATCGTCTACGATTCCGTAGTGGGCGACACTGAATATCGGGGCCTTGGCGTCTTTATTGACCGCAATGATGGTAGCCGCGTTTTTCATCCCGGCAATATGCTGAAAGGCCCCGCTGATGCCGAGCGCTATGTAGATTTTCGGTTTAACGGTCTTCCCGGAGGTACCCACTTGCCGCTCCTTGGGAAGCCAATTTTTATCCGACACCGGCCTTGAACAGGCGACGACCCCTCCGAGCAAACTCGCCAGCTCCTCAACCATGGGGAGATTCTCGGGATCTCCAATCCCCCTCCCCACGGCGACGAGGATATCGGCCTGGGTGATATCAACATCCCCCACTGCCGCCTCAACGTACTGGAGGAATTTTTTGTATGCGTAGTCCTTGTCAAACTGAAAGGATACTTGTTCTACCGCCCCGTTGAGATCTTTCAGGCCCTCCGCAGGGAAAGAGCCCGCGCGGATCGTGATCATCTGACAGGGGGCATCCTTAACAAAATGAATCTCCGCACACATCTTGCCGCCGTACATCTGGCGATAGGGGATTATGGCATCACCCTTGACCTCGATCTCATAACAATCGGTTGCCAGAGGAACTTCCGTTGCCGTTGCCAGGGAAGGGGCAAGATCCATCCCGAAGGCGGTATGACCCATGAGTACGAGGGATGGTTTTCTCTCCTTCATCAAGAAGCTGAGGACATCTTGATAGGGCTCTGAATTAAAATTAGAGAGGATTTCATCTTCCACCACAAGGGTGTGATGGCAGTAGCGCTTGACCTCATCTGCCATAGAGGCAATCCCTTTTCCTAAGAGGACCGCTGTCAACTCCGCTTTCGTCTTGTCTGCCAGTTCTTGCCCTTTTGACAGCATCTCTAAATTAATCTCTTTCATCTCTCCCTGACGATGTTCCATTAAAACGAGGATCTCTGCCATTAGACCACACCCCCTTTCTGAAAGATATCCATCATTTTGGTTGCCACTTCATCCGGGCTCCCCTCAAGTATCTGTGCCCCCTCACCCACCGGCGGCGGAAAGATCTTCTCTACCGTGATGAAAGACCCCGCTGAGCCTACCTGGTCAGGTGAAAGGCCGAGGGCACCAAGGTCGTGTTTCGCCACCTCTATTTTGGCAACCTTCCTAATACCCATAATGGAGACATATCTCGGCTCGTTTATCCCACTCTGGATCGTAAAGAGGGCGGGGGTTGCGACAGCCAATTCTTCCTCCATCCCCCCTTCAAGCTCTCTCTTGATCTTCACCTGTTTGTCCTCTATTTCAATGGCCGTTACCAGGGTAGCATGGGGGATATCGAGCAATTCGGCTAACGTGGCCCCCACCTGGGCATAACTGTCATCATCCGCCAGCGCGCCCGTGAGGATGATGTCATAGGGGATGTCCTTGATAGCGGCGGCGAGGACCTTTGCTATGGCATAGGCATCAGAACCCTCTGCCTGGGGGTCCGTAACCACGGCGGCCTCATCAGCCCCTAAGGCAAGTGCTCGCCGGACCACATCTTCGCTCTCCTCGGAACCCACCGTTATGGCGGTGACCTTGCCGCCATGTTTCTCTTTTATCCTCACCGCTTCCTCAACTGCATAGTTGTCCCAATCGTTTACACCGAAGACCAAACCCTCTTCCTGTATGCCCTTGCCCGTTTGATCCACCTGAAGGTCGATCTCTGCTACCTCCGGCACTCTCTTGATGCAGACTATGATATCCATCGCTTCACCTCCTTATAATACTTATACGTTATCGAAACCCATGGCCTCGGCAACGAGCTCTAAGATATCACGTATGAGCACTTTCTCTTCCAAACCCGTTGTCTTTGCGCCATCCTCAAGGGTCAACAGACAGAACGGACAGGCCGTGGCAATGATTTCGGCGCCCATCTCATGCGCATCCTTTACCCTGATCTCGCTGTTCCTCTCTCCCTCGCCCGCTCCCTCGGCCCACATCCTGCCTCCACCGCCCTCACAGCAGAGACTGCGTTCCCTGCTCCTGTCAAACTCAAGGAGTTCAAGCCCCGGGATCGCCCTCAGTATCTCCCGGGGCGGATCAAATACTTCATGCTGTTTTCCCAGGAAGCAGGGATCGTGGTATACGACCTTCTTATTCACTTCATGGGAAAACGTCACCTTCCCCTCCTTAATCAGATCGGCAAGGAGCTGCGTATAGTGAAGGACCTGGAATCCATCGAGCTCGTACTCGGTTGAGAAGGTATTGAAACAGTGTGGAGACGTGGTGACGATGGCCTTGACCCCTGACGCGTTAAAATTCTTGGTGTTTTCCTCCCTCAATTCCTCAAAGAGTCCTTCCTCTCCCATCCTCCTGATTTCATTGCCACAACAGCTTTCCTTCGTCCCGAGGATGCCGAAGCTCACGCCCGCTGTCTCGAACACGCGACAAAGGATCCGGGGAATGCCCTGCAGTCTGGGATCATAGGAGGCGGCACACCCTATGAAATAGAGCCATTCGGCCTCGCCCTCTTCGGGGAGGACCTTGACCGCTATGTCTTCCTTCCATTCGGTCCTCTTCTGCCTCGGCTTTCCCCAGGGATTGCCGTGTTTAAAGGTGCCTTCGAGGGCATCGATGACTGTCTTCGGCACATTGCCCTGCTCTACCAGCTCGCCCCTGAGGCCCACGATGAGCTCCGAGGGTTCCAACCCCCGGGGACAACGAAGGGTACACGTCGCGCATGTCGTACAATCCCAAAGCCCTGGACATTCAAGCGCAACCTCTGGCGAACCCCCCATCAGGACTTCGTGCATGAGAGAGCGAATGTTGAGGGGCGCCCTCAGGGAAACGGGACAACCACCCGTACACTTGCCGCACTGTAGACATGCATACAATTCATATTTTTCCAAGAAATCCATCGTTTAATACCTTCCTAATGGTTTTGTGGCAATAAAAAGCTTCTCAATCTCCTGTGGCTCAGTTCCCTTTGAGCGCCCCGCGAAGAAAGACCTCGCTGAATATTCCCCCCAATTCCTCCAGCCCCAGCTTCCCTTTGGGATCATACCAGGTATACGTCCAGAGGACCATGCCGAAGAACATGAGGGCAAGGATCGAGGGGTCTATGGATTTGAGCCGACCTTCCTTGGCCAGGTCGCCGAAGAGTTTTTTTAGGGTCTCTAGATAGACCCGTTGTTTATCGAAAAATTGCTGTCGGTGTTCACGGGAAAGGTATTTCCCTTCGGATACCAGGATGGCCAACAGCTCTTGATTTCCTGCATAGTGGTCAACGTAAAATTTACAGAACCCCTCTACTTTTTCGACGGGGCCCATATCTTCATTATTGATCTTCTTGAGCTTTGCATACCCCTCATCAATAAATCCGATCACGATCTCATTAAGGATATCTTCCTTGGAGGGAAAATAGTGGAACATCCCGGGCACGCTGAGGTCGACCTTTTCAGCGATCTTCCGCACAGGGGCCCTCTCAAACCCCTGGGCCGCAAACAACTTGGTTGCAGCCTTTAAGATCGACTCTTTCTTTGTCATGGCAATCCTCAACTACCTTTACGTCCTTAGTGTTCCAACACTCTACCGATCGATCGGTAGCATCTACAGATAAATTTAGCCTTCTCAAAAACATATGTCAAGATCTTTTTTCGCAAAACAGGTCTTTTTTGACCTTTTTCTGGAATGAGGCAACTGATTAATATGAAAGGAGACACAAACGATCATACCGGTAGACGGGGGGGCTTTTTCTGCCATAAAGACCCCTCAGTTATAGAGGGGACAAGGAAAAGGAAGGCCCGTAACTAAGAATACTATAATTATTGCAGAAATTCAGGTCCAGCCTGCACAATGCTCACGCAACAGCCCCACTATATCGTTCTTTAGAGATAGCGGCCGTACTTGAGGGTGTTTTTGTTGATACTAATAGCAAGGTCTTCCGAGATCATATCGTTTCCCATGGCCCTGAAGGGAAGGTAGACCAGGTGGTGTTGTGTAATGGCAAAGTTGACGTCTGGAAGCAGGGGAAAGAATTTTCTCTTGGGCATCACGGCGCTGGCCAGGGTGACCGTTAAGCTCTGGGCGGCCTCGCTTCGAGGCAGTGTCACTGGGTAGAGGTTCTTTTTGGGAATGTGTTCTTTCATCGTCCAGTCTCTCTGTAGGATGGTCATCTGTCTGGCCAGGCGCAAAAAAATTTTTGGTCTAATTTTGAAGGCCGGGATCCAGAAAGACAACGCTGTGTCGTTCAGACCGTTTTGCATCACCGTGGGCTGTTTTGTGACACGAATAAAATCGGCATAGGTGTTAATACCGAGGGCTTTATCCCGTGCTGTTATCTTCCAAAAGGGCAGATAGCGTATATCCTTCCCCTGAGCGTACGCCACACCGAACGCTACAGGGGTAAAACGAGCCTCCGATGCCTCCCAGGCCGTGTCGCAATTGCTGCAGGTCAAGACCACGCTATCCCGTTCTCCATCGAGGTTCCAGCCGCACTGCGGGCATATAGTGGCCATAAAGGTGATGTGCCACCGGGGATTCGCTTCTCCCCCCGAGGAAAAGGTGTCTTCGCCATCAGGCAGTCGGACAAGGGGTCTATTGATCACCGCATCACAAACCCTGTTGTCGTGTACAAAGAGGGGCAGATAGATAAGGCTGAAGGTCTCTCCGATATAGGCACGGTGGAAAAGCTTGCCCGGGGAAAAAACCGACGTGCGCTTGTTCATCGCGGTCAGTACATCGGAAGGGCTGAGCGTGCATTGCAGAAAGGTACCCGGTACATCCGGTGTAGCAAATCGCATCTTCATGGCCTGGGGCCTGACCCCCAGTGAAATGGGCAACTGCTCTGAGCCCGCGCCCTGATGGGTGATGTCCACAATGCTGTGGCGGATAGCTGCGCCCTTGCAGAGATATACCTCGCCTTTCAAGCGCATATACGGCGCATAGATAATATCGTGATCAGGTGCCTTGTGGGGCAAGAGGAAGCGGAAATAGTCCCGGGCAAAGAGGTAGTTTTTGACATGGCAATAGGGGCAGAGGATCAGATGGTCGGTTTCGTCCAGCTCGATAGGGGCACCACACTGGGGGCACTCTTGCTCAATGGTGAAGCCCATCTATGTCAACTTTTCCCCGCACTGGTTGCAGAAGATAGAGTCGGGCAGGTTTTCAGCCTTGCAGTGGGGACAGACCTTGGGTGCCGGTTTCGTATCCGTCGGGTTTCCGCACCGGGGGCAAAACCGGGCGTTCGGCGGTATGTTTTTGCCGCAGGCGGCACATTGATGGAACACCACCTGCTGGTGACCGCAATGGGGGCAGAAGGTGGCGTCTGTGGGAACCGGTTTGTTGCAGTCCGGGCACGTGGCTGCTTGCTGAGGTGCCCCGGCCTGGGGCCTCAATGCCTCGGCAAACATGGCCGGCATCATCAGACCCATACCCATACCCATACCCGAGCCGGCTGCGGCGGTCGACCCGGCAGCCTTTTCCATGGCCATGGCGGCCTTCATCTTGATCAATTTGTCCAGGTCCTGCAACACGCTGAGACGGCTCTTGTCATCGATGGCCTGTTGCACCTCGGCCGGGGGGGTAATGGACGTAATATAGAGGTGTTCCAAGCCGATGCCGAAGCGGCTGAAATCAGCCTGCAGGCGTTTTTGCAGACCTTCCGAGAGCTCGTCGTATCGTCCCGGCAGGTTGAAGAGGCTGTCCAGGTGTTCGCCCAGATGGTCATTAAAGCGCGAGACAATGACCCGTTTGAGATATTCCTCGATTTCCTCCGCCGTGTATATCCCCATGGTCCCCACGAGGGTATTGATAAAGAGTACCGGCTGAATCACCTGAATGTTGAATACGCCGTGGGCCCGGAGTCGGATGAGGCCGAGATCCGCGTCCTTGAAGGCCACCGGATCCCTCGTGCCCCATTTGAGGTTGGGGAAGACCTTCATGTTGACGATGTATACCTCGGCCCGCAGGGGGCTGGTCATGGCCCAGGGAATGGCCAGGATTTTGGTCAGGACCGGGATATTGGCCGTCGCCAGGGTGTGGCGACCGGGTCCGAAGGCATCGCCGGCCTTGCCTTGGTAGAACAGGACGGCGGCCTGGCTCTCGCGGACAGTGAGCTGCGCCCCTAACTTGATCTCACCTGATCCTGCCTCCGGTATCCGGTGCACCAGTTCTTGACCGGTCTCATCAAACCACTCGATGACCTCCAAAAAAACGACATTATCTTTGCCCATATATACCTCCTTTCAATGAATGAAGCATGCCCCGATGCCTGTATGAGCCCTGGCAGGGCATGCACACCGAGCTGAGCCCCCACAAGCGGGATAAAGACGGTGCCTATGGCTATGCCGTGTGCCGTCTTAATGCACCAGCTTCTTATCCCTCTCAAAATCAAAGTCATCATCCTGGTCAGGGGTGTGGCATTTGAGACACGTAGTTTGTTGTGCCTGAGGGGGCGCATCTCCCTTGTGAGATGTACCCGAATGCGACTCAATATGTCCCTCCATCCTCCCGTGACACTGAGTGCACTGGACCCCTGCATACTCCGGGGTCTTTTCCCATGAGATAAATCCACCCGTGAGGTATGAGGTGACGTGACAGACGATACACTCAGGATTATGATGCTCGTTTTTCTCTATGAGTGAATCGATGGCATGGGCATGGGGCGTCTTTGCCCATTTGTTGTAGATATCGGCGTGGCAGTGTTGGCAATCCTTGGCCCGCAAGACCGGTGGAAACTGGTCTGAGATCTCCTCTTCTTTTTTTTCAGCAAGCTCTTTTTCCATCTGAGCGACTCGTTCCAGATACCGTGCATAGGTCTCTATCAAGAGGGGATCACCGGGCACAGTGCGGTCGAGGGCAATGAGTTGGGGATCGAATCTCCACGTTTCACCACTGAGGGAGGCGTCGACCCTACCCAGATACGTACCCTGATTCTCAGTATCAACCAGGAGTGAACCACTGATTTTTTCAGGCCTCTTTAATCTAACGGTACTGTACGATATGATGACGATGTCCATCCCGTCGTGCTTGCTGACAAACTCGCGCACCTGCGGCAGATCTCCATGGAGCATGGCAACGACAAAGTCCGCATTGTTTCTTGCGTACGCTAATGCCGCATCGATGACCTTTTTAGGGTCTTCTATGTTCCAGTCCTTTTTTGCCGATTGCGGGATGTCGCCACTGATGAAGAGGCTAAAGATTCCGACCCTGATCCCACCTCGACGGATGATCAAGGGTTTGTCCCGAAGCTTTTTGCCTCGATACGCGACATTGATGGTCACTATTGGAATGCCTGAGACCTTTAATTTCTCCATTACATTATAGGCATCTTGATGCATCAGGATTTCTCGTTCGCCGATGCTGATGGCATCGTATTCCATCTGATGGAAAGATTCGAGGAGCACCTCGAACTTGATCTCGCCCTGTTGGTCGTACAGGGGGGCAAACCCTCCGGCATCAACCACAATGGTCGGCGTACCGCGCCCTCTGGCCTCTGTGATCTTGGTAGCTCGCCGAGCTAGCCCCCCGAGCGGGTTCCCCGCTCACCCACAGGGGGCAAGGGTGCCCTGTAGGTCACTGGTATAAAAGATGGTGATGTGCTTGTCACGTTGCTGGCAGTGTGAACAAAACGGGTTATACGGCAGCACCATGGCAACACCGGCGATAAATACAATAGTGATGAGTCGTATAGAAATTCTCTTCATGTGTGCCCCTCTTTTTCTTGAGAGTTACCGACATGGCTATTGTACCTAAAAAACGATGGAAGGGGAAGGTAATGATGCAAGGATTATTGGTTGGAAGATATGGGAGAAGAGACCCTTTTATATATCGCCACTGCCTCCTCTTCAGCCACATCGGTCCATGATTCATAGGCGTCGGCGACGGCAAAACTGAGACCGCTGCGGATATTGGCGCAATATACGGCCTCCACCTCTTGGGCCATCCCCTGCAGGGCGCTCCAGGGAGCGGTGGGGACTGCGACGCAGATAGCCTTTGCGCCGGTCTTGCGCAGGGCCTCAATTGCCACCAGCATGGTAAACCCCGAGGCCAGGCCGTCATCCACGAGGATGGCCAGGCGTTGCGCGAGGTCTGGAAAGGACCGGTCTCCCCGGAAACGCCTTACCCGCCGGATTACTTTTTGGTTTGTCTGGTTGACCCCCTTCTGGATCTGCTCCTCGGTCAACCCCAGGTGAGCGAGGAGATCCTTATTCAGACGCATGGTCCCGTCAAAGGCCACGGCGCCGTAGCCTGCCTCAGTGTTCCACGGCAGGGTAATCTTGCTGACCACCGCCACCTCTAAGGGAATGGTAAGACTTTGCGCTATTACCCCGGCTACCGGCACGCCCCCTGCCGGGACAGCCAGCACGACGGCCTCCGTTCGACGATAAACATCGAGCATCTCAGCCAAGACCTCCCCGGCATGCGCCCGGTCGCGAAAGACGTGCGATCGTTCACGAAGGTCGGCTCGTTCTATGATGTTTGTGACTATGTGTTGGTTCATTGCCATTTCAATGATAACAAATGAGGGGACGGATTTAAAGACGGGCCATGTATAAATGGTTCTATTCCTAACATGCAGAAATATATATGAATCGTAAAAGTTCATGATTCATGAAAGCCCTTGGTATAGATAGAAAAATATCCCATCCGGGTCCTTGACAAGGTAGAGGGTGGGGTTTAGCTTTACCAAGAAGGTTTGTTGGAGGATGAGATCCATGAAGAGGAATATCCTGGTAATGATAATAGCTGCCCTTTCTCTCCTTTTTCCCGTTCAGGGCGGAGCAGAGGAGATCATCAGGGCAACGTTGGAGAACGGGATGCGAGTGGTCCTGTCGGAGGACCACTCCGCCCCCGTCGCCGCCTTTCAGGTATGGGTGGAGGTGGGCAGCGCCGACGAGCGCCCCGCTGAGGTGGGGATATCGCACCTCATCGAGCACATGATCTTCAAGGGAACGAATGAGAGGAGGGCAGGGGAGATCGCGGGGACCATAGAACGGTACGGGGGGCGTATCAATGCCTATACCAGCTATGACCACACCGTCTACCACGTGGTGATCGCCAGCCGCTACCAGCACAAAGGGCTGGAGGTCTTGGCCGACGCCGTCCAACACCCTACCTTCGACCCGCAGGAGCTGGCGCGGGAAAAGGAGGTGGTGATCGAGGAGATCCGAATGGGCGAGGATGATCCGGGACGCACGCTCCATAAGGCCCTCTTCAGAACAAGCTTTCAGCACCACCCCTACGGGAGGCCCATCATAGGATATGCGGATCAGGTAAAAGGGTTCAACAGACATGAAGTCCTTAGCTATTATAAAAAGTGGTATTGCCCTGAAAACATGGTCTTTGTGGGGGTGGGAGATTTCAAGGCGCCGGAGTTGCTAGCCAGACTGAAGGGGCTCTTTACCGTGCCTTCCCGCCCCCTCCCTGCCCGGCGGAGACCCGAGGAGCCCACCCAAGAGGCCTTCCGCCCCCTGGTGATGCAGCAGGCGATCAAGGAGAGATATTTTGCCCTCGGCTTTCACATCCCCGGCATCACGGATGAGGATACCTATGCCCTCGATGTCTTGGCCGCCATCATCGGCCAGGGGGAGTCATCACGCCTGCAGCAGGAGTTACGATTCAAGCACGGCCTGGTCAGCTCCATCTATGCCTATGCCTACACCCCCCAGGATCCGGGGCTCTTCGTGATCGGGGGGACATTTCAGCCGGGGGCCATCCAGGAGGGACTCGAAGGGATTATCACAGAGCTCTCCCGGGTGAAGGTTACAGGCGTCGATGAGGAAGAACTGCATAAGGCCAAAGTCATGGTGGAGACGAATTTTATCTACGACCGGGAGACGGTACAGGGTGAGGCGGGGAAGCTCGGCTCCTTTGAGACGGCCTGGGGGGATGCGACCAAGGAGGGAGCGTATCTACAAGGGATCTTCCGGGTGCGGGTGCACGACGTTGAGGAGGTGGCGAGGCGATACCTGCGCCCTGGAAACCTCACCATGTGTCTCCTCGTGCCTGAGGGGGAAGAGGAAGGTGCGGACCATCGCGCCCTGGAGCGATCGGTGAAGGGACTGGAAGGAATCCCTGCCACGCACGAGACCACGGCGGAAATAAAGCGGGTCGTGCTGGAGAACGGGATCACCCTCCTTGTTCAAGAGGACCATGCAGTACCTGTAGTGGGGATATATGGTGTGTTCTTGGGAGGGGTGCGGTTTGAAACGGAGAACAAGGCGGGCATCACCCACTTCCTCTCCGAGATGTTGACCAGGGGCACCGAGTCGCACACCGCCATCCAGTTGGCACGGGAGGTGGATTCCCTCGGGGCAACCCTGGAGGCCTTTTCCGGGCGCAACAGCTTCGGCGTGCGGGCGAAGGGCCTCAGTAAAGACTTTCCTCAGCTTATGAGGCTGGTGACCGAAGTGATTTGCAAGCCATCTTTCCCCCCTGAGGAGATCGGGCGGGTGAAGAATGAGGTCCTGGCCGCCCTGAGAAAAGAACGCGACATGATGCCCCGCCGGACCATGAGGCTTCTCAGGGAGACCCTCTATGAAAGACATCCCTATCGCCTCAACGTCCTGGGCGAAGAGGAGACCGTACAACGCATCGACAGAGGAGATCTCAGACGATACTATAAAAAATACGCCCTCCCCCCGAACATGGTCCTGGCCGTCGCGGGCGATATCAGGTGGAAGGAGGCATCCACTGCCGCACACGATGCCTTTGAAGGGATGCCGAGGGCGTCCTTTTCGCCTCCTGCAGTCCCCCAAGAGCCCAAGCACCAGGGTATCAAGAAGGGGGAAGAGGTAGTGCGTGAGAAAGAGCAGGTCCATATCGCCCTCGGTTTTATGGGCACTACCTTACAGGATGAGGATCGCTTCCCCTTAAAGATCTTGGAAGCCGCCCTTGCTGGGCAGGGGGGACGGTTATTCATCCAATTGCGGGATAAAGAGGGGCTGGCCTACGTGACGACCTTCTTTGTCCGATCTGACCTCGATCCCGGCTATCTGGGGGTGTATCTCGCCACCAGCCCCCCCAAAGTACAACAGGCCATCCAGGGGATCGAGGGGATACTGCGGGCAGTACGGGATAAAGGAATCAATCAGGAAGAGTTGGAGCGGGCCAAGACCTATCTCATCGGGAATTATGAGATCGATCTCCAGAGTCCTCTCTCCTTGGCAGCTACCATGGCCTTCGATGAGCGATATGGCTTGGGCGGGGATTTCTATCGCAAGTATCCCCGTGAAATAGAGGGGGTGACGCAAGAGGATGTCCTGCGGGTGGCTCGGAAATATATCGACCTCGATTCCTATGCCGTGGTCATTGTCCGGCCTCCCTCCCCTTGAGCCGCTTAAGGACGGCCTTCTTCTTGCCCGCGATGCTCAATTCCTTATCCCGGCGTTCGTCGATCCGGATGGTGGTAACCACCCGTTGCACTCCTTTGTTAAACGGTGCGCGGTGCATCTGCTCGGCCAGTCTCAGCAATTCCTCCACGTGGCCCTCCACCTCTGTTCCCATGGAGGTGATCTCGTACCGCACCCCCTGCTGATTTAATATCTCCGCGCACTCCGCGACGAACTGACTCACGCTGGGGCCCTGCGTGCCTATCGGTATCACACTGATCTCCATGATGGCCATTGCCGTAACTCCTTTTCGACTATTGAGGGATGCTCTCGAGGATGAATACCCCGAGGAGGCCAAAGAAGAGGTTGGGCGCCCAGGCGGCGACGAGGGGGGGGAAGGTGCCTGCGTGCCCCATGGCCACGGAGATGGCAAATGCTACCCAATAGACGAATCCGATAACGATGCTGATCCCTACCCCCTGAGCGATACCCCCCCCGCGGCCGTGGCTCGCCGCCAGTGCCAGAGGGCTCCCCATCAAGACCATAATCAGCGTCAAAAAAGGGAGGGCCAATTTTGTGTGGAGGTCCACGACATAACGGGTGGGATCATACCCCTTATCCCTGAGTTCTGCCACATACCCTTTGAGTTCTCGGTAGGTCATTTCATCCGGCTCCTTCATCCCCTTCTGAAAGTCCTCCGGCCTCTCAGGGAGTGGGATGTCCCTCTGTTCATAGACTTCCGTCGACACCTCCCCTCCGGGGAGAAAATCCCTGATGGCCACCTCATAGAAGGTCCATGTGTCGCCGTTCCATCGGGCCTTACGGGCGTCTATGCGCTGGTGGAGGTTGAATGCCTCGTCGAATCGGTAGATGGTTATCCCCTTGAGGAGATCTTGCTTCGGCTCAAGGAGTTGGATGTTGTAGATGGCTTCATCGCCACGGTACCATATCTTGTTGAGCTTGAAGAAGGCCCGTTCCTCCTCCTTCTTTATCTTGACCGACCAGACGTAGCTACTCTTGCGGGCGGCGAGAGGAACAATGGTCTCATTACAGAGAAAGAGAAAGGCGGTAACCACGGCAGCAAGGACCACCAGGGGGAGCATGATTCGATACGTGCTCATGCCATGGGCCTTTATAGCCACGACTTCGTTGTTGCGCGCGAGGACCCCCAGGGTGATGAGGGCGGCCAGGAGGGTGGCGAAAGGAAGGGTTTGGGAGAGGAATTGGGGGATGGTATAGAGGAAATACTCCAAGATCAGGTACAGGGGGGCCTTGTAGACGATGACGTTGTCGATCCTCTCCAAAAGTTCCACCACAAAAAAAATCAAGAAGAAGGAGGCCGTCCAGAGGAAAAGAAATTTCAAGAATTCTCGGGCTATGTAACGGCTGAGGATCCGCATACCCATCCCCTATGGCCTCATACCCTTCGCCTTGCCGACCAACGGAGGAAATCGCTTTAAAGATAAATCTACACCTCGCGGGAAAATCGTTTCCATTTCTCTCTCACAAATTCTATTGCCTTATTCCCCCAGGCGAGGATGCGCAGGGGTGATTCCCGAGCCGTTTTTACCAACAGGTAGACCCCCAAGGCCCCCAGGGTGATATTGGGCAACCACGCGGCCAGAGGAGGGGATATAATCCCGCTTGTGCCCAAATTCTTGCCAAAACAATAGAGAACATAATAGAGAAGGAAGACGAAGGCGCATAAGACAAACCCCCATGACCTCCCCGATTGGGTTCGCTGCACCCCCAAAGGAAGCCCTACCAGGCCGAAGATAAAAACGCCGAAGGGGATGGCAAACTTGAAGTGGAGGTCCACCAATTCGGGACGGACGTTCTCCCCCTCCCTCCTTTTTCTCTCGATCTTCTTGCGCAAGTCACTGATGGACATCTCCTTATCCAACATTCGCACATGCACCCTTTTGCGCGCCTTTGCCAACTCCTCTTGGAGGAATATAGTGAACTGGTAGGCGTTGAAGTTGATGGTGCGATAGGTCGCCTCCTTCGCCTCTTGGGAATGGATGCTCCCGTCAAAGAGCTGCAACACCAATTTTTGGGCCTTGGGATCCGACATCAGATACCCCCTGCGGGCAACGATGGTGTTGTCTATCTGAGGATCCCGCTCATCGGAGATCATGACCCCCTTAAACCCCCTTCCCCCTTCGGAGACCTCGTTCACATAGATGACCAGGTCGCCGAACGTGGTGTTGAATATCCGTTCCTTGATATCCAGCTTCGCCTTGGTCCCGGCAAGCCGAAAGAGGGTCTCATGGAAGTTTTTGCTCCCCCAGGGAACGGCATAGAACACGAGGAAGGAGGTAACAAGAAAGGTGATCACCGACAGAAAGATCACCGGCGGACTCAACCGGTAGAGCCCCACCCCAGATGTCTTGAGGGCGATGATCTCGTTGTCTGTAGACAATCTCGCCAGGCCCGCGAGGATGCCGAACAATAAGGCCATGGGGACAAGGAAAACAAGAAAGGCAGGAATGAGACACAAAAAGAGCTCTAGCGCATACCCGAGGGGGACCCCTTTTTCTACAACCATTTCGGTGATACGAAACAGCTTGCTCACCAAAAAGAAAAAGGTAAAGATCCCCAACCCAATCCCGGCGGGCACAAGGATTTCCTTTAAGAGATAACGATCAATGATCGTCGATACGAGAAGCCTCTTGATTATCCACCTCCCGAAAAAACAGCTGCCCGGTAAGAAAGCGTATCAATACTACAATAGCAAAAGGGAGGGGGTTTTTCAAGAAAAGACGAACGAGGCATGGCAACATTTTCCCCTTCTCTTTTTGAGGATCATGTCAAACCTTTTTTCGTTACGAGAAAGAGATGGTGGCTCCTCTCCTGTGGTACAATCAATGTTGTTTTCTCACCCCGTTTATGAGATAATAATAACTGTTATTGTCACATACACTCGCCTTTGCAATAAGTCAACGACAAGAAATTTATGGGGGTCCGCCTGTGATCCACGAGGCAACTTTTCTCTTGCAAAACGGGGGGTGGTGTGCTAAAGGTCGTTTTCAACAAACACGCCTCGTGATCGATTTGGGGGTGCCCATAAGGGTTCCAAACGAGATGAAGGGGGCGGAAGAAAAACCATAAGGAGGTTATATGTCTGTTGTTATGATGAAAGAACTATTGGAGGCTGGGGTCCATTTCGGTCACCAGACAAAGCGCTGGAACCCCAAGATGAAACCGTACATCTTTGGGGCCAGAAACGGCATCTATATACTCGACTTGCAGCAAAC
>Ga0307422_1000570_pt1 | contig 20548 bp, 17 predicted proteins | sample SalMarWE160290MG_FD_202153 | JGI IMG/M metagenome (GOLD analysis project Ga0307422, IMG submission 202153) | Salt marsh sediment microbial communities from the Plum Island Ecosystem LTER, Massachusetts, United States - WE1602-90 | ecosystem: Environmental > Aquatic > Marine > Intertidal zone >...
CAGGGGTTTGGCAAATCGAGAAAGAAACTTTTGAACCGTTTCAAGGACAACCCCTCTTCTATTCTTTTCGGAACCAGCTCCTTCTGGCAGGGAATCGATGTACCGGGTAAGTCTCTTGAAATTGTAACTATAGAGAAATTGCCTTTTCCAAATCCCGCGGAACCTCTAATAGGAGCGAAATCAGACTATTTCGAGAAAAAAGGCCTCGGCGGCTTCGCTCATTACATCCTCCCTCTTTCGGTCCTGAGATTAAAACAGGGATTTGGTAGATTGATACGCTCGACAAGAGACACAGGTGTAGTATTTCTCCTAGATACAAGAGTTTTGAATAAATCTTATGGTTCTATTTTTCTGGAATCCTTACCTACGGAAATTTCTGTAGTCAGAACAAGCCTGGAAGCACAAAACGCGCTGGGCGCCTGGTTTGAAGAAGGTAAGATATATAGTATTTTTTCAGAAGGAGAAGAATGGGAAGATTTTTGAAAACACCTGTTAATGATATTCTTTTCGTTACCGTTGGGTATACTCTCGGAGGGAGCGAAAATATGATTGCATGTATCGCGCCAAGATTAAAAAATAGAGGTTATAAAATTAGAGTTCTTGCTTTTAAGGATTGGGGACCTGTTTCTGATAAATTAAAAGAGCTCGGAATAGAATGTGTCTCTCTTCAAGGTAAGGGAAGATCTGATTTGCGAGTTTTATGGAGATATTTTCTTTATTTAAAAAAAAGTCCTCCCGATTTGATTATTGCTTTCCTTTATAGAGCCTATATTCCAAGTCGCATTTTTGGTTTTCTTCTCGGTATACCCAATATTTCTTCTGTTAGAGATGTTCCACAATGGATGAATTCATTTCATATCTTTCTGGAAAGAATTACCGTAAATTTGAGTACCGGAATTTATTCTTGCTCAAATGCCGTTAGTAAATCCTTAATCCGAGATATAGGTATAAAAAAAGAACACATCGTTACAATTCCAAATGGTATTGACGCAGATGCGTATTCTATTAAAATAAATAGAGAAAAAAAACTGCGGGAGTTGGGATTAAGAAACAATTTAGAAATAGTTACTACAATTTGCAGACTTCATGAGCCAAAAAAAGGAGTAAAGGTATTACTTAATGCAACAAAGATGCTGCAGAAAACAACTGATTTTCAGTTACTTATTGTAGGAACGGGAAAAGACGAAGAAAAACTTAGATTAATAGCTAATGAAAAAGAAATAAACGTTCATTTTTTAGGAGAAAGAAAAGATGTGAGAGAGATTCTCCAAATAACAGACATTTTTGTTCTTCCTTCTCTATATGAAGGATTTCCAGTTGCCATTCTGGAAGCAATGGCTGCCGGAGTTCCGGTAGTAACTAGTAGGGTTGGAGGTTCGGCGGAAGCAGTTGTAAACAGAGAAACAGGTTTTCTGGTCAACCCTTCTAATCCAGGTGAATTGGCAGATAAAATTAAGGAACTTCTTACAAATAATAAAATGAGAAAGCGGTTTGGGAAAAATGGCTTTAAAAGAGTGCAAGAAAAATTTTCTATCAATAAAACCGTAGATGAAATTGAAAATCTGTGGAAAGGAGATTTGAAGTGAGAAAGGAAACAATTCTTATCACCGGAGGAGCCGGATTTATCGGATCTCATCTTATTGAAAGATTGATAAAAAAAGGATATTTTACCTTATGCCTTGATAACTTTAATGATTATTATGATCCAAAATTCAAAGAAAAGAATATTTTAAGTTTAATTGAAAACCCAAATTTTAAACTAATTAGAGGGGATATTTTAGATGTTGATCTTCTGCATAATATTTTCTCCGGTAAGCTATTGAACACAGATCCTGGACACGGAACACAAAAATCCAGACCCACCAAAGTTGTTCATCTTGCAGCCATGGCAGGAGTACGTTCCTCTATTGCCAGCCCCGCGATCTATGTCGATGTCGATGTTAAAGGTACTGTGAATCTACTTGAAATGGCTAAAGAGTACAATACTAAACATTTCATATTCGCTTCTTCTTCTTCTGTTTACGGTATAAACAAAAAGACACCTTTTTCGGAAGATGATCCTGTCGACCTTCAAGTATCTCCTTACGCGACTGCCAAAAGAGCTGCCGAACTTTACTGTAAAACTTATCATAATTTATATGGAATACCTGTCACAATTTTAAGATTTTTTACGGTTTACGGAGAAAGGCAGCGCCCCGATATGGCTATTAGAAAATTCGCGAAACTTATAATGGAGAACAAATCCATACCAATGTTCGGAGACGGTAGTTCGATTCGTGATTATACTTACATAAATGATTGTATCGATTGTATTTCTAAGGCTATCGAAAAACCAACGGATTTTGAAATAATTAATATCGGAAGCGGAAGAAAGATAACCTTAAAACAACTAATAGAGGTGTTACAAAAAGTATCGGGCAGAAAAATTGCGATTCAAAAGCTCGGGGAACAAACGGGAGACGTCCCTGTCACCTACGCGGATATAAGCAAGGCAGAAAGGTTGTTAGATTATAAACCAAAGGTTACTATAGAAGAAGGAGTAAGAAGATTCTTTGAGTGGTACAAAAAAGAAATTTTATAATAAAAGAATTTACTATTGCTAACAATTGTAAACCTAAAGTTCTTAAGGAGGAATTGGTGAAAGTTCCTTTGTTAGATTTAAAGCGTCGTTATAGTATAATAAAAGAAGGAATCGATAAAGCAATTGAAAAGGTTTTAACCTCTCAGAATTTTATACTTGGGGAAGAGGTAAAAAAGTTAGAAATAGAAATCGCGAAATATTGTGATACAAAACACGCTGTGGCTGTGGCTTCCGGAACCGACGCGCTTTTGCTAAGTTTAAAAAACATAGGAATAAAAAAAGGAGATTTTGTAATAACTACGCCTTTTACTTTTTTCGCGACGGCTGGAGCTATTCATAATGCTGGAGCTATACCTGTTTTCGTCGATATTAAACCTGACACTTATAATATCGATCCGTTAAAAATAAAAGATTTATTAGCAGGAAAATCTTTCCATACTAAAAGGTTAAAAATAGATCTATCGAGGATAAAAGCAATAATACCGGTGCATTTATACGGACAAATAGCTGGTATGGATCCTATTATTGAATACGCAAAGAACTATGACTTAACTGTAATAGAAGACGCGTGTCAGGCAATCGGTGCGAAATATAAAGAAAGAAAAGCGGGTTCTATAGGAAATCTTGGCTGTTTTTCTTTTTTCCCCACAAAAAATTTAGGCGCTTACGGAGACGCCGGCATGATAACCACGAATGATGAAGAATTTGCAAATAATCTTAGTAAGTTGAGGGTTCATGGAGCCGAAAGCGGTTATTGCCACTCAAGAATCGGGTATAACAGCAGATTGGATACAATACAAGCAGCTATTCTGTTGGCAGAGTTACCGTACCTTTCCGATTGGAATAAGAAGAGACAGGAGAACGCGGAAATTTATTCTGATTGCTTAAAAGGGGTCGAGGAGGTAATCTGCCCGTTTGTAGCCCCGGAACGTAAGCACATTTTCCATCAGTATACTATTCGTGTTAAGCATAAAAAAAGAGATGAGTTGATGAGGTTCCTCGGAGAAAAAAATATCGGCAGCAAAGTTTATTATCCCCTACCTTTACATCTACAGGAATGTTTCGATTATCTCGGGTACAAAAAAGGAGATTTCCCGTTTAGTGAGGCGGCTGCCGAAGAAGTACTGTCGTTGCCGATTTTTCCGGAATTAAAGATAGAAGAAATCGAAGATGTATGCAACTCAATAAAATCCTTTTTTCTCGTTAAAGTATAAGACGATTATGGGCACAAAGATAATAATGTAAATTAACCCCAAAGGAGATAATCTGTTGAGTCTTATTAAATATACAAAATCTAAAATAATATACTTTATGCCTACATGGTTAAAGCATTTAATTTATACGATATGGCGAAGCTATTGGAAGCTAAAGGTTAAAATGTTGCCGGATAGATATCACGTGGATCCATATGCTGTCGATGGAATCATATATATTGATCCAAAGGACATACGCCTTGCAATGAAAAAAGAATTTGACGTTTTCAATTTTAAAGGCAGAGTTTTAGGTGGCAATTGGGATAAAGAAGTGGTAAATTTTGAAGATCTTGATTTCTTTAAGTCTTTCAAGGAGAGAATCGAAAAGAAAATACCCTGGGAACAAACAGAATATTACAAAAGAGTAAGTGAACAAATAAGAAATGGAAATTTCAAATGGTCATGCAAAAACATCGAAGAATTTGACAGACGACGTGAAGAGTGGGATAGATTATTTGCAAAAATAAAAAAAGAAGGGTATAAAAAAGGATGGCATGAAGACGAGGTTTCTTTAAACATTGGTAGAAACGGAGAGATGATTTTTAATAACGGGAGACACAGACTCACTTTTGCCAAATTACTAAAAATAGATAAAATACCGGTAAAAGTGACTGCACGACATAAAAATTGGGTAGCTTTTAAAAGAGAAATCCTTGAATACTCACAGAATTATAAACACAGGATTTATGAAAAATTAACCCATCCGGATCTTGTTAATATCCCTTCCGTACATAAAGGCAAGCGATATGATATTATCAGAGAAAATTTAACAGTTAAGAAAGGGAAATTACTGGATATCGGATGTCACTGGGGTTATTTTTGTCACCAATTTGAAGAAGAGGGTTTTGAATGTTATTGTGTTGAAAAAAGCAGGCTTAATTTATATTTTCTGGAAAAATTAAAGAGGGCGGGAAATAAAAAATTCGAGATAATCCCTTATTCGGTGTTTGAAATTCCAGAAGATACTTTAGTAGAATGTGATGTTGTTCTGGCTTTATCAGTATTTCATCATTTTATAAAAAAAGAAAAAATCTACAAAAATTTAGTAAAATTTCTAAACGTTCTAAAAGGAAAGGAAATGTTTTTTGAGCCACATAATCCCGAGGAACCTCACATGAAAGAAGCTTATAAAAACTTTACCAATGATGAATTTGCGGACTTTATAATAAAAAATTCTCACTTTAGCAATTTTGAAATAATAGGATATTCAGAGGTAGGGAGACCTCTCTATAAAATACATTAAAAAAGAAATGAAAAAATTTAAAACAATAGTCAAAAACCTAATAGGAAATTAATTTGGGTCAAAAACGGATTTTGATGTTAGGGGAGGTTGATTTTTCAAAAGATGATGCTCCTAAAATCCATTTTTTGAATCTTGCCTTAAACTTTACAAAACTTGGTTGGAAAACGAAAGCTGTAATTTATTCACCAGAAAAAGAATTATGTGAAAAAGAAAAAAAATCAATAAACATGAATTTCGTACCGAACCCTCTTCTTGGTAATAAATTCGGAAGAATTGTGAAATATTTATTAATTGTACCTTTTATTATCGTAGAAATATTTTCGTTTAAACCACAAATAATATATTTCCGCTTTTCTCCTCCCGCTTTTTTGTACTTACTTGTAATAAAATTATGTAGATTCTTTTCTTTTAATTATAAAGTTATTGTAGAATTTAATGATTGGGTTTCCGAACAAAGAGCGATACAGAAGGAGAGCGAATTTAAGGTTAAAATTATTGAATATCTTCAGGTAAAAAGCGCCTATCTTTCAGACTTCGTCAGAGTTGTAGCCACAGGGATAAAGTCTCGTTTGGAGTCATACGGGATAAGTTCCGCAAAGATATTTATTGTTGAGAACGGAACGGATCTAAATCATTTTGAAGTTATTAATAAAACCAAAGCGAAAAATAACATTGGCCTCGATCCCGATTTGTTTTACGTTGGATTTATTGGAAACTTCGCCGTATGGCAGGGATTAACTCATTTACTTCGCGCGATACCAGAGGTTTTAAAAGTTCACGACAATGTCCGTTTTCTCCTGGTCGGAGATGGACCTGAAATGCCGAAGATAAGAGAAAAAGTTGCAAAATTAGAAACAGAAAAAATAATCCTTACAGGGAGTGTTCCTTATAAAGATGCCAATTTTTATATTAACGCCTTCGACATCGGCGTTGCCCCCTTCATCAAAAAAAGAAATGATGGCATGGTTTCTCCCATGAAAATCCGAGATTATGCCGCTTGCGGTGTACCTATTGTTACTACGAGAATAAGAGGCTTGGAAATGGTTGAAGAAGAAGGTATTGGAATTTTAGTTCCTCCGGATGATTCAGAATCTCTGATAAAGGGCATAACTAAGCTTATTGAAGATAGAAATTCACGGAAGAAGTTCGGAATGAAGGGCCGAGAAGTTGCGGAAGAAAAGTTTTCATGGAAGAATGTTGCCGAAAAAATTTTGGATATGGTCGGCAATTAAGAGTGTTGAGAACATTTTAATCGGTTGGGCAATTTGTATTCCAATTCCAGCTACACTTGACAGTTAAGTCTTCTATTTCTATATTAAAATAAAGAAATGAACGAAATAACCATTTATGAGCCGGATAATTCGATAAAAAAGGGATATATTTCTTTATGGAAGGAAATATTCTACGAGCTAAAACATAACAAATGGCTTACTCTACAGTTATTTAAAAGAGATTTTTTCGCGATTTACAAACAATCTTTAGTGGGAGTTTTTTGGGCTTTTATAGTTCCTATAATAAGCGTGGGGACATTTATACTGCTCAATCGCTCAGGTATTTTTGAGTTTGGCGAAATCGAGGTTCCCTATCCTATTTATGCGATACTTGGAATGTCTTTTTGGCAACTGTTTTCGACCGGTTTAATAACAACTTCTAATTCCCTGGTTAAAGCCGGTTCAATGTTGGTAAAAATAAATTTTTCTAAGAAGTCTCTTGTAATCGCCTCCGCGGCACAGTCTTTAATAGCCTTTATAGTCCAACTTGTTTTAGTTGTTATCTTATTTTTCATTTACGGTGTGTATCCGAGCATAAAATTTGTTTTTTTGCCATTTTTTATGATTCCGATCATCTTGTTCACTCTTGGTTTCGGTTTTATTTTTTCTCTTTTTAATAGCGTAGTAAGAGACATAGGCAATGCTTTATCTGTTTTTATGACTTTCCTGATGTTTCTGACCCCCGTGCTATATGCTAAGCCCAAAATGGGAATACTTATGCCCATAACAAAATTTAATCCCCTATATTATTTGATTTCAATACCGAGAGAAATTATTTTAAAAGGATCAACATTAGAATGGAAAGGTTATATATTATCGGTTGCTGTTTCTTTTCTTGTTTTTGTGATAGGTCTGGTTCTTTTTCATCTTACAGAAACGAGGATAACGGAGAGGATATAGAATGAAGAAGTTGAAGCGTTGAAAAGTTGAGGAGTTGAGAAGTTTAATGGACAAAAAACATCTGTTTCCTTTTGAAAAGTTAGAAACCTGGCAACTCGCGAAAGATTTAGCTATACATATTTACAATATAAGTAAGAATTTTCCTGTGGAGGAACAATATGGTTTAAGCAGCCAGATAAACCGTGGGGTGATTTCAGTAGCTTCAAATCTCGCTGAGGGGAGTTCACGTATTAGCAAAAAGGATCAAGCCCACTTTTCACAAATTTCATATAGTTCTTTAATGGAAGTCGCATGTCAATTGAATATTGCTAAGGATTTAGGATTTGTTAAAGAAGAAGAATATAAGGATTTACGTCAGAGAATAGGAATGTTGTCGATTAAGATAAATGCTTTAAGACGTTCACAGAAAGAGAGAATGAAATGAATAACAGTTCAACAATTCAACAGTTCAACAATTCAACATCAAACGATGTCGCCATCAAAGTAGAAAATGTTTCGAAAAAATACTGTAAGTCCTTAAAAAGGTCAATGCTTTATGGTATTAAAGATATTACGAAAAACGCTTTAGGTTTAAGTTCTAATTCTTCTTTTCTTAGAAAAGAAGAATTCTGGGCTGTAGACGATATTTCTTTCGAAGTTAAAAAGGGGGAAACGCTTGGTATTATAGGTCCGAACGGAGCAGGTAAGACAACAATTTTAAAGCTGTTAAACGGTATTTTCTGGCCGGATAAAGGAAAAATAACAATTAAAGGGAAAACTGGCGCTTTAATTTCAGTTGGAGCTGGTTTTCATCCGATGTTAACCGGAAGAGAGAATATTTATATTAACGGGGCAATACTGGGGATGAGCAGGGAGGAGGTTGACGAGAAATTCGACGCAATTGTAGAATTTGCTGACATTGGAGATTTTCTTGATGCACCTGTAAAGTTCTATTCAAGTGGGATGTTTGTACGGCTCGGTTTTTCGGTCGCGGTACACTGCGACCCTGATATTCTTTTGGTCGATGAAGTTCTTGCGGTGGGGGATAAAGATTTTCAAATTAAATGTTATCAAAAGATGCACGATATAAAGAAGATGGGTGCTACAATAATTCTGGTATCACATAATGAATATACGATCCGAGAACAAACTCAAAAATGTTTATATATTAATGAGGGAAGTGTAAAATTTTTGGGGTCAAGTGAAAAAACCATTAGCTTATATCTGAAGGATTTGTTTACGAATAAATCAAAAGCCTCCATAGGAAAAGCTACCAAAAAATCTCGTTTCACAAAAAAGTCCGAGATAATTTCTTTAAAATTTTATGATAAAAATTGGAATGAAATAACATTTATTGAGTCAGGTGAAGAGATAAATATAGTCTTGGAATGCGTTATAAGAGAGAATTTGAATAAGCCGATTTTTGGTGTCAATTTTTATGATAAAAGCGGATTCATGTATTGTGCAAATAGCGATTATGAAAACGTAAAATTTGAGAAATTCCCTCTCGGGAAAGTAAAAATTAAAATTGATATCCCTCATTTTTATATACCAATTAATAATTATCTTTGTTCTGTTATTATTGCCGAAGAAAGCGTCGGGAATCTGATAGATTGGCATAACATGGCATATAGACTTGTGGTTGGCAGAGCGAAAAATGCTCGTGGCTCAATAAAACTGCCGACAAGCTGGAAAGTGGAAAGCTATGAGTAATAAATATGACTTAAAGAGTCTAATTCGAAGATCTCACAAAAAAATCCTGAAATTAATAAGCAATAATAGAAAAAAGAGGAGTCCAAAAGAAAAGTTAGACAAGAGATGGCTATTAGCACAAAAGAAATTAGAGGAGTCAGAGAAGATAATCGATCTGGGTTGCGGTAATAATCCTGTCCAAGGAGCTACAGTTGGAGTTGATTTATATTTGAAGCCGATACAGAGATCATTGGGAGTTGGGAATAAGATTGACATCGAAAGAATGAAAAAGAGAGGAATAACATTTATAAATACCAGAATTGATAAACCACTTCCTTTTAGAGATAAGGAGTATGACTTTGCTTACAGTCATCATGTATTTGAACACCTGGAAGACCCAGCTGGTGCCTGTAAAGAGATGATAAGAATTGCTAAAGCGGGAGTAATAATAACTCCATCAATCTTTTCTGAGTTTTTATTCGGGAGGTCATATCACAGATGGTTAATAATTGAATATAATAATACAATTTTCTTCTTTAAAAAGAGAGCTTTTGAATACAGCCCATTTGGAGAACACCCGGAGTGGAATGAGGAGAGAAAAAGTTGGGAAGTGAAGGAAGATACCAATCCTTTTGATATTCTTTTGAATGAGGGTGATTGGTATCATGGAAAGGAAAGTTTTTCTCGTCTTTCCAATATTTTAAAAAATACTGGAACGCTCATTCCCCATTGATAGAGGTTATTTTTCTATGGGAAGACAGTTTTCAATATCAGATATATGATTAGCAAAACAATAAGATTAGCAGTGATTCCAAGTGACCCATTGAGGGCATACGAACAGGCTGGTTACGAATCGTGGTTAGAAGAATACTTTAATCCGTTACATTTCTTTAATGAAGTTTACTTGCTTTCTCCTTTGGAAAAGGAACAAAAAGAAAAGTTTGGAATGAAGGTGATACCGGTTACTTCGGACCGATACCAAGTACTGGTTAGAGAGTTGGACATAGATATAGTAAGGGCTTATGGTGGATATTGGGCCTGTGACATGGCTTGTAAAAATAAGGTTAAAGGTATTCCTGTAGTTGTTTCGGTTCATGATGTCAATCCGGATAAGTTGTATAATACAATAAAGAAAGCAGATGTTGTCTTTTGTGTTTCGGAAGCAGTAAAAAAACTTGTTTTAACTAAATTCAAGAAATCAGATAGAGTATGGATACTTCCAAATAGAGTGAATTTTGATATAATGTATCCGTATCCTGAAGATAAATTAGAAGAACTGAATAGAAAATATCCTTTCAAATACAGCATATTGCACATTGGTAGAAAAACAGAACAGAAAAACCTCGACACTTTGATAAAATCCATGGAATTTTTAGATGACAATTACTGCTTGTTAGCTGTTGGCAAAGAAAACACGGATGAATATATGAAACTGGTTTCGGAAATCAATGTGGAAGACCGGTGTTTTTTTATAGAATCGATAAAAAATGAAGAACTCGCCCGGTATTACTCCTGGTCAAGCTGTATGTGTGTGCCAAGCAGATGGGAGGGTTTCGGTATTGTTTTCATAGAAGCATTAGCTTGTGAATCAGTAGTAGTTACTTCAGATATACCTCCTATGAATGAATATATAAGGCATGAAGAAAATGGTTTGCTTGTGAAAGATTACGAGAATCCCCGGGAGTTAGCAAAAATGATAAAAATAGCCTGTACTGACTTAGAACTTATAAAGGGAATAAAAACAAGAGCCAGAAATAGTGTGAGAAAGTTTGGAAAATCTATTATTGATAAATTAGAGGTTGATTATTACGCGAAAATAATATCAATGAAAAATAATGGAGATTTCGGTAAATCTCTAATTAAAGGACTTTTTAACAGATGAGAAAGAAAGGCAAAAGCAATATAATAGACTGTCATAATAAAGCTTTGCGTTGGATTAAAAACAATACAATTCCGGAACAGGGAATAATAGTCAGTTCGAAAAAGAAAGTTCCGTACCTGGAAGTAACAGGATACTTGATTCCTACGCTAATCTATGCGGGAGAGTATAAACTGGCAAAACAATTTGCGGAGTTTCTTTCATATATGCAGCGTTCAAATGGTGCATTTGCGGGACCTGACGGGAAGGAATACGTTTTTGATGCTGCTCAGGCTTTGCGAGGATTGTTAAAGGCTTCGGAGTACTGGGACCGCTTTAAACCTTTTGCTTTAAAAACTGCAGATTATATTGTAGCTTCTATTCGGGAAGACGGGCGAATACCTGATCCTTATAGCGGGAAAATTCCGGAGTACGTGCATGTTTATATTTTACCTGTTCTTGTAAGGGCATCTCGAATTTTAAATAAACCGGAATATTTTGAGATAGCAAAAAGATCGCTCGTTTCCTATAAGAATGTAACAAATATTTTAAACGAAAACTATTTAACGCATTTCCTTGCTTACATAATAGATGGTTTTATAGATATGGGTGAAACGGATTTTGTACGCTCTTTTGTCGAAAAAATATTCTCTTCTCAGTCAAAAAAAGGATTTATCCCGGCGTTTGCAAATGCGAGGTGGATTTGTAGTGTTGGGACTGCTCAATTTGCAGTTATCGGATACAAGTTAGGAATGAATGAAAAAGCGAATAAAGCAATGGAATATTTATGCAACATCCAGAATCCTTCCGGAGGATTTTACGGGAGCTACGGTTATGGTGCAAAATACTTTCCCAATGAAGAAATAAGCTGGGCAAATAAGTTTTTCATAGATGCTGTACATCTCAGAATAAAATCATTTTTTAATCGCAATGCCGCTATTTTTCCAATAGAAGTATCTGATGATGATGAGAGATTAAGTACAATTCTTAGACATTCAGGTAACCTTGATGGTAAGAAAATTTTGGACGCGGGTTGCGGAAAAGGACGTTTCGCTAAAAGAGTAAAAAGTCTTTATCCGTCCTCTGAAGTCCATGGTATGGATATCTCAAAAGAACTGTTAAAAGAGGTTCCTTCCTCGATCATTAAGAAGGAAGGTAGTATTTTGAATTTACCATACGATACGGAAACCTTTGATGCCGTTTTTTGTGTTGAGGTTTTGGAACATGCAGTTCGAACTGAAAAGGCAATTGAAGAGTTATGTCGTGTACTTAAAGATAACGGCAAAATCGTTATTATCGACAAAAATATTGAAAAGTTGGGTAAGATGGAAATAACTGATTTCGAACAATGGTTTGCCAGGAAGGAAATTAAGAAATTCCTTGAAAAACATTGTTACGATGTGACGGTAAAAGAGATAGATTATAATAACAAGAAGGCGGATGGTTTGTTCTTGGCGTGGACTGGAATAAAAGGACCGAGCGTTTTAGATCGTGAGCAGTGGTATAACGTAATGATCGGAGAGAGAACTGTTCGTGATTTAGCCCAGAAAATCAGGAATAATCAATTTCCCGTTTGGATTAAACCTCTTCTTAGTCGATCTTCACCCCGTGATACATTGTTGGAATTGGGTTGTGGAACGGGAGAACTTTCTGCAATTCTCGGTGTTCATGGAAGAATTCCTTATCTTTTGGATTATTCCAGAGATGGTATAGATTATGCAAAACAACTTTTTCAAGAATTAGATATTCAAGGTCATTTCTATTGTGCGGATATTTTGAAGGAAATACAAATGGATGGAGATTCGATAGATTGGGTCTGGAGTAGCGGACTCCTCGAGCATTTCTCGGATGAAAAAATAATGGATATACTAAAAGAATCGGTTCGGGTTTGCAAGAAGGGCGTTATAAGCCTAGTTCCAAATGCCAGTGCAATTTTTTATAGAATTGGGAAATTCAGAATGGAGCAAGAAGGAAGTTGGCTTTATGGCAAAGAGATACCGAAATTCACAATGAAAGATTATTTTGAAACGGCAGGATTGAAAAACATTGAAGAGTATTCTATTGGCGTTTACCATTCTCTTAAGTTCTGGGGTTCGGAAGAAAAAGAAAACAAAAGATTCTTTGATAGCCTTAGCCAGGAAGAAATAAAGAATTTAAATCAGGGTTATTTATTGTTTACATATGGAGAGAAATAAAATATGTTTAAGAGATTATTCCCAAAGGAATGATGCTGTAGTGACCCAAAATTCGCCTAAAGTGAGTGTTGTATTGCCTACTTACAATGGTGCCAAATATATACGCCAATCAATAGATAGTTGTTTGAAACAAACTTACAGTAATATAGAATTGATTATTGTTGATGATGGCTCTACAGATGAGACTTTTGAGATAATCGATTCTTACGAAGATAAGAGAATCAAGTTTATAGAGCATAAAAAAAATAGAGGGCTTCCACATGCCCTCAATACAGGTTTTAAAAATGCTACCGGTGAGTATTTGACGTGGACTTCGGATGATAATTATTACGCCCGAGAAGCCATAGAGGTTATGGTTAAAACATTAGACAATAATAAAAAAATTGATTTTATATATTCGAATTATTGGTATATAGATGGCGAAGGTAATAAGGTGAAGGCCGTAAACAGAAATCCTGCCGAGGTGTTAAAAATGGGTAATTATCTTGGTCCTTGTTTTCTTTATAGGAGAAAGGTTTATCTGGAGGTCGGTGAATTTGATTCTGATTATCGGTTTGTCGAAGATTACGAATACTGGCTTCGTGTAAGGCAAAAATTTTTAATGTGTAAAATAGATGAATACTTGTATTATTACAGAAGGCATAATAGTAGCATTACCGCTCGATATGGTATGGAAAAAATTAACAAACAAAGAGATAGAGTAAGAAGAAAATATTTTCGTGTTTATGCCAGGTGTTTTTGGGATGCGAAGAGGCATTTTAAGGAAAAAGAATATTGTAAAGCAATGAAATTAATAGTAAAGTCTCTTTTTTTTAACCCTCTTTATTTTAAAGCATGGGTATTATTTACTTTTCTTCTCTTTACATTTTTTAGAAGATGGTTATACAGATTAAAAAGAGCAATTTTAAGATGATAGATTTAAGTAGATATATAGCAATTATAAATACTTTTAATTTGTTTAAGCATATAAAGGTATATTTTAAGTGAAAATTTTAATCTATACTCATGAATTTCCTCCATATCATGGAGGTGCCGGAATTTATGCCTATGAATTGGCTGACGGGTTGTATAAGTCGGGGCAAGATGTCTATGTGCTGGCTCCTATATATGGTAAGGAAGATTCCTTTGTAGATGAAGATACCGGGTTTGAAATTATACGTAAACCTTTCGGATGGAAAACGGTTCGAAAAAATTTCTTATTTTTTATTCGAACGCTTTTAAAGGTACGTCCGGATATTACTATGGTAGTAGAATGTGATGCTCAGATGCAAGCTGCTAGATTTAGACGCATCTGGCCTTTTCCTTATATTATTACCGTACATGGTTCCGAAATTTGGAGCTACTTTGATTCAAGAAAAGGATATTTTAATTTGAGTCCTAAAGAAACTTTACGAATGAAGCAGTTTTTTCTGGGGGCACGGCAGTTAATAGCCGTTTGCGACAGCACCAAAAATCTTGTTCTTGAATATTTACCCGAAGCTAAAGAAAAAACAACTGTCGTCCATAATGGAATTTCTCTGGAGTCATTTCCTGTATTAAATAAGACGGAAATTGAAAAATATCGTTCTACTTTAGAATTACATGGTGAAAAGATTCTTCTTTGTGTTTCGCGTTTAGCACAGACTAAAGGATACGAAGTCTTACTTGCTGCGTTTAAGAAAGTCCTTGATGTTTTACCTAAAACAGAACTTCTAATTGTTGGAGAGGGTTCAGAAAGAAATAATCTTCAAATTCTTGCCGGAGAACTACACTGTAATGAAAAAGTACGTTTCATAGGTAAAGTCCCGCGTAGAGAAATACATGTGTACTACAATATTTGCGACCTATTTGTTTTAGTTAGTCAACAAGAAGCATTCCCTTTTGTCTGCCTTGAAGCAAATGCCTGTGGTAAGGCAGTTGTGGCAGGGCGTACCGGTGGTATTCCCGAGATGGTGGAAAATAATGTAAATGGTGTTTTGATTGACCCAAATAATCCCGATAAGGTTGCAGAGATCATCGTTAATCTTTTGCAGGACGATGCTCACCGGAATGCTATGGGACAAAACGGACGGGAACTTGCGTTAAATGAGTTTACAAACTATGATATGGCCAAAAAGACATTGAAAATCATTCAGGATGTTATGGAAGGTTAATATTAAAAAAATTAAAAATTTTTCAAAAAAAATACGACTTTTACTTGGGGATTTCCGAATTATTTCAATTGCCTTGCTGGGATTTTTTGTAAGTGTTATAAAGAGGAAGATATACAAAAAATCAAAATTAGAACATAGAAAGATAAATGTCCTCTTTTCCATTAGTAACCTTTTGATAGGAGGTACGCAACAATCCGTAAAAAATTTTGCGCTTTCTTTAAATAAGGAAAAATTCAATGTATTTGTTTGTAGTGCGAAAGATTATTTGGGGAGAGGTAACAACGAACCTTTAACTAGGGAAATAGAAGAAGGTGGTGTGGAGATAATTAATCTAAGACTTACTAAATTTCGAAAATCTTCAGAAAAACAAAAATTTATTAAGATGCTGAAAGAAAAGAAAATTGATATTCTCCACAGTATGTTGGATCCCTTTGATAGATGGGGAAGTGTTTATGCTAAAGAGACAGGAGTGCCTGTTACTATAATAAAAAAAGCCACGACTTATCTTTCAGATAATTCCTTAGAGGTAAAAATTACTAATAGGATAATTGATAGATGGTTTATTGATAAATTCATCTCTGTATCAGAAACAGTGAGTGATTATTTGATTAAGTATGAAAATGTGGATCCTGATAAAATTATTTTAATCCCTAATCCTGTTGACACAAAATATTTCGCGCCGGGAAATGGAGATAGAATAAAAATAAGAAAAGAACTTGGTGTTAAACCAAAAACGATATTGGTGGGAAATACCTCAAGATTTGTTGTAAGAAAGGGTGTAGAGTATTTTTTAAGAACAGCGGCGGAGATTAGCAAGCAAAATTTAGATGTGAAATTCCTTTTGGTAGGTTGGGGGAGTGAAGAGGAACGCTTGAAGAGCCTTGCATCATCGCTTAATATAGAGAAAAAAGTATTATTTGTTAAAGCCAGACGTGATATCATGGATTTACTTGGTGCCTTTGATATATTTTTATTTACTCCACTTTCAGGAGAAGGGCTTCCCAATGCTATGCTGGAAGCAATGGCGATGGCAAAGCCTATTGTGGCATCTAATGTAGGTTCGAATCCTGAATTAATAACCGATAATGTGAGCGGTTTTTTGCCTGCACCGGATAGTTGGGCAGTATCTGTTGATTCCTTGGATATAAAAAACTTATCCAGAGCGGTGATGAAGTTAGCCCGGGATTCCGCTCTGCGCGAAAGATTGGGTAATGAAGCAAGGAAGAGAATGCTTTCTTGTTTTAGCACAGATATTGTTGTCGAAAAATTAGAGGATTTGTATATTAAGTTATTAGATAGAAAAAAAAGTAAAGTTAATAACTAAGGGAGACTTCGTGTTAAAAGAGGAATCGATCTGGATAAAGGAAATTTTGGAAGAAGTAGAAGGATCTCTTGTTCGTGATGTTTTGGATGTTGGTTCTTCAACCTTACAATTCAGGACTCAAACGCAACCATACATAGAGGAAAATGTTTTTAGACCGTTAAGAGAAAGAGGACTATCGATTTTTTATCTGGACAAAAAAGAAAACATTGGTGTTGATTACGTGTATGATGTAGAAAATACGAATATTAGCGAAATCGGAAAAGAGTTTGATCTCGTAATTTGTTGTAGTTTGTTAGAACACGTGAAAGAACCGAAAAAGATCTGTTCTTTATTGATTGATTTGACAAAACGAGATAGATTTTTATTGGTTACGGTTCCTAAAAGTTACCGATACCATCCGGATCCTATAGATACTATGTTTCGTCCTTCGATTGACACACTCATTTCTATGTTTCCGGGGATGGAGGTTGTTGAAAAGAAAGTAGTTTACGTAAAAGGTAAAGAAAGATATAAATTATCTGTAATATCAGAATTATTACGATATATTATTCCGGCGTTTAATTGGAAGGTGAATTGTCTTTTTATGAGGAAAACTAAATGAGGATAGCCTTTCTGGTCGGTACGTTTCCTAATTTGACCGAGACTTTTATCTTGAATCAAATTACCGGATTGTTAGATCGGGGGCATGAAGTAGATATTTATGCTGTTAAGAAAGGAGAGACTTCTAAAATACACCCTGAGATTGAGAGCTATAATTTATTTAAAAAGACGTATTTCTTAAGTGATCTTAAAATTTCTCGAAACAAGTTTATCCGCACGATGAAGGTTTTCAGGCTAATCTTCAAAGGTCTCAGGAAAAATCCTAAGGCGGTACTTAGGGCATTGAATTTATTTAAATATGGGAAGAGAGCTTTTTCATTGGAACTATTGTATAAAATTTCTCCTTTTTTGGGGAAAAAGCCGTATGATATTGTTCATTGTCATTTTGGTCATGTAGGCAACCTGGGAGTTTTATTTAAAGACCTTGGTGCTATTAAGGGTAAAATGGTAGTGACTTTCTACGGGTTTGACGTCAGTTATTATGTAAAGAATAATGGAAGAGTCTACAGGGAGCTGTTCGATAAAGGAGATTTGTTTATAGCTTTAAGTGATTACATGAAGAGAAAATTAATAGAATTGGGATGTAAGGAAGAGTTTATAATTAAACATCCGTTAGGTGTTAATCCTGAAGAGTTTATCTTTCGAGAGAGAAAGCCGGTATCTAAGAATCTCCTTAGAATTTTAAGTGTTGCCAGATTTGCCGAAAAAAAAGGTTTAGAGTATTCAATTAAAGCCGTCGCAGAAATTTTAAAATTTTATAATGTTGAATATATAATCGTAGGAGATGGTCCTTTGCGGGATAAAATAAAAGAGCTAATTAAAGATTTGAAGATTGAGGATAAAGTTGAAATGCTTGGATGGAGAAACAAAGAGGAATTAAAAAATATATTTGATACCTCAGACATATTCGTACTACCAAGTGTAACAGCGGAAAGCGGTGATGAAGAAGGGACGCCTACTGTATTACTTGAAGCTATGAGTTCCGGAATGCCCGTTATATCAACTTATCATGCGGGTATACCAGAGCAGGTTCGAGATGGCAAATCCGGTTTTCTGGTACCGGAACGGGACGTGGACTCTTTGGCAGAAAAAATTAAATACCTTATTGAACGTCCGGAAATATGGCCAGAAATGGGTCGTTCCGGGCGAAAATGGGTGGAAGAAAATTACGATATAGTGAAACTGAACGATCGGTTAGTTGAAATCTATAAAAAGTTAATTGGTGAAGATAACTGATAAGTATAAAAAAAACAATAAGGTTAGTCCCGTTACGGTACCGATATTTAACAATACTTTTGGGCTTATATATACACTCAAGGGTTCAGTGAGGTAAAGGTTTTTCACTTGATATTTTGAAACCTTTTGAAATCTCTTTTTTATCCCTTAATTGTAAATCAGAATTTGGATAGGGAGTACATAGTAGTTTGGAATGCCAGCATTGATCTCCTTCTTCAGGCGTATAAATTATCAATCCTGAATTTGTTTTAAATTTTTTCATTCGTGCAACAGGTATCGGTTGAATTCTTCTGTTAATATTCTGTTTAAGGTCGGGAAGCTGTTCCCCTACTCCCAGAAGATTGATTATTAAAAAATTGAAAAATAAAATTACTTTTATTTTTCTAAAATTTGCAAATCTAAGAGTGCTTAAAACAAAAGTTCCGGCTCCTAATATCCAGAAACTCGAACCTGCAAAGCGTAGAGATGGAGCAGAGAAGAACCAGAAGACGAGATTTGCTATTGGCAGAATGAGAAAAGACCATAGGAATAAAGAGCTTTCTCCCTTTTTATGCTTATATTTATTATAGCAGAGAATAAGAATTCCCTCGATTGTCAGTGCGATGGGTACAAAAATGTCAAATATATTCTGTTTGCCAAATAATCTCGATGCCCAGGGTCTGATCCATTGCCAGTTTCCCAGAACTACCTCAGGAGAAGCTCCGGGTAGCCTTGCCCAGCTTTGAATCCATCTGGCTTCGTTGATTACCACTTTTGCAGGTAAACGCCATTCTACAGGAAATAGAGTAAGAGTGCTTGGATAAATTAAATATCCACTAAGTATTATATTTCGGGCTATCCAGGGGATCAAAATCAAAGCAACAAAAGCTAAGCTGTAGAAAAGAAATGGTATCCTTTTTAATGAATCTTTTCTTTCGTAATTTTTGGTACATGAAATTAAGGCAATCAGCGAGGCAATTAATCCAAAAACAAAAAAACTAACCTTTATAGTTGTTCCTAATGCTGAGAAGATAAAAATAAAGAGCAGTTCTTCTATGTTTTTTTTCTCTTGGGTTAGTAGGTTTAGTAGTCTGGATGAGATGAGAATACCTAAAATAAATATCGGTATATCCGGAGATACACTTGCAGTAGAACCTCTTAAGATAATGTTAATGACCGGAGCTAGGAGTAACGATTCAAAAATTTCATAGCTGTGTATTTCTTTCCGATTGTTGAGAGGGTCTTTAGCCCAAGGATTGATTTTGCGGAGAAGCCTGAATGAGCTTATTGATAAATGGGTAAAAAGAACCAATAAGAATAAACCATTGGTAACACGGTAAGATTTGAGGAAATATATATTTTGTTCCAGCATAGCGGCGAAAAGAAAATTTGAGTTATTGTAGGCTAATCTGGAGTGTAAATTCCCTAAGCCTGGGATAATGGGATATTGCTTTATCCAGCGAATGGTCTGTAAATGATATAAACCTGCATCGTAAGGTCTTACAGGTCCAAAGGAAAAATTTGCTACTATTATTGCTACGGTTAATATTAATAGCCAGAAGACCTTATTTTTGGGGATTTTTTCTCTGGCAATTTGTAAATTACTTTTCCAATGCAAGGATAGACCTAATAAGCCTAAAATTAATATCAATAAAGATATTTTCCAATCAACTCGAAACCAAATATGCCATAACTGGAGAATAACAACTGCAATTGCTAATCCGAACCAGAAGAAAAGAAATATATTATTTATAGAAGAAAATTCAATTTTTAAAAGTCGACAGATTAATATTCCGACACCTATAAAAACCAGAATAGACATTATCCAAATAAATATAACTGAAGCCATTGCAACAAGTAAATTCAACAATATCTTATCCCCCTCATTGATTACAGCTTTTTATTCTATCAAAGTTTAAATACAAAGCAAATCATCGATAGAAACAATCAATTATTAAAAAAAATAAACGAATTGGGCATTAAGTCAAGTAGAGCTTGACTCTAAAAAAATCTTATCTATATTATAATATGCCTAGTAAAACTGGAATTGCTTTATTTGTCTATAACAGACCTTATCACACACAAAAAGTGCTTGAAGGTCTTAAGGCTAACAATATATCTAAATTGTATATATTTTCCGATGGTTCAAAAAACGGACAAGATCAAACACAGGTAAATGAAGTCAGAGGTTTAATAAAAAATATCGATTGGTGCGAAACTGAAATACATATAAATCTCAAAAATAAGGGGCTCGCCAATTCAATTGTTGCCGGAGTTAACTATGTTTCAAACAAACACGAAAGAA
>Ga0307422_1000571_pt1 | contig 20441 bp, 15 predicted proteins | sample SalMarWE160290MG_FD_202153 | JGI IMG/M metagenome (GOLD analysis project Ga0307422, IMG submission 202153) | Salt marsh sediment microbial communities from the Plum Island Ecosystem LTER, Massachusetts, United States - WE1602-90 | ecosystem: Environmental > Aquatic > Marine > Intertidal zone >...
TTTATCAAATTGATCAGTACTTGTTCGATAAGCTGTTCATCAGCTGTAATTTCCATTTGCTCCGGTTCAATATGAGTTGTAAACTTAATTCCAATCTTATTTAATTCATCATCCAGCAATAAGTTGATATTATCGAATAAGGATTTGACCTTAAAAAAAGTGAAATTTGGTTTTGGGATTTTTGTCAGGTTACGATAGGTATCCACGAAATGTAATAAACCATTGCTGCGTTTATTTATGGTTACCAATGCATTCTCAAATTCCTTAATACTTACTATGTCAATAACTGTTTGTTTAACAGTATCTTTTGAATATCCTTTCAACATTTTTTGAAGCGTAGAAGACAAACTGGCAATAGGAGTGATCGAGTTCATTATTTCATGTGTAAGCACCCTGATCAGCTTCTGCCAGGCTTCAGTTTCCTGCTCTTCCAACACATTCTGAATATCTTTAATGGTTACCAGTGTAGTGAGCTTTTCTCTCACTTTAATTGTAGTAGCATATATAGCAAGCTGTAAAAAATCATCCTCATCGTAAACCTTTACCAGTTTACTCTCACCTGGTTTTATACTGAACAATACATCAACGAGTTCTTTACTTAATTTTTCAAGTTTTCGAATATTCGTAAGTCCCGAAACCTGGAAAAGCTTTTTAGCCGATTTATTGATAAGATCAATCGAACCATCGGTTTGATAGGCTATAAGACTTACATCGATATTTTGCAGAATGGTTTGCAGGTAGTAGAAATGTTCTTCTTTTTCTGACCGCACGCGCTGAAAATCGTTGATGACTTCGTTAAGTGCAATGTTTAACTGCTCAAACGACGATCCCATACCTTCCATATTAAACTTACGTGTAAACTCGCTGAATCTTATCGATTCAAGAAAGGAAGTCAGTTCGCGGTTGGTTTTATCGATAAAATGTATCAAAGATGATATCTGGAAGAGAATAAGTGCGCCAACAATAATCGGTGTGAAGAAAAAATTTGTATTAAATGAATAATAGAAAAGAAAGATCGAAACTGTTAACAGAATGATCCTCAGAACAAGGTTAAAGCGAAAATTTTTAAAGATCATACTTTTCCATTCTTCGGTATAATGAGGTGCGTGTCAATCCGAGTTCTTTTGCGGCTTGGGTAATATTCCCCTGGTTTTGTTTAAGTACTTTTAGAATTACTGTACGTTCTATATCATCCAGGTTATAGGTATCAAGCGCCACATCATCCTGTTTTTTCCGGGAAGAAAAATAGAAATCGTCAGGCTCGAGAATGGATGTATCGCACATGATCACAGCTCTTTCAATGGCATGCTGTAATTCTCTGACATTTCCCGGCCAGCCGTAATGATTGAGCTTATTTATTGCTGTTGAAGCTATTTTTGATATTTTCTTCTTATATTTTTTTGTATAAATATCTAGAAAATGCTTGGCCAGTATAGTTATATCTCCAGTTCGTTCGCGTAGCGAAGGCAGATGAATTTCAACCGTATTTATACGGTATAGAAGATCCTGCCGGAATTTATTTTCTTGAACCAGACTATGAATATCATTGTTGGTAGCACAAATCAGACGAACATCGATGGGAATGTTTTTATTGGAACCAACCCTTGTTACTTCTCTTCGCTCGATTGCAGTGAGGAGTTTAGACTGGAGCGCGAATGACAGATTGCCAATTTCATCGAGGAACAGGGTTCCTTTCGATGCAAGTTCAAATCGTCCGGGTTTGTCGTTTTTGGCATCGGTAAAAGCGCCCTTCACATGCCCGAAAAGTTCACTCTCGAAAAGAGTTTCGGTAATAGAGCCCATATCGACACTCACAAATACTTCCTGTTGCCGCATTGAATTCCTGTATAAGGCTCTGGCAACAAGTTCTTTTCCGGTACCATTTTCACCGAGTATCAGAACGTTTGCATCAGTTTTGGCAACTTTTTTTATGGTATTGAATATCTCTTTCATTTCGGGTGAATCGCCAATAAATTCATGAAATGGCTGATCGATGATAGCACATAACTCTTTCTGACGCGAACGCAGATTACCAGCTTCTTTCTTCGATTCTCTTAACTGAAGAGCTGAATTAAGGGTAGCAAGTAATTTTTCGTTCTGCCAGGGTTTAAGAATAAAATCTGTTGCTCCGGCTTTTATTGCTTTCACTGCTTTTTCTGCATCGCCATATGCAGTAATAAAAACTACGACAACTTCAGGATCTATATCCTTTATACGCTTTAACCAGTCGAAACCTTCTTTTCCGCTGCTTGCATCTTTGGTAAAATTCATATCGAGAAGAATAACATCGTAATCTTCTGATTTCAGTGTTTCAGGAATGGCATTGGGATTACTCAAAGTTGTAATGAGTTCAACATTAGGTTTTAGCAAAAGCTTTAAGGCAAATAATATATCCTCATTGTCATCAATAGCCAGAATCCGCCCTTTTCTCTTGATCATATTTATACTATCTTTTGAAGTGTAAGCAGGTAAACAAAAGTAATTATTATTTCAAAACTCGTTAAATAATTGATTCTATCAAATGTATTCCCTGATTAATAATGCCTGATGTGTGATAAAGAGTTAATATCACATTTGAATTATTCAACTGAAGTTTGAAAGTTCAAAAAAAGATTGTTTGTCATTGTACGAATTCGGACTATTTTTGTAGCAAATTCGAACAATAAAATTTAAAGTCTAATAGTGTAAGTAATTTAAATCAAGGATTTTACATAGAGTGGCATAATAAATGAATCATGTATACCAATTGAATCTTCTTTAAATAATATGTTAAGAACTGAAGAATTAACCAAGATCTTTCGCAGCGATGAAATTGAAACAATTGCTCTCAGCCGGGTCAATTTAGCCGTCGACAGAGGAGAATTTGTTGCCATTATGGGTCCATCGGGTTGCGGTAAAACAACTTTACTGAATATCTTCGGTTTGCTTGACAGGCCTTCATCGGGTAAATACTGGTTCCAGGATAATGATGTAACAAATCTGAACGAATTACAGCGAACCAAGTTTCGCAGGGGTAAAGTAGGATTTGTCTTTCAGAGTTTTAATCTTATCGAGGAGCTTTCAGTATTCCATAATGTTGAACTTCCACTGCTCTATTTGGGGATCTCTTCAGGGGAAAGGAAAAGGAGGGTAACTGAAATACTTGAGAAGGTCAGACTCGCCCATCGGCGAAAAAATTTCCCGAGACAACTTTCGGGCGGACAGCAACAACGTGTAGCCATTGCAAGAGCGGTTATTTCGAATCCACAGCTTATTTTGGCTGATGAACCGACAGGGAATCTTGATTCTGTAAACGGTGAAGAAATCATGAATCTTCTTGCTCAACTCAATAATGATGGAACTACCATCGTTATGGTTACACATTCGCCGGCCGATGCTGACAAAGCACACAGAATAATACAACTTTTCGATGGGCATGTTGTCACTGAGAATATTAAGAAAGCAATGAAGGCAGGATAAAAATGAAAGAAATTTGTATTCCAATCAATAAGCTAAATGAAGCTGAAAGGGCAGAGTTAGAGGTCAGGCTTTCAGACAATGATCAGATACAGCGTTATCGGCTGGAGTCTTTAAATATGACAGAATTAAAAGGATCTGAGACAATTTCAACAATGCGGGTTGAGCGGGTGCAACAATACATCAGTTCATACAGTACCGAGTGGGAATTAATTCAAATCATGAATTCCAGTGAAGGTGCCAGCTATATACACCTTCTTTACCGCAAACGAACTTAATTGTTAATGAAAATAAAATCATAATTATTACTACCATGAAGAACAAGATCATTTTTGTAATACTATTTATTTCTCTGGGTTTGTTATCGTTTTCTCAAAATCCCTGGACATTATCAGATTGCATTGATTATGCCCATACTAATAATATTCAGATAAAACGAACCCAGTTACAGGCGGAAATGGCAAGAGTCAACTTGCTCCAGTCAAAAACAAATATTTTACCTGACCTGAACGGAAATCTTAATCGGAATTACAGGTTTGGACGGCAGGTTGATCCTTACACCAATGAATTTATTCAGAATAATTCCATCAATGATAATTACAGTCTTACAACCAATGTGAGTTTATTCAATGGTTTGCAGAATTATAACAACATAAAGAGCAATCAATTTGCCAGTTTGGCAGCCATTCAGAACGTTGAAAAAGAAAAGATAGAGAAGACTTTTGAGATTTCATCGGCCTACCTTATGATTTTATACCAGCAGGAATTGCTGGAAGTTGCAAGAAATCAGATGGGAGTGACGGAATTGCAGGTTGAACGAACCCATAAACTGGTAAATGCCGGAAGTGTGGCAAAAGGTGATTTGCTGGAGATGCAGGCACAATTAGCAAACGAAAACCTGAATGTCACTAATATGCAGAATGACCTACAACTTTCAATTCTGAACCTGGTTCAACTCTTGGATCTGGATTCTACCGGTGGATTTTCCATTGTCGTTCCTGATACTATTGATCCGGAAAAGATGTTTACTATTCCTGATGTTTCATTAGTTTTCGACGAAGCTTCGAGCTATTTACCCCATATTAAGGTTGCTGATTATCAGCTAAAAAGTGCTGAGAAAGATTTACTGGTTCAGAAAGGTCGTCGCAGTCCGATGATTTATATGACCGGAAGTATTTATACCGGATATTCCGATCAGCGCGTACTTTATGAAAATGAACTTCCTGTCGATTATCCCTATGGAGAACAATTCAATGATAATATTGCCCAGTCGGTGAGTGTGGGGATCAGCATTCCCATTTTGAACCGCTGGGAGGTGAACAATGGTATAAGCCGTGCAAGGATACTGGTGGAGGATTCGAAATTTGAGCTGGACCAGGTGAATCAACAACTTTATAAAAATATTCAACAGGCTCATAACGATGCAGTTTCGGCCCGCGAGAAATATATTTCCGCAAAGGAAGCAGTCAATTCCTACGGGGAATCGTTTCATTATACCGAACAAAAATTCAATGTTGGAATTGTAAATTCCATTGAGTATAATATTGCAAAAAACAACTTCATTAAGGCCGAATCGGAATTATTACAGGCTAAATATGAGTACGTTTTTGCTCTGAAAATACTGGATTTTTACAGGGGAATTCCAATGGCGCTATAGATTAAGGTAAAATAAAAAGGAAGTTGAAACCTGTAATTTAACGATTACAGGTTTTTTTCGAAACAGGCATAAGGTATTTTTTGAAAATCGCTATGAAAATTTCCTGCATGTTCATAGCTGCGGTTCGAGAAGAATTTTTCATCGGCCGGATAGCTGTCAAGAACATCGAGACGAATACCTTTATAATTTTTTTTCTTTGCATATTGTTCAGCAAAATTCATCAGTTTATCACTGATATCGGTATTTTTCCAGAATGGGTGAACAGCAAACCTTTTGATATAGAGTATTTTATCCGGGTTACCTTTCCAGTTGATTTGATTATATTCTGCAGGAATTTCATCCGACAGGTTAATCATTCCTTTTGCAATTCCTAAATCCATGAAAATATAAAGAGTTCCTTTTTCTATATCTTCTTTTATCAGTTCACGTCCCGGGTTTGCATCATTCCACTGTTTGAAACCTTTCATATTCATTTCTAAAGTACATTGTTTCAGGAGAAAAAGAATGTCAATCAGATCACTGGACGAGGCTTGTTTAATTTCCATTGCAAATCGAACTTATCGTTTTCATATCACGTAAATCTATAAATTTAACAAAGTTATCTGAAAATCCCCCGGAGGTGTAAAAATAATTTATAAACTCAACCTCGCACAATGCAATTGAGGAAAATTCGTTTTCTGATAATCTGTATATAGTGAAATGGTTACATTTACAAAAAAATCACACATGAGGTTATTTTTTAAGATAGGTATCGTCTGCATGGCATCGTGTGTATTTATTGCAGGTTGCAAAAAAGATGAACTGGTAACTGATGAATTTACTAGTTTGGAATTTTCTACTGATACGGTTTATTTCGACACTGTATTGGTTACTCTGGGCTCTGTCACACAATACTTCAAAATATACAACCCTTACGATCAACCGCTTGAAATTGATCGCTTATTCCTGGCCGGTGGCGAACAATCATTTTTCCGTCTGAATGTAGATGGAACAAAAGGAAATGATTTGCGAAATATTCGTATTGCCCGTAAGGACAGTATTTTTGTTTTTGTTGAAGCCACTATCGATCCGTTAGATGCCAACAATCCTTTGCTTATCAAAGATTCGGTAGTATGTGTTGTAAATAGTAATCAGCAGGATGTTAAGCTTATGGCATACGGACAAGATGTTCACCTGTTTAAAAATGAGATTTTTCAGACACAGACTTGGACCAATGAAAAACCCTATCTGATAGTAAATAATGCCGCCATCGATTCCAATGAAGTACTGACTATTGAACCTGGCACACATATCTATCTGACAAATAATTCGAGTCTTATTGTATGGGGGCGTTTAGAAGCCATCGGAACTCATGGTGAACCGATAGTTTTTACAGGTGCACGTTTCGATGATCGCTATGAAGAATCGGCCGGTCAGTGGGGTACTGTATTTATTCATCAACGCAGTACAGGCAATATAATGGAACATGTCATTATCAAAAATGCTCAGGCCGGATTGCAGGTTGGTTATCCCGATGAAGATAGATCTTCTTCCATTGAGTTACGGAATTGTATGATCCTTAATTCAAGTGCTGTAGGCATTTATACTTTCAACAGTAATATAATAGCCTATAACACAATTATTGCCGATTGCGGTTCTATTGCCATTTTAATTCAAATGGGTGGGCAATATAACTTCTATCATTGCACCATTTCCAATGTTTCTGCCTACTATCCTGATTTTTACGCCAATGATTATAAACCCCGCAATTTGCCTTCGCTGATATATACAAATTATTTTACAGGGCTCGAACTGGATATGGACTATCGACCGGTTGAGGTAACCTATCCAAAGGATCTGGAATTGAATTTTAGTAACAGCATTATCGATGGAATACTAGATAACGAAGTCTATTATGATAGTATAAGTAGTGCAGGTTTGAACTACACTTTCGATCATTGCCTGCTTAAAATACATGAAGATTCAATCCCGAAATTCGATGCGACAAAGTTTATTTCGGTGATCTTTAATGAAGATCCGGACTTTGTAAATGACAGTATTGCCCTTGACGAGTACAACTTTGAACTGAATTCAAATTCGGCAGCTGCCGATGCCGGAAGTATTGATGTAATACAGGGGATCCCGCAACTACAGTTCGACTTTAGCGGCAATTCCCGCACTATAGATGGATTTCCCGATATTGGAGCATTTGAACGTAATGAATAATATGCGCTATGCAATATTTATAGTATTCGGCATCGTTTCTGTGCAAAATCTATTTTGTCAGTCGCCAGACAGCAACAAAGAATATAAACGCGGCGATATCAGGATTATGTTTTATAATACCGAAAACTTTTTTGACACGTTTAATGACAGCCTGACAAATGACGAAGAATTTCTGCCGGGAGGTTATAAAAACTGGACGTACCGCCGTTATCGTGAAAAAGCTGTAAATATTTACAAGACCATTGTTGCAGTGGGTGAAACGCAGCCGCCTGAAATTGTATGTTTTGCCGAGATAGAAAATAAATATGTACTGCTGGAACTCATCCGCAATACACCTCTCGAAAAGTTTCCTTACGAGATTGTTCATTTCGACTCGCCTGATAAGCGGGGAATTGATGTGGGTTTGATATATCGTAAAGATATTGTTGAATTCGTTCATAGCGTGGCGATCAAAATATCCTTTTCCGAGAATTCATTAAAAGCAACACGCGATATATTGTATTTTAAGGCATTGGTAAATTCCGGTGATACATTACACCTGTTTGTCAATCACTGGCCTTCCCGGATGGGAGGGGCAAAAAAATCGGAACCCTTCCGTATACAAACAGCCACCATTCTGAGAGAAGCTTTCGAGTCTCTTTTGAATATCGATTCATGTGCCCAAATCGTAATTACAGGCGACTTTAATGATGAGCCCTTTAACAGGAGCATCAAAGAAACGCTAAAAGCCCGGAAACCCCCGGAACCTTTACTTTGCAGCGATCTGTATAATCTGACCGAAAGTTTGTTGCAAAGATGCAGTTGCGGAACCTATCGTTACCAGGCGTCATGGAACATGATTGATCAGTTTCTGGTATCCGGAGCTCTTTTAAATGAAGAGCATGATTTAAATACTTGTGAAGACTGTATCCATATAGCTGATTTTGATTTTTTGCTCACCGAAGATGAGAAGTATGGAGGCAAAAAGCCCTTACGTACCTATGTGGGACCTGCTTACAAAGGCGGCTTCAGCGATCATCTGCCAATATATCTCGATATTTATTATTAGTTTCTATTTCATTATCAATAGGGTAAATAAAACCTGAATTTCATTTTTTCACCTCAAAGAGAATTCACATTTTTGCAGGATGGATTTGCGCTTTATTATTACACTTACCGAGCATAGAATACTCGGTTTTGTATTTGCACCATACCTTGTTAAACCTGATCGACAGAAGGGGAATTATGCTATTTACGACCGAGTTACCCAATTGAACCTGTCAACTTATGAAAATGCCATATCTCCTGAAGAGTTGCAGCTTGTTAAAATAATAGAAGAGTATAACGATCAGAATCTTTTCAAACACTTTTCAAAAAAGAAAAAGCACACTAGCCGCGATTTTATTGCAGGCATAACAGATGAGCTGCTTGAAAAACAGATCAGGCCCTTCATTGAAAAACGAATGACCCGCTGCCTGGATATACTGTTATTTAATCCTGTTCCTGTGTATCAGAAATTGTTGCAAAATAATGTGTATGAAAGCGACAGAATAAAGGTAGTTGAGCAGGAAGGATCGGTGGTTTTTAACTTCATCCGGTCGGAGCACGGCCTGAAATATTTTCTGAGTATAGAACATAACGATACAGAATTACATTTAGCTGGCAAGGAGGGAAGTATAGTCATGAATGAACCCTGTTGCGCAATTATCGATGACAAGATGTTTGTTTTTCGTGACATCGATGGAAAAAAATTACTGCCTTTTTTCGAGAAAGAGTACATCAATATTCCCCGGACGGCAGAGAAAAAATACTTTGAGACTTTCATTCGCAATGCCATTAAGAAGTATAAAGTCAATGCACAGGGATTTGCAATTAGTGATCTGGATGCTGACCCTGAACCTGCCTTATCGATTGAGCGCGATTTAAGTGGCCGCTATTTCTATGTACTCAAATTTCTTTACGATGATAAAAGTGAGTATTATGCCAATCGTAAAACGGAGCAAAAAGTTACCTGTGAGTTTGATGATGAATCAGTTCACTTTTATCGTTTGCAACGCAGGTATCAATTTGAGAACGATTGCATAACAACACTGCTTTCTTTTGGATTGGTGAACCGTGAAGGGCCCTATTTCATGCCTCTGGCGAAAAATACTGAAGATAAGAATACCGGCTATGATGCGATTAATTGGATTAACCAAAATCATGAGTTATTGCGTAAAGCAGGTTTTTCAATTGCACAGAATAAGTTAGAAAAGAAATATTATCTGGATAATTTTGAGATTAAGATTGAGGTTTCAGAAAAAAATAACGATTGGTTTGATATTCATGCGGCAGTTGAATTCGGGGATTTTAAAATTCCTTTTGCCTCCATATCATCGAATATCCTGAAGGGTGAGAGGGAGTTTATGTTACCCGATGGGCGAGTGGTTATTCTTCCGATAGAGTGGTTTGAGAATTATCGTGATATGCTCAGCTTTTCAAAAGTTGTAAAGGATTCCATCAGGCTGGAAAAGCAACATTTCCCCTTATTGAACAAAAACATCAAAGGTTTATCAAACACTTTTAAGAATAAGCTGTTAAGCCTGATCGAAACCGATGCTCAGTCCGAATCTGTTCCGGAAAATATAACAGCGGAGTTGCGCAAATACCAGGTCGAAGGGTATAGCTGGTTGTACAGGCTGTATAAAAATGGATTTGGGGCTTGTCTTGCTGATGATATGGGCCTTGGTAAAACGCTACAGACATTAACTATACTTCAACGTATTCAGGCAGATTCAGGAAAAGGAATTGAATCAACACCCATTCTGCATTCATCATCGGGTCAGCTTTCCCTGTTTGACGAAGACAGGGTTGATTCCGGAGCCGGGTATAAAACATCACTCATAGTAGTTCCGACTTCTTTAGTGCATAACTGGCTCAACGAATCGAAACGGTTTGCTCCCGATATGAGCGTTCGTACCTATGTGGGATCGGGGCGTAAGAATATCAAAGAACTTTTTGGGAGTTGCGATATTATTCTTACTTCCTATGGTATTCTGCGGAACGATCTGGAGCAATTCCTTCCTTTAGAATTTAAGTATATAGCGTTAGATGAAAGTCAGATGATAAAAAATCCGGGATCAAAGACCTACCAGGCGGTAATACAATTAAATGCTGAGAACCGTATTGTGCTTACAGGTACACCTATAGAAAACTCCCTCACCGATATGTGGTCACAAATGAATTTTCTGAATCCCGGATTACTTGGAAATCTCAGTTTCTTTCAATCGGAATTTCAATGGCCCATTGAAAAAAATGCCGACGAGAATAAACAGGAAAAACTTCTGAAACTGATATCACCCTTTGTTCTTCGCCGGTCAAAAATGCAGGTTGAGCCTGAACTACCTCCGGTAAGTGAGCAAATTATCTATTGCGATATGAACGACAGCCAAGAAGCCTGTTATGAAAAGGAAAAATCAAAAGCGAGGAACCTTGTAATTGAAAAATTATCTCAGCTGGGCTTCCGCAAATCAGCCATTGCTATTTTACAATCGCTTACAAAACTCCGGCAAATTGCCAATCATCCTGTCCTGGTCGATGAGGATTATTTCTCCGGTTCAGGTAAATACGACGAAATTACACGTAACTTGCAGAACTTACTGTTGGAAGGCCATAAAGCACTTATCTTTAGCTCCTTTGTAAAACATTTGGACCTGGTAGCATCACATCTTGATAAGATCGGGATACAATATGCCTGGTTAACCGGTGAAACACGCGATAGAGAAGCTGAGATAAAAAAATTTCAGGATAATCCTGATTATCCTTTCTTTCTGATCTCTTTAAAAGCAGGGGGAGTAGGACTTAATCTTACCGCAGCTGAGTATGTATTTATTCTGGATCCCTGGTGGAATCCTGCTGCCGAAATGCAGGCAATTAGTCGCGCTCACCGGATAGGACAGGACAAGCATGTTTTTGTATACCGGTTTATTTCGCGTAATACACTCGAGGAAAAAATACTGCGCTTGCAGGAACGAAAAGCCAGACTGGCCGATGCTTTTGTTAATAACAGTTTGAAGGGTATTTCGCAGGAAGAAGTGATGGAACTGTTCGATTGATCAATTTACGCCAATCGATTCCAACATTGAAATCCAATTGCTATTGAGAAGAATTGATCATTTCTATTATAGCTTTCAGTCCCTCTTCCTTATTAATGTTTATCTTGTTCTCTTTAATATAATTTTCAATTCTCTTTTCAAAACCAGGGAACTGAAGAGGTAATTTCTTTTTATTTGTGTCAATTTCAATTATTTTTCCCTCATTGTCGATGACGATATATTTTGGTTTGTACCAATCGAATCTGGCAGGTTGAGATTCCTCGTACCCCGATGTGGGAGGTTTCGTCCCGATGAAACGAACATCTTCGCTCCGGAATAAGCTGTAATCGCCCTTAACTAATTCTATCAAATAGCCATTGATACTCTTCAGATAATAGAAAGGGACAAATTTTATCTCGCTAATAATAACATAATTTATCTCCTGCATACCCGGTATTGCAAAAATATCGCCCTGATATTCAAATTCCATATCGTTGAGATACCAATTATATCGCATCGGTATACTATCGATACGATTTCCCGAGACAAAAGCTATGGTTCCCGGGATAAGTTCTTCATTCGAAAAGGGATGTCCTACAATATCCTGATATTCCAGGTATCTTGATTGTGACGTACGGATTCTCCAAAGGATCTTATTGTACTCTTCATTCTCTGCTACCTGGGCATTTAAACTGGCTATATGAAATAAAATAAATAGTAAGGTACAGGTTATTCGCATGATATTCAGGAAAATTTTGGTTTCAAAGAGTTATTTTTTTATGTCTCAATTTAGCGATTCTGATTTAAATACGCAATGTTTATATTTTCTTTTGTTTCCGGTATAAATTATTATGAATTTTAGAGTAACTGGATTAAGGTATGGGGAAGGAAGCAACCTTTTAACAATAAATACATCTATTAATAATCTAACGAGAAGCAGTAAATGAAATCTTTATTTGGCCAGGGAACTTTAGCGCTTTTTATTTTTCTATTTATTAATTGTTTGGAAAAACATACATTGGAAGTTGTTCCATTACCTCCGATCAATTACAATACCATTAATTTCGAACATTCTATGAAGGGCTGGGAATTATACACATGGCCCAATGGTAACGACTGGAACTACTCCATAATCGTAGGTACCAATACACTGAAATCATACAATTTAGTAACTGAAAATCCGGTATCGGTTACAGGGATCGATTCGTTGAAGAAAGTGCTGGAACGTTTACCACAGGGTGAAGAAATTGTATGGATCGGCGAAGGCTGGCTCTCGCAAATCTGGTCAGATGATTTTAGAGATCTTATGCTTCCTCCAGAGGATATTATTTTGGAAGTCAATCAATACTGTCAGAATGAGGGTTTGCTGTTAATGATAGCCTACTAAAGAATACAATCCTTAACATGAAGTTTAAATCCAGAGTTGGACCGGATTATTTTAAGGCCAGGTGTTAGGATGTTTCCATATCAATAACTTTTTAGATCTGTTTTCTAGATAATCATCAATCTCGTTTTCCTCCCAGTTAATCCGATTACCTTCATAATCATAAACATCGCAATACATACATGATGATACAGGGATTGTAATTTCATAATAAAAATGATTCTGCCAGGTGTACTGGTTAATATAACTGCCTCCATAATAGGGCTTAACTTCCATCTCTTCAATTAACTGATCAAGCCATGTTGGATTTTTATCTTCGAAACGTTGTTTTTCACAAGCGCCAAAAACCAGTAGAGCTAACAAGAAAGGAAATAATTTTTTCATGAAGATCCAATTCGAGTAGGCTAATCTCAAATTCTACATAACACTAGTACTGTTCTTTATCGTTCGGGAAATTGAGATTTTTTATATCATCGATATAGTTGGAAACTGCCTTATTGATCTCCTGGCTAAGGTTATGATACCTTCTCAGGAAACGGGGTGAAAACTCAAGATTTATGCCCAGCATATCGTGCAATACCAGGATTTGTCCGTCCACACCGCCTCCGGCACCTATTCCTATCACTGGAATTTTCAGCGATTTTGCCACTTCTGTACCCAGAACAGCTGGTATTTTTTCAAGTACCAGACCGAAGACACCGGAGTCTTCCAAAATATGTGCATCTTCCTTCAGTTTTTGGGCTTCCTCTTTTGTCTGGGCTCTGACAATATAGGTTCCGAATTTGTGGATCGACTGAGGTGTCAGTCCAAGATGTCCCATAACTGGAATTCCTGCTGACAGGATACGTACGATAGATTCCTGTATTTCTTTTCCACCTTCCATTTTTACTGCGCCGGCTCCGGTTTCTTTCATAATTCTGATGGCTGAAGCAAGCGCTTCTTTCGAATTTCCCTGATAGGTACCAAAAGGCAGATCGACTACAACCAGGGCACGTTTTACCGCCCTGACCACGCCGCTTGCATGATAGATCATCTCATTGAGTGTAATGGGAAGAGTGGTTTCATGTCCTGCCATTACATTCGAGGCCGAATCGCCTACAAGAATAACATCAATGCCGGCAGCATCGAGTATTCTGGCCATAGAAAAGTCATAGGCCGTTAGCATAGCGATTTTTTCTCCCCTGTGTTTCATTTCGCTGAGAACATGTGTGGTAACTATTCGGGTGTTCAGACGTTCCGCCATAACCGGGAATTTTAGTAAGGGTACAAAGTTTATAAATAAAATCCGAGAACTGACATTGATTTTCCTGTTTTTCTTTTCTTAGATTAATATCCTGTCTTTTTGTCATAAATCTGGCCCGATACAAAGACATTGCTTCCGTATTCTGGCAGAAAACGGATAAAATAACCGCTTGGCATAATGATTGAGAAAAAACAGAAAATAATAACAAAAAAATATTGTAACAATGGGTAAAATTATAGGAATCGATTTAGGTACCACCAACAGTTGTGTTTCAGTTATGGAAGGTAACGAACCGGTTGTCATTCCCAATAGTGAAGGCAAACGGACTACGCCTTCGATGGTCGCATTTGTTGAGAACGGTGAACGGAAGGTTGGCGATCCTGCCAAAAGGCAGGCAATCACGAATGCGGAAAAGACTGTTTCCTCAATTAAACGATTCATGGGAGAAACTTTTGAAAAAACCCAAAAGGAAATTGCTCGTGTTCCTTATAAAGTAATAAAAGGCGATAATAATACGCCAAGAGTAAAAATTGACGACCGTAACTATACGCCACAGGAAATATCGGCTATTATTCTTCAGAAAATGAAGAAAACTGCTGAAGATTACCTGGGACAGGAAGTGACAGAAGCTGTAATTACCGTACCGGCTTATTTTAGCGATTCACAACGCCAGGCTACAAAAGAGGCAGGTGAAATTGCAGGTCTGGTAGTAAAAAGGATTATCAACGAACCTACAGCTGCATCGCTTGCTTATGGCCTTGATAAAAAGAACAAAGATTTGAAAATTGCCGTATTTGATCTTGGGGGCGGTACTTTCGATATTTCAATTCTGGAATTAGGTGATGGCGTATTTGAAGTAAAATCGACAAACGGCGACACGCATCTGGGTGGCGACGATTTTGATCAGACCATTATTGACTGGCTTACCAGTGAATTTAAAAAGGATGAAGGTATTGATCTTAAGAAAGACCCAATGGCACTTCAGCGACTTAAGGAAGCTGCCGAGAAAGCCAAGATAGAACTTTCCAGTTCAACACAAACTGAAATTAATCTTCCCTATATAATGCCTGTTGACGGTATTCCAAAGCACATTGTTAAGACACTTACACGTTCTCATTTTGAAAAGCTTTGTGATAAACTAATTCAGTCAACAGTAGAACCCTGCAAGTTAGCCATGAAAGATGCCGGCATGACCCCTTCCGATATCAGTGAAGTGATTCTGGTAGGCGGATCAACACGTATACCTGCTATTCAGGAATTAGTTGAGAAGATCTTTGGCAAGAAACCCTCCAAGGGTGTAAATCCCGACGAAGTTGTTGCTGTTGGAGCGGCTATTCAGGGAGGTGTTCTTACAGGGGAAGTGAAGGATGTCTTATTGCTCGACGTTACTCCATTATCGCTGGGAATTGAAACTATGGGCGGAGTAATGACAAGATTAATTGATGCCAATACCACAATACCTACCAAGAAAGCTGAGACATTTACCACAGCTGCTGATAACCAGCCTTCAGTAGAAATTCATGTATTACAAGGCGAACGACCGATGGCTGCCGGAAATAAAACCATTGGACGCTTCCATCTCGATGGTATTCCACCGGCTTTCCGGGGAACTCCCCAGATTGAGGTTTCGTTCGATATCGATGCTAACGGTATTCTTCATGTTGCAGCAAAAGATAAGGGCACTGGCAAGGAACAGAGTATTCGCATCGAAGCTTCTTCAGGGCTGACCGATGATGAAATAAAAAGAATGCGTGAGGAAGCTCAGGCAAATGAAGCCACTGATAAGGAAGCCCGCGAAAAAGTGGATAAAATTAATGCAGCCGACAGTATGATTTTCCAGACTGAAAAGCAGCTAAAGGAATTTGGAGATAAAATTCCTGCCGATAAAAAGGCACCTATCGAAAAAGCATTGGCTGACCTTAAGGAAGCACATAAAACGCAGGATGTAGCTGCAATTGATAAAGCATCTGCAGAGCTGAACCAGGTTTGGCAGGCCGTATCGCAGGATCTGTATAATGCCACTCAGCAGGCACAGGATGCCCAGCCGCAATCCGATGCTACGGATGGCAAGAAGAAAGGCGGCAAAAAAGAAGGTGATCAGGAAGTAACCGACGTCGACTTTGAAGAGGTGAAATAAAATACATTTTACATAGCTGATTTAAGAGGCTGGGAAATTATTCCCGGCCTTTTTTTTGACCCATCAAGCAATTCTTTGTTTCCTTGATAGTACTAAAGCTTAGATACAAAATTAATTTGAAGGTTGTATTTACTTATTAATTATTTAGTGTACATCCATAACTGGTTAATTTATTATTACGCAATGGTGCGCTAAGAACCGTTATGTTTCGCAAAGAAAAAATCTTAGGGCTACTTTGCGGATTCATTGCGTAACTTAGCGTGATAGTTATTCTAATTTATTCACATACCTTTTGATACCCTCTTTTAGCTAACTAACATTGAAGTTTATTAGTAATCCTAATTTATAGTCACCTAATTTTAAATAGGTTAATATTTGGGCGGTATGTACGTCAATTAAAACATCCACAGTTTTAATTTCTATCACAACTTTATTTTCGACCAATAAATCTATTCTATAACCATGGTCCAACTTAATTTCTTTATAAATTATTGGCATTGCCACTTCTTTTTCAACTTTTAATCCTGAGTTCAAAAGTTCAAAATATAAACATTCCTGATAAGCTGATTCGAGCAGTCCGGGACCTAAAGATTTATGAACTTCAATAGCATTTCCAATAATGATTTTTGAAATTTCATTTTCTGTCATTAATGTCTTATTTTTATTTCAATCTGAACGCACGAAATGAATGGGGTTTTAGGGTAAATTCGAATACTCTTTTTTCAGGTATTTTTGAGAAATTCCAGCCTCCACGTGCGGGGTCACTATTTCCTGTTATAGTTTCACCTGTCTGAAGATCAACTAAAGTTATGGCTTGTGCATCAGCCAGTATTTTCAGGCTTACTGTTTCATCACGGAACGATTCCACAATCAAAGAATTATTGTCGTATAACAAAAGACTGATATTTCCGGGTCCACTCAGTTGGGCTAACTGATCGCCCCCCAGAAGGACACGCAGTCTTGTTAAAACAGGTTCCGGTAATCCGTACAGATCGGTATAGTTTTCGGGTATGGTCAACACAAATAATCTACCCTCGTTATATCCAGCTTCTAACAGTAAGGGGCAGCCAACCGGGCCATTAATGGCCGAGATAACCTCCCAGGAATCATTCGTCAGGTACTTTATCTGGGGTATGAGTATTTCTTTTTCTGCCGGTATCCGCCTGCGATCGACTACGTATTCATTAACCAGCATTTTATGGTTTGTGTACCGTATTTCCGCTAAATCGTTCAATCCCTTTTTCTCTAATACTTTCAGAAGCCCCGATGTAATGATTACCGTTTTTCCTTCAAGGAGACTTTCCTTTATTTTCAGGATAAGCTGTTCATCGAAGGCTGCACTTTCCGTAAGGAGTATGGTGGATTCTTCTGATGGATATTCCGGCACAATTTCAACAGGCAGGCCGACCATACCCAGGAAGGAGGGAAGAAAATCCTCACCCACTGAATGATAGGGTCTGTAGCATTTGATACCCACCGGATTTCCCAGCTCGCCTATTATGGGATCAACTTTTCCGAAAGTGTATCCTACTGCATGTGCTATAGTAGGTAGCACATTGGGACCAATTTGTTCCATTAATTCTTCCAGGTCGAAGCTGGTGCCCAGTCCCTGCCAGGAAACAGGAGGGAACTGGGACAAAGGCCGTTGCAGTTGCCGGAAATCGAAAAGTGTAATTTCCGGGGCTTTGGCAAAAAGTGTTAACCACAGCTGTTCACCGTATCTGTCGAGATAAGGCGATCCATAGGTATCGACCCAACCACCCAGATTACCTCCGGGCTTTATATTTTCAAAATACCGGAAAATAGAATAGCCATGATAGGGCTGCAAGTGCTGGGCGCTAATAAAAGCATCGCGCGTTTCGGTACCCGTATAGATCCCATCGAACAGAAGAGGTTCGGTTTCCAGGTTGAATCCCAAACCCTGAAAGTGCTCATACCAGTTCGGGTATTTGATGATCACTTTCACATCGGGATTAACTTTTCTCGCGGGTTTCAGGATAAGATTTTCAGCTGCCTCGGTCATCAATTGCAGCCTGAAATCGGTCCAGCTCATGGTGCCTTTGGCTTCGATACATCTTTCGCATTTACAATTGGTAAAGAAAAAGTCATCCAGGATAATTTCATCGAAATGCAGGGCCGTATATTCAATGATTTCCTGAACTTTTTGCCGGTGCTCCGGGGTGCTGTAACAAAATGTCTGGAACCGGTTCGGTTCATAAACGGTATAAGTGATGCCTCCTGATGTTTCTATCCCCCTGTCGTTAAAATATTTTTGCACCATCTCGAGGGTGTCTTCCTGTACCATTACCAGGTCACGATGGGTTTCCAGGTATATCTTATCGACATGAACCTGAACCGAAATATCCGTCCAGATAGAATCGAGCCAGTGGAGATCCCCCATTTTTCTTACTTCGTAGGAGCGGGCATAGACAGCTACTTTAAAGTTTTTATATCCCGGCTGACCATAACAAGTTAAAAGATATAATGAGAGTAAAAGCAGAATAAAAGTGCCTTTGATAAAGTATTTCATAGGGTGATGCTTTGATTGTAAAGAGCGGTATTAAAGATAATTAATTCTGAAATAGTGCAAGTATTCCCGGACCGGAATGCACCAGAAATATGAAAAAATATCACACCACAGCTGTAGATTTATTGTTTTATACCAAAGTCAGAAGTGTCCATAGGGCACAAAGGCAATCCACTACTCCAAACATAATAACCATGGGTTTTGCTTTCTTAATGACTACAAGCACAATAAAACTCAGCAGAATGAAGAATCTGCCATACACTGTCGCCCAGAAGAAAGCTGTCATGTCGTTTTGAGCAGCAACAAGATAGTAATAGCCCAACAGTATAATCACAGATCCAAGGATCCTGGGCCAAAATTCAGTTGTCTTTTCAAATTTTAGTATCGGTAGTATTACATTGGGAATTATCAGGAACGATAACCCAACAAGTAAAAGATAGATACCAAAAATAAAAACACTAAGTGCAGTTGGATTCATTTTTTACCTCCTTTTTTAAATTAATATACTGTGGCGTGATAGTAGATTATAAACTTATTAATAGACTTTACTGAAGCAGTCTGCTCACTCTATCAACTGTGCGATTTCTTTTTATAAACGTATAACTCTTCTATTAATACAAGGAAAGATAACAAATTACAGGAATTAAAACAAATTGATAAATACTACCTCCGGCACCGATTGATAGTAACCCAATCAGATTGAGTAAACCAGATCCAATTTTGCGTGTTGTAAATATTATATTTAGTATCTTTCAATATACTCCTTAGCCTCTGAGTGAACAGATATAAAACTACATACAGAAATGAAAGGACTTTTCAGATTCATTAAAAGAAATACCCTGCTCCAACCTTTATCCCTGCTTATAATCGCAGTAATTTTCATTACAGGCTGTAATCCTGATAACCGGAGCAACAGCAAACTCAGGCTTAATGAACTGGATTACTTTGAAGCCCGTGGATTTAATGTGATGGTATTCAGCAACCGGTACAATGAGAATTTTGATGATTCGAAAATGAGCGGTGTCGAGATCATTCATCACGATGTGCGCACTGCTACAAACGGTGATGTGAGGTTAAGTCCTACTCTCGGACAATGGGATCCTATTCCTGTGTTCGGTGAGAGGAATGCAGACAGGGAAAACCAAAGTATCGAAGTTTCGCTGGCTTATCCCGGGTATAATTTCAACTACTCCATCAAGGCACAGGCTGATGAAACGGGGATCATACTGAGCGTTCATCTCGATACACCATTACCTATTGCCCTGGAAGGTAAAGCCGGATTCAACCTCGAATTTCTTCCTTCTGCCTATTTTGAGAAAGCCTATATAATGGATAGCATCAGTGGCCTGTTTCCCTTGTATCCCGGTGGCCCTATGGAACTTACCCGGAACGGAATAACGGAAGCCCAGCCTATTGCCAGGGGGAACATCCTTACCCTGGCGCCTGAAGATCCGGAACGGCATATCACCATCGAATCGAAAGCAGGTGAGCTTATGCTTTTCGATGGCAGGAACAAAGCCCAGAATGGCTGGTTTGTGGTACGTACACTAATTTCCCCTGGAGTGTCGGGCGAAGTAATACGCTGGCATCTTTCTGCCAATACCCTGCCCGGCTGGATTCGAACTCCTGTTATAGGACATTCACAGGTTGGATATCATCCCGGTCAGAAAAAAGTAGCCGTTATGGAACTCGACCGCAATGATAGACCTTCATCTAAAGCCTTCCTGCTGAAGGTTACCGAATCGGGCAATGTTAAATACAAATATACCGGTGAAGTCAG
>Ga0307422_1000572_pt1 | contig 20436 bp, 22 predicted proteins | sample SalMarWE160290MG_FD_202153 | JGI IMG/M metagenome (GOLD analysis project Ga0307422, IMG submission 202153) | Salt marsh sediment microbial communities from the Plum Island Ecosystem LTER, Massachusetts, United States - WE1602-90 | ecosystem: Environmental > Aquatic > Marine > Intertidal zone >...
CACTTGGGCATAACGATGTTTACTCTCTCGCTCACAGCAACACCTCAAGGAAACTTGGATATAAACACTGCCTCTTATATATGCTATCTTTCAATTCTTTTCCAGTGCTATAGTAAAATCATTGGCTGAACAAAAGAGGAAGAGACGTGAAGAAAAAACCTGACATCGTTGTAGTCGGAGGAGGACCCTGCGGCTCATACTCAGCATATACAGCCGCCAAATTAGGTGCTGAGGTGCTGGTTTGCGAAGAGCATGAAGAGATAGGCGTTCCTAAGCACTGCGCCGGTCATCTGAACATCTCTAGTTTAATGCGGTTAGGATTACGTATACCGCGGGGCGCCGTTGAGAACGAGATTAGAGGAGCCGTTTTCTATTCTCCGTCAGGTAAAGAGTTTGTGTTGAGGTGCCGCGCTCCAGTAACCTATGTTGTTAACAGGGAACTCTTCGATAAACATCTCTTTGATCTAGCCGTGAAATCTGGAGTCCAGTACCGTTTGAAGTCAAGGGTGAAGTCTTTACTCTTCGATTCAGGTTCTGTCAAGGGAGTCTCCCTGAAGGAAGGCGGGAACGAAGAGAGGCTGGAGGCGAATGTTGTGATAGATGCTGAGGGATGTTCATCAAAGCTTCTGAAGAAGACTGGTCTCCATGGGCTGAAGGGTTCTAGGATGGTGAGAGGAATCCAAGCGGAAGTTGACGATGTGGAGGATGTAGATGAAGACATGGTTGAAGTGTATCTTGGAAGAAACGTTGCTCCCGGCTTTTTCGCTTGGATAATCCCCAAAAAGGATGGCTCTGCAAAGGTTGGCTTAGCCACCAGAGTTGGTAACCCACGAAACTATCTGCGGAGGTTCATGGAGAAACATCCTGTGGCCTCAGAGAAACTGAGGAAAAGCCGAGTCACAGGTCTTTCTTTTCATCCCATACCGTTGGGTGGTCCAGTTGCCAAAACGTATTCGGATGGTTTTCTTGTGGTGGGAGATGCGGCTTCCCAAGTGAAACCGACGACTGGAGGAGGCGTCATCTTTGGGTTGACATGCGCTAGGGAGGCAGGGGAGGTTGCCTATGAAGCTGTGAAAAGACAGGATTTTTCGGAGGCTTTTCTGTCCAGTTATCAGTCCCGATGGAAACGGTTGGTGGGTTTTGACTTGGCTGCTATGCTTCGGATGCGTAGAATGCTAGACAGTTTACCTGATAGCAGGATAGATGGGATGATCGGTTTGTGCAGGAGACTGGGGATTGACAGCGTGCTTGAGAAGGTTGGAGACCTCGATTTCCAAGGAAGAAGCCTTATTCCCATGATCAAGTATCCGGGCACACTGGCGGTGATCAGCTATTTCCTTTTTTCATGGCTGACATCAACAACAAGACAGTAATCTACGTTTCCGCAAAGCAGCTTACCATAGTTTCCGAGCGAAAAAATTTGATTAGATTGTAGTAGTTTTTTTGGTAGCTGCACGCAACAAGCGCCATAAGAATTATTAGATGGAACTTTTATAGCGTTATGTTGAATTGTTTATAAGAGGTTAGGATTATTGGAGAAGAAAGCAGAGAAGGAAGGCATAGTAAAAGATTTAGCAGAAAAACTAAGAAAAGGCGAAATCACACCTAAAGAAGCAAAGGAAGAGATGCATAAAAGAGGACTTGGCGAGCAGGAGTCTTGGAAATGGTGGGTCTACGGTGTTTTAGCTTGGGTCACATATTTCCTTCTTTGCCTGCTTCCTGTATGGTCACAAGTTTTGAACTCGGATTTCTTGAAGTTTTTTGCTCAACTACCAGCAATTCACTTCCCAGTGATTGTAACCTTTATTTCTCTTGTTCTTATTTCCATTGGGACATTTTTCTCTGCATGGGCAGCTCATTTACATCGAAAAAGGGGCGGGCTGAAAGGAACAGATGAAACCATAATTTTTTACAGAGAGGGACCATACCGTATTATGAGACATCCCATGACTCTCATGTTTATGGCATGGTTTACTTTTATACCAATTATAGCCAGTGAATATGTTCCGTTCACCCCTAATTCAGTTGTCGCTATTAGCCTGATGATTACCCACTGTTACCACGGGGCCTATGTGGAAGAAAAGATCAACCTGAAAAAGTGGGGTGACGAGTATAGAAAGTACCTGAAGGAAGTTCCAATGTTCAATTTTGTAAAAGGATTATGGAATTTGAGGAAAAGGAGAAAATGATTTGGGAAAAGGGCGGGCTTCGTTAACTCTGCGGTTACTGTGGGTGACTTGTTTTCTGCTTGTTGTTGATAGATTGTTCATTACATAGCACGGATAAAACGCCGACAGCATACTTAGGTATATGTTTCTTACAGAATAAGTTAGGGGTGTCAACTTTCCAGTAACAGGGTCCACCTGCAAGCCCAGTAATTCTAGGGTTGTTACTCCGAATAATATGGGCGTTTTTTCGGGCGCTATAGCAACTAGCGATGTTACGCCTCTCTCATTAACTATAATGTAAGCTTCTGAACAGGGTATCAACAATCTCCCCGCTGGCAATCTTGAATTTTTGTTTATCTACTTCTTTTAGCTGCAATTTTTCAGCGACACTTGGGGTATTACAGTGTAGATTGCGCCTGTATCAACGACTTTCAATTCCCTTTATACGGGATTTCTCTTTGAAAACTCACTACACGCCGCAAGACCATCTTTTTTCGCGAAATTTTCTGGTTGTGTCGCCGGAGGGCATAAAAGCGTTTTAGAAGGACAGGGACACATTAGATACCTGTTGAGGCATTAGGGATGACGGGAAAAATATCTTGTGATTCATCAGCTTTCTCGTATAAGCAGGTTATAGTCGTGAGAACTGACATCAAGATGAGCAAAGGAAAGGTGGCTGCTCAGGCTGGGCACGCTGCTGTCTCCGCAGCCGAGTATGCACGAAAAAATCGCCCCGAATGGTGGAACCCATGGATTAGGGAGGGACAGTGCAAAATTGCGGTGAAAGTGAAGTCTGAGCAGGAGCTTCTGGAGCTTGAGAGAAAAGCTAGGAACGAAGGTTTGCCTGCAGCCCTGATTGTTGACAGAGGTTTAACTGAGTTGCCGCCAGAAACAATAACCTGCCTAGGAATAGGACCCGCCCCATCCGATAAAGTGGATGCTATAACTGGAAAACTAAGTCTCCTCTGAGGCTGATTTGTTGCAGGTTCCATCACTCGAGAAAGAAGTGGGTATAGAAGTTTACGCTACCCAATCTCCGGGAGTCGGGGGAAGAATCCGTCAGCTGTTAGACGATTTTGTGGTTGAGGAACTTTTGGTTGACGGGTCACTGGCTGAAGTTTCGCCTCCAGTTGAGGCTTGGGAGCCTGCTGGGGAGGGACGGTATCTAATCTGTGTATTGGTTAAACGGAGATGGGACACTTTTTTGGCGGTGAGACAGGTTGCTCAAAGGCTGAGAATAAGCCAGAAGCGTATCAGGTTTGCGGGCATCAAGGACACGAAAGCCCTCACTGCACAGCATATAAGCCTCCAAAACGTGTCGCCCAACAAGGTTTTGGATGTGCAAATCAAGGACATAAAATTGTATCCCCAACGTTTTTCCAGAGAGAGAATGTATTCTCAGCTGATTCAAGGAAACAGGTTCCACATAACAGTAAGAGGACTAGATCATCCAGTTCCAGTTATTGAAGAGCGAACAAAAAACGTCCAAGATGAAATAGAGAGCATAGGCGGGGTTCCCAACTTTTTTGGACACCAACGTTTCGGCACCATCAGACCCAACACACATCAGATAGGCAAACATCTGACAAGGGGGGATGCTGAGAAGGCGGCTCTAGTCTTCCTTGCAGAACCCAGCATAAATGAGCACCCCAAAGCAAGGGAGGCTCGACAACAACTACAGGATACCATGGACTTTCAGGAGGCACTCAACAGTTTCCCCAGATTTCTCAGCTATGAACGTTTCATGCTTGGTCACCTAGCAAAGTATCCAAACGATTTTGTGGGCGCATTCAGAGAGTTGCCTCGGAGACTCCGTAAACTCTTCGTTCAAGCCTACCAATCCTATCTTTTCAACAGGTTTCTCAGTGAACGAATACGAAGAGGCATCCCCCTCGACGAACCGCAGATCGGCGACTACACGATAAAGCTTGACGAACATGGGCTGCCAACAGAAGAGCACGATCAGGCGACAGCAACGAACCTTCAGACAATAGAAGATGCAGTAAAGGAAGGACGGATGTGTGTAGCTGCTCCCCTCATAGGTCCAGAACAGCCATCATCCAGGGGAGTCCAAGGAGAAATCGAGCAAGCGATTCTTGAAGCCGAAAACGTGACTCCAGAAAACTTCCAACTTTCGTTCATGCCAGAAGCAACCGCAGAAGGCAGACTGCGAGCGGTCCTGAATCCCGTCCGGAATCTGCTTCAGGAAGAAATAGCCGCAGACTCAGAGAACAAGGACAAGCAGATGATAAAGCTTGGTTTCACCTTGAACCGAGGATCCTATGCAACTGTAGTTCTAAGAGAATTCATGAAGCCCCAAAACTTGATAGAAGCTGGATACTAGCAATGGGTTAGGGTGTTAGTCTAAATTGGTCTCTTGGAAAAAGCACTGCCTCTCTTATGTTTTTTATGCCGGTGAGAACCATAACCAGTCTAGCCAAGCCTAAACCCCATCCCGCGTGCGGAGGCATACCATAATCGAATGCTTGCAGATGAGTTTTGAAGGATTCCTTGCTGAGCCCCTGCTCAGCGAGCCTTTTCATCAAAAGTTCTTTAGAGTGGACACGTGTTCCGCCTGAAGAAAGCTCCACCCAATGCCACATCAAGTCAAAGCCTTCGCTCAGTTCCGGTTTGTCGTCCCGCGGTTTGATGTAAAACGCTTTAGTTTTGGTTGGCCAGTCAGTAATGAAATAGTAGTAGGGATGAAGCTTTCCAAGAATTCTATAAGCTGCGGTGGAAATGTCCTCTCCCCACTTTATGTGAATTTTTTTCTCCTCTAGCTCCTCCAGAACTTTATTGTAAGTGAAACGTTTGAAGGGAGTCTCCGGCACCTTAACCTTGTGCTTAAGAAGCTTCAGTTCCCGTTCACAGTTTTCTGCCACATCCTTGCAGACATTGTGAATGAGTTCTTCAAGAACCTTCATGACATCTTCAGCCGTTGCAAAAGCCTGCTCGATGTCAACTGAGATGAATTCGCTTAGATGACGGCGAGTATGAGATTCTTCAGCTCTGAAGAATGGTCCGATCTCAAACACCTTCTCAAAATCCAGAATCAACTGCTCCTTGTAGAGCTGGGGACTCTGAGCCAGAAAAGCCTCCCGTTTAAAGTATGCCACCGGAAACAGGGCAGAACCGCCCTCAGTGGCGGACACAATGATTCTCGGCGTAAAAACTTCCATGAACCCGCTTTTTGACAAGAAACTTCTGGTAGCCTCAAGAGCGGCGTGTTGAACACTGAAGATAGCTTGATTTTCCTCCCGCCGCAGGTCAAGAACACGGGCGTCAAGGCGCACATCAATCTCCGCCTTGGTTCTTCCGGTTATGTCGAGGGGCAACGGCTGCTTTGATACTGCAAATATTCGCATTTCGTTGGGGACGATTTCAGCTCCTCCGGGAGCCTTCCCCATCTTCTGAACCACCCCTTTGATGCCGATGCTGTATTGCTTCTGTAACGACTCAGCTTTCTCCACTACTTCACTCGCGACTTTGTGTCGATGGATGGTAATCTGCAATTTTCCAGTTTTGTCCTGTAATATCAGAAACCGTAAGCCGCCTAAGTCCCGAATCTCCTGAACCCAACCGAAAACCACAACTTCCTGTCCGTCCAGTTCAGGCCCTATATCGGCTGAATAATGGGTTCTTCGCCAGTCCCCCATCTTGTCAACTTTCATTGGAGACCCAACTGTCATCGAGCGAATTCTACTCTGAGGGTCATTCCCCGAAGTTTTTGGGCAATTTCCTTCGAAGCTTTGGCGTTAGGAATTCTTTTCCTTCTTCCCCGTTTAAAGATAACTCGTGTCTCAGTGGTTCCGTCAGGCAACCAAATCTTGTTTATCGTCAGAATATTCAAGGGAACAAAGAGATCTTCCAAGAACTTTCGTTCAGTCACTCCATATTCCAGAACACGAATAGTTTTTCCCGTCTTTTCGCCGAGAGCCTTAACAATCTTTCCGCCATGGCTTAAAAGACGCGGCACGTCACCCTTATTGACTAGGATGGCGAGAATCCTATCCGCTTCCACAGCCTTATGGAAATGTACATCTTGAAGGGAAGGATGCTTTTCTTCCAGAGACAAAAGTAAGCGGGCGATAGTGAAGTCTACCTCACTGACCTTTCCCGACTTAAGTTTTCCTTGACATTTTGAGCATAATATTCCGCTTTTCAAGCAGAAATTGCATAGTGCCGTTTTCACTCCGTCTTGTTTCCTCCCTGAAATAAAGGAGGTGGCGGCGGAGCCTTTTAAAGTTGCGTGTTTTTGTTTATTTCGCTAAGGTTATTTCGATGGTACTAACGTTCGATGGCGTGCCACCTTCTTCGAAGGAAGCCAACTGATCTGTGCCTATTCCAACTTTCTTGACTTTTAGGTCTGGCATGAAACGACGTCTGGTTACTTTCACAACGTCGACCGCTCTGGTGATTGCTCTGCCTCTAGCCTTAACGGATATTTCGTTTGCTCCGCCATGGAAGAGAGATATGCATGTCAGCACATAGTTCATCACTGGCTTTCTCCCGATCAACACAGAGTTGTTTTCTGCCATTTTCACCGCCTCGCTCCTCATTTTTTCTGTTCGTGAACTTTCTAAGCTTTTTGTCAGCTCAATAAATACGTTACGGTAAATCTTTGCATATGCTATTATGTCACGTGATTTGGGAATCGCTTCGCCAGAAATAGGCTGCATCAGGCGATAATTGCATCAAAACTGATGGAACTGCTTATGACAAGGTCGTTCTTAAAGAGAAAATTGCCTGAAAACATGGAAATGTGGTGAGGCTAGCAGTTGAAGCCTCTGGAAGGGAAAACATATTTAGGTCAGAGGTGATTTGAATCGTAACTAACCTCAGCTAACGGAGAATATCTGATTTGCCTATAATGGATCCCTTCAAGAAAGCGCTTGCCCAGAAGCATAGGCTCTACATGAAAATCTGTCGAGAGTGTGGAGTACGAAACGCTTCCAGCGCCGTCAAGTGTAGGAAATGCAGAAGCAAGAATCTGCGATGGAAGAAACGGGAAGTCGTCCGCTAAAACACGCAAATGATTAACCTCCAGAACGATGCTAACCACACATTCATATTTGTAGTCTAATAACAGCGTATTGTTGAAAAACAGCTTTTTTCAGCAAAACAGTATTCTTTAATGAAAAAAAGATGTTACAAAAGATATAAAGGAATCCTGCAACCGTTTAGGTTTTGAGAAGGGCCCGTGGTCCAGTTGGTTAACTCCATTTGAGGCCAAAAGACGCTTCCCTCACGCGGAAGAGATCGCCGGTTCAAATCCGGCCGGGCCCACCATCAGCAATCATTTATTGGAAATCCTGACTTTTTTTGGATATTTTCTCTTTTCAGAGGTTTTCCCGTATTTTCCGCGCGGTCTCGTCCAAGTTTCTTCTTTCCGGATTTTCGAACCCCTGATGCCCTATCATGGCTCCTATGGCTGTTGATATGGGGTCTCCTCTGAATCGTGGTATTACGTGAACGTGAAAATGCATCACTGTCTGGCCAGCAGCCCTCCCGTTAAGCTGAAGGATACTGATGCCCTCGGCGCCAACGGTTTTCTTCACAGCAGCACTGACTCTCTTAACCACCGAGAACAGGTCAGCCAAGACATCTTCGGGGGCCTCATAGATGTTCTCCCAATGTTCTTTGGGAACGACTAGAATGTGACCGACGTTAGCGGGATTCAAATCCATGAATGCCAATACAGTGGCGTCTTCGTAGACGATGCTTGCGGGTGCTTTGCCGGAGGCTATTCTGCAGAAGGGACAAACCACACTCATTTTCTTTTTCACTTCCGATGATTCAGCCTTGTTCTTGCAGGGGTTAATATTTTACGGTTCAACTTCACGGTCAGCTGAGGGGGTTTACTTCAAAAAGCTTAAAAAACAAGTTGTGGTTCATGTTGAGTGGCGCCGAGGTAGCTCAGATTGGGAGAGCACCCGACTCAACAACAGACATTGTTGAGGGTGAAGCTGAAGACCGGGTTGTCGCCAGTTCAAGTCCGGCCCTCGGCACCACAATTTTATCTTCTATGAATCTGCGGTACATTTCCATTATTTTTTTCGTGTTGTTTAATTTCTGCTCACGTTGATCTGTTAACGTTAATTGAAACAATCTCATCTTCTATTTTCTTGTTCATGATTTTTCTTCTGTTTCTCAAATAAAGCACAGCATCAACACTAACCATAGTCAAGTTGATGGCGTAGAAAACGATGACAATGTCAGGGTGATAGAAGATTTTATGCAAAACACCTGCAAGGTAACCGAACCAGACAATCAACAGAAAAGCAAGACTTTTTCCCTTAACAGAATGGGACGTAAGAGATTTCTGGATAGAAAAGGGCCAAGCAATGCCGAAACAGAGAAGCATAACAAGTTCGAAAACGCTCATGAACAAATCTCCTTAGCATTTAGAGTTTTAGGAGTATGGTAAGCGTTTTTGATAAAGTTCACTGTTTAGTTCCCGTGGATTATGCATCAGGATCGCCTTTTCAAAATCGTGTAAAGAGCAAATATAACTGCCAAATACGCAACTGTTCTGATTACTATCAGGAAAACTTCCAAGGCATCTTTAAGACCGAGAATTGTCGCCAGATGGGAGACGCCGAATAGACCAAAAGCTATGCCGACATAAAGTGGCACCGGGTTACCGTTTTTTCTGTAACCAAAAAATCCCAACAGAAATATTATGATGCAAAGCGTCAAGTTCACGATATAAATTGGATCCAACACCAATGCCATGAAACACACCAATCACAAAATTTCATATTTTACGTTATTAAAATTTGCCGCACCCTGATATGGTAAGGGGCTTCGTTTGATAGTTTATTCTCTTGTTGTGTAGCACTCCATGAATCCATATGTGCCAATCAAAGGTATGACTGTTGACCTAATTTCGGAAGGGTTCTAGAAGTAGGGTTACATCTCTCTAGACGAGCGTGGACGGCGAAGCAAGCTGTTATTTCTTGACTTGTTTATAGATGAGGTGTATTATTGCCGCAATTATGGTCCAGAATACAATGTCAGCTAGCAGGGATAATCCAGACTCATACAGCGAATAAGTGTCAGGGTTCCCCGGCACAATTATGCTTACCTTTTTCAGCCAAAGCAGGGGTAAACCATAGCCAGTTATCGATGCGCCTAAACCGACAGTCATATCTGTAGAATATACCGCCGACAACAGCGAAATAACTATGCCACCTATAATCAGCAGCAAGATTGTTTTCACGTTCATTTTCATCATCTCCCGAACAATATCACAACAGTTCAAGTTATATTTTTGAAGATAACCCTTGGTCATATAGAACCGTTTTGCTTTTAACGTTTGCGGGACACAGATAAAAGAGAGCATCCAATCTACCCGTCAGCGAAACAGTCAGGATGTCATCCACTCTATTTGAGACCGTTTCCATATTTGTCACTGTTCTCAATCAAGAAGAGACATTATCTTTTAGAAGAATGTTATCCAATGCAAAAAAATTTGGTATTAACAACGATTGCTCCTGTTCCATCATTTTCAGTTCAACAATGAAGTTCATGTCGACGAGAACATGAACACACACATACTGAGCTTGCGGATAGGCGCGTGTCCTTCATAAAAAGGCACATTAGAAAAGAACTATATATGTAAACTTTTATTGACATTCAAAGTTATGACCGCTACTTGGAGCGTCTACTTGTTGTTAAAAAACTCTGGAGCTGAATCAAAAACCGGGGTCACATGGAGACAACCAATTGTATGTACAATTTCAACAATCGTGTGTACGGCTCTTGCCATATGGGCGGTTATCGAAGCGCCTGTACCTCCGGCACCGGGCGTTTCTGGGCTTTATGTTGCCGCGGCTGTCTTTGTTCCGTTGGCGCTTTGGTTCGGAGTCTGGGGAAGCATAGCGGGATATCTGAGTTGCATCTTCATGGCTCTCTATGTCGGTTTTACATTAGAATTTGCTCTTGTATGGTCGCTGGCGGACCTTTTTGAAGGCTTAATTCCGTTACTGGCATTCAGATCCCTGAAAGTTGAACCAAACTACAACCTGAAAAAGCCTAAAATCACGTATGGATTGACTGCTCTTCTTATGATAGATTTTGTTGTGTCGGCTGTGGCAACAATCCTGACCCTAACAGAAGTTTTCATTGTGACTTTCGCGGTTGCTCTTGTCATAATGGTAGCGCAGACGTTTGTGGAGGACAAGAAAACCTGGACGATGTGGATAATCTTCGGTGTCCTTATTGCAAGCACGGTTTCAGGAGTCTTCGGAGTAGGAGCGCTGGCAGCATTCGGCGACATTCCCATGGATATATTTCCAACTGTGTTTTTCGGGTGGGTCTTTGGTGACATCATTGTCCTGTCAACAATTGGAACCACATTAATGGTCACTCTGACTCCGGTTATACAGCGGACCCGCGCTTACGTCAAAGGATATTTCTCCTAATCCGCTGATTCCCTCAAATTTCGTTTGATTTCTGACTGGTTTCCTAATCTCTTCTTTACACAACTTACAGTTCTGACCTAGGCGGTAATGTTTAGTAACTTACCTATCTGATTGGGAACGGACACAATTACGTGAATGGTGATGTCATTTACTCTTCCATGTAGATTAGCAAGGTTGCCCACAGTATTGACAGTGTAGCTACAAAGAATATGGGATAAAGCGTGTTAGCAGAAACTTCTAGCTGCAGTAGGTTTGCTAGATCATAAAAAACGTAAATGAGAAAAGTCAGGAATATCCCGTAACCAAAGACTCTTTTTTTGCGGATCGCTATGAACAACCCGGTTACTGCGATTATACTCTCCATTATGACGGAGACGTATTGCAACGGTTTCATAACGTTCCCGTTTGTGTCTACATAAAATCCTGATCCGACAAGAAAAGTCTGTTCATCACTGGTAACCCCTTTGATGTAAGTTTGTTTGCTTGATGGTTCGGTTTCTCCCGGTTTTGGCCAGCTGTAGTCTATCCATCCTTCACCATCTTCACTTAATGCAATCTCTATGAACAGTCTTCCAATCGCTTTTCCTGTTACATCCAGCAGCGTGCTCATGTTTTTGCCTTCACCGCTTGGGTCGGGAGGATAAACAACACGAATACCGTCCGTCATCCAGACAAACACGTATGTATCATCGTGGAACCACTTGGTTCCCTCCTGCCTGAGCTCGGAGAAAGCGTCTTCGCCTTTATCCTCGATAAGACTGGCTGCGTCTACAACTAGCTCCTTGATTGTTCCAGTTCTATGAATTTGCTCAGTTTGGTTCACATATCCAATTATCAAAAATGCAGACAGTATCACTAGTAGGATCGGAAAAACCAGATACTTCTTTTTCAAGTTAAACCCCCATTATCTCCGTAATACAATTTTGGTTGACCAGACTAATATTATTGATCAGCGTATTTATGATAAATACAGAAACTGCAGGTTGTTAAATTCCATGAAGATTGTCCTGATTCAGCCTCCGTCTGGAACCCCATCCTTGAAGGTTCCACCCCTCGGTTTAGGCTACATAACGGCTGTGCTGAAAAGAAACCATATTGAAGCAAAAATAGTCGACTTGAGCGTAGAAAACATTGACCTCAGCACATACCTAAGCCTTGAGAAGCCAGAAATCATCGGAATCTCCTCGATTGCCACAAACGCACGCAGAGCACTCGAAATCGCTAGAACATCAAAAAGTATTCTTCCCACAAGTTTTGTGGTTATGGGGGGTCCTTACCCGAGCATGATGAGAGACCTTCTAGTAACTAGGCACAGGGAAGTTGATGCGGCTGTTGTGGGCGAGGCGGAATTCACCTTTCTTGAGCTCGTTAAACGGTTACAGGATGGAAAGAGTCTAGATGCTGTTGAGGGGCTGATTTTTCGGGAAGACAACAGAATCAAAAGTAATCAGATGTCAAATCCCATCTATCCCTTGGATCGGATTCCATATCCTGCAAGAGAAGAACTGAAAATGCACCTATACGGAGAGAACGCCGGCACCATATTCACATCAAGAGGGTGCCCACAGCAATGTATTTTTTGTAGCCGCCCGGTTTTTGGAAGAAAATGGCGTGGTCACAGTCCAGAGTATGTTCTGAAAGAGATCGAGCACCTAATAAAACATTACAAAATATTTACTCTAAGCATTCTTGATGACAACTTCACCGTTGACTTAGCTAGGGCAGAAAGCATTCTTGACGGAATAATAGCAAAAAAATGGAAGCTTAACATCTATTTCTGGAATGGCATGCGAGTCGACCACATGGCAAAAGATTTACTGTTGAAACTGAAGAAGGCGGGATGCACAGCAATCAACTTCGGGGTTGAATCAGTAGACCCGGACGTAATAGAGTTCATAAGAAAAGGCGTAAGCTTGGATCAGATAGAACAAGCAATAAAACTGACCCGCGAACGGGGAATCATAGCCAACATTTTTCTGATGCTTGGGAACCCTGGAGATACAGCAGAAGCTGCTGACAAGATCAAGACATTTGTTGAGAAAGTGCATGTTGACGGCGTGCATTTGAGCATGGCAACTCCTCTTATGGGAACAAAGTTTTGGGATTGGGTTGAAACAAACGGGCGGTGGTTAGACTACGATCGAGAAGAGCTGTTGGATTGGCCTATAGACGACACTGACGAATCCTATCCTGTGTTCGAAACCTCAGACTTCTCTGCCGATGAAAGAATCAAAGCCTACCGAAAGACCAGAAATATCCTCAAGGAGAAGGGTCTTCTCATCTAAGCGCTGTTCGGATGGTTTGACGAGAATCTTGATAGTCTGGAGCTAAAGGAGCAAATAGTCAGAAAAAGCTATGGAATGACCACTACAATCAAAATGGGCTACACGAAGTATTAAAGACACCATTGTACCAAAAACTACTGTGACACCAATGAAATGGCAGCACTTGGCAATCATACTGATTGGCGTAGCGGTAATAGCAGTTAGTTCAGTTACGCTGGTTTTGCTGAGCAACACTCCAGTTGACCCAGAACCACTACACTACACATATCAGATTCTTAACATGTATCCGCATGACGAAGATGCTTTCACACAAGGACTGGTTTTTGAGGACGGCGTCTTGTATGAGGGCACAGGGCGCTACGGTCAATCTACTTTGCGCCGCGTAGAATTAGAGACTGGCAACATAATTCAGTTTCACGCTCTACCAGACCAGTTCTTCGGCGAAGGCATCACAATTTTCGATGACAAAATCATCCAATTAATTTGGCAATCAGGAAAAGGCTTTGTTTATGACAAAAACTCGTTTGACTTGTTGCAAGAGTTTACTTATCCCACTGAAGGGTGGGGAATCACACATAACGGCAGCGCACTGATAATGAGTGTTGGAAACGCAACTTTGTATTTTCTGGACACAGAAACCTTCCAGACTATCGGCCAGATTGAAGTGTACGACGAAGAGCCCGTAGATTTTCTTAATGAACTTGAATACATCCATGGGATGGTCTATGCGAACATTTGGAAAGAAGAAAAAATTGCAATAATAAATCCACAAACCGGACGGGTTACGCGGTGGATAGATTTGGAGGGAATCAACGAGGCAGAAAAACAAAATAGCAGCAGCATGCTTAATGGAATTGCATATGATGCAGAAGAGGACAGGCTCTTCGTGACAGGAAAAATGTGGTCACAACTTTTTGAAATCAGTTTAGTTCTTGTGGAATAGTTTTTGCTACGTATATGTAAGAGCAAAAATTTTTGGCAATGAAAAAGGGATAGGAAATGGGGTTCCATTATTCTTCTAGGATTTTGTTTGCTTCTTCGCCGTAGGCGTCCATCACGTAGGGTATTCCGGAGATTTTTGATGCTTCCTCTGTTAATGCCATGAGGTCCTTGCGGGATATTGTTGAGAGTCTGAAGTTTCTGCTTCCAGCCATCAACTGCTGCAAGCCAACCTTGAACTTTTGGCAGTAAGTGTAGAGGCCAACAGCACCCAAAGGTATGTTCTTCATCTCTGAACCAAACTTTTCCTCAAGTTCCGCATAGGCAACAAATATTTCTTTAACGTCCTTTCCATATTTTGAAACTGTTTTTGGCAATTTGTCCTCTTTCAGCCATTTTGCTATGTTCTTTCCAACCATGCCTGGAATCATCAAGCCTCTTCCCATACACACAGCCTTAACGTAGGGACTGCCCATGGCAACTGCCTTGAACACTCCATCCTCTGTTGAGAAACCGCCAGCCATAGCAATGTCAGGAACTCTCATGCCTTTTCTTGAAAGTTTTTCACAGAACTTGTACGTGAGAGCCTGAAGATAGAACGTTGGAATTCCCCACTCGTTCATCATTGGCCAAGGACTCATACCTGTGCCGCCAGAAGCACCATCAATAGTAAGCAAGTCCAGTTTTGCTTCTGCACCATAACGTAGTGCCATAGCCAACTCCAAGGCAGAGTAAGCTCCCGTTTTTAGGGTGACCCGCTTGAATCCTAAACTTCGGAGGCGATCAACTTCTTCCAAGAATGCCGCTTTAGTTACAAAACCTAATCGAGAGTGGCGCTCAAATTCTTTGATTGCCCCTTCTTCAAACGCCACTTGGTTTTCGTGAAGAGTAGGATCAGGTGAAACAACATATCCTCTCCGTTTAAGCTCAGCAGCTCTTTCCAAGCTTTCAACTTTGATTTCTCCACCAATACACTTGGCACCCTGTCCCCACTTCAGCTCAATTGTGTCCAAATTATGTTTTGATGACACGTACTCAGCTACTCCAAATCGGGTATCTTCCACATTCATCTGAACAAGGAGCTCCCCATAGCCTTCATAGAATTTCTTATAAACTGCTATTCGCCGATCCATCTCAGGCGATTTCGTAATCTTCCCCTTACTATTCAACACAAGACCGGGATCAATTCCGCAAACGTTTTCACCGCACACAAGCGTGATACCGGAAATAGCTGCTCCTATCGCAAAATGTTCCCAGTTCTTCCTAGCGATCTCCGTAGAACCCAAGGCACCCGTGAACAAGGGTATTCGTAACTTGACCTTCTTAGCCCATCCGTACTCGGTTTTGGTGTCCACTTTGGGGAAAAGAGCTGTGTCTGGGTCTCCTTGGACTCCTTCTGGAAGGCCTTTTGCTCCTCGGGCATAACCTTGAATGTTCAGATGGGAATAGTCCACGGGGTAGTTTTTGTCTGCTCCTGCAGTTATTTCTCCGAAGGGTCCGGGGTAGAGTACCTCACGGCCTCTGAATGAGGATAACCAAATTTCGCAGCCGCCCTTACATCCATCGATGCATCTTGAACAGATCCCGGACATGGGAGCAACGTTCTTGGATCGATTGAATGTACCGGTTGACTCATCAGCGTTTGGTCTTCTCAAATTCATCTCATTTCATCTCCGATTTTTCAACATGTTCTTATTACGGTATACGGCAACCTCTTGCCTCAATATAGGATGGTTCTTATAAACTTTTTCAATCAAAGAACGTTATTAACGTGAAACATTCATTTTTGCATATGTAAAAATCGCAAATATGAATATTCATTCAGGCTGGTAGGCACACGTAACATTTGCCATCATGAACCGAAACAACATCGCCACATTCGGGACACCGATATTTCTCTTCTTGGCTTCTGGAAGCTCAACACTCATTGAATAACCTCCAATCCCCCACCTACTCTGTTGTTAGAGGATATTTAAGTTCCAAAGCTGGCAGAATATCAAAATGATTCTAGCCGACAAGTAACTCTTCGAAAAGGTTCTCACGTTTAATAACAATCAATGCCGCAAGAAGAACTGCCATGATGATCTGCATCCACAAGGATCCAAGGGGGTTTCCAAGAGCGAAGTAGATGGGGCTGGGTGTAGCGATTGCAGGGAGGAACGGCCAGAAAACTGGGCTATACGGGTGGTTTGTCACGTCCAACAGAACATGTGAGAGGTTGCCAACAAAAACTGAGAAAACCACGGCAAAGGAGAGTTTACATTTGCTTTTGATTTTTTTCTTGTCAACATGGAAGAGACTGCTTACCAGAGGCGGATAAACTCGAATCGTGACGATTAAGGCAAGAAACGTTCCGAGGGTGGCTGAACCCAGAAGGCTGTGCAGAATCATTCGGTTGGAAACTTGAGTTCCAAACAACAGCACCATGAAGGGTATTTCGAGGTCGGGAAACATGCATCCTACAACCAGTCCGGGCAGACTAAGCCGTTTGTCAAGCTTGTAGACTAAATAGGCGATAGGATAATGAAGGGGAGTTAAAGGCAAATCTCAGCACTTCCCATTTTCATGTAAGAATATTCGTTTTTGACATATAACTTAGTAATCGAATTCTGTTTCAGAAAAAAAGAGAGGGGGTGGTGAATGGGGTTTATGGACGGGTTGCTGTTATTGCTGGTTCTAGGTTTATTTCTGGAAACAGTATGTATTTTCCGTGCGTGTAGTTTTCTCCAAAGAGACCCATAGCTTTCCAGTTACCACACCGATACTTGCCCCAGAAGAATTCTCCGTCGTAGAATCCTGCAAAGACGCCTTTACCGTATATTCCCCAGCAACGCTTGCCTAAGTTATCTTCGCCCACGAAATAGCCATTTCCAACAAAGCCCCACATGATATGCTTGCCATCATGAGTATACAACAGGAATCTGGTCCTTTGACATATTCGGGAATCAGTTTCTTCGTAAGTTCCAGGCACACTTTCTTCTAGGTCCTCAACTTCCATTTCTTCTAGTTTCTCAACAGCATCAATTTCTGGCAGTTCTTTAACTTCGTTAGGAATTACGGAAGCTGGAGAGATTTCCCTTACAGGACCAAGTCTCTCAGGCGTCACTGATTCTGCAGTCGCCAGTAACTCTTTTGAAACATCTGTATTCCTTGCTAAGTTTACATTTGATGCTAACACTGAAGTTGCCATTATTCCGATGAGCAACAACGCCACCACAACCATAGAGATAGCAATTTTCTTCCTCATTTTTCACAACCAACTCTGTAATTGTGAACATGGAATAACTTTAAGAAACCCATGGAAAAGCATGAAAAAGCAATTTCAGATCAAGCGGGACAGTTTCCAGAAAAGAAATTATTCCTTGATGGCGTATTTGCTTTTTACGCGTATTAGATTCTGCCTTCTGAACTTGGAGATTTTTATGATGCCCATTCCTTCCAGCCGTTTAACCAATCTCCACGTGGTTGTCCTAGGAAGCTTAACATAATCATAGAGTTCCGCCTCAAAAGCCTCACCATTGTTTTCCACCAGAAATCGGATCGCCTGCTTTTCTTCCGGCATCAAATTCTTGTGTACCCGAAATATTCGCTCAGCACCTATTCGCCGTTTTTTCTTTTTAATCTCGACTTCTTTAGGTTTCTTTCTTGATCTGACAAAAAAGAAGCCGAAGATAACGATGGATGGAATGAGAATGGCTCCGACAATTCCGTAAACGAGTAAAGGATCAGTTTCTTCAGACAGAAAAATTTCAGCTTCTTCAGCCTTGGTTATTGCTTGAGTTGCCAAGTTCATTGCTTCTGAATAATTTCCGTTGTTATATGCGCTGTAGGCTTGGTCGAGAAGGATTTGGGCTTCATTTAACCCCAGAATTCTTCCTTCATTTTGGGCGTTGGCTATTGCCCCTTCCGCTTCATCCATTTTGGACTGGGCTTGGGTTGCTGTTTGGTTGATCTGAATTGCCAAGTTTTTTGCTTCATATCCCAATGTTTCAGCTTCCACGTAATTTCCGAGGTTGAAAGCGTCCTCTGCCTCCTGAAGGGAGGTTTCGGCTTCGGTGATGTTGATGCCTAAGTTTTTGATCGCCATGATGGTTGTTTCAGCTTCACTTAACACTATTTGCGCGTGCTCTTCGGTTCCAACGATGCCTATAATATAGGTTACCTCGATTAAGCTTGCATTCATGAGAAGTTCCACCCTATTGTCACGGGTTTCTATCATTTCTGGCACTTGATTCAGACTGATAATTGTGGTTTCTACAGGCAGAATTATCTGTGTGTTTACTGGTGCATCTATCGTCAGAGTCCAGTATCTTCCCTCTTTTGAGGTAAGGTCTTGGGTTAGATATGTGAGTTTGATTTCGTCTGTGCCAAGGCTGTAAACGCTGATTGTATAGTTGCCTATGGAGTAGGCTAAGGGCAAACCGTCATTATCTACGACCAGAAGGTCTTCCAGAACCTGACCAAACACTGTGATGTTTTGTGTGGGAAATGTCGGGTCCACCAGAAGCGTATAGTCGACGAATACAAAACCGTCAGGATAAACTGTTAAAAACAGGTTTTTTGGCGTTGTCTCTTCTGAAAAGGATGGGTGAGAAGTTAGGGTCAACATAAGAAGTAAAGTGAATAGCAGATAGGCGGATGCCCGTTTTTCATTCAATGGGCTTTCACTTCTCTTGCAAAAGGTGTGGAGCCTATACCTAAAACTTTTGTGTACTATAAATTCAGGGCTGGAGTACCCTTTACTTGGGTACCGTGGTTTCTGCCCTCGTGAGGCTTTCAGCTGTGGGTGCAACCGAGGTTGGAGTTGCGGCTACTGATGTGATGGCTCTGTTTGATTCTTCTTCCCATTTTTTTGCTTCTTCAAGTTCTTCAATTGCTTCGTCAACGTTGTTGTTTTCTATGGAGTCTCTGGCGTTTGCTAGGTTTGTTTCAGAATTGTTTAGGGCAGTGATTGCGTCTTTTTTGATTTCTGGTGTTAACGCTGCAGATAGTGTTATGTTTCTTTTGGTTGCGGAGACTCTTATTTCAGCTTCTTCCAGATACTTCTCAGTGTTTGATGCCTTCACAAGATTGGTTAATTTGTCAAAGGGTTGCTTTAATTTATCAAGTAATGTTTTGGCTATGAGGAGTTCTTCAGCAGCCCCATCTAGGTTCAGGGTATACAGTTTTCTTGTAGCGTTTTCCAAATGTTGCTTAACCTCTGAAAGTGTCTTCTTGATTGCTGCTGTGTTGTATCCTGCTGTCGCAGCTTTTGCGGTTAGGTTTTCTAGCCTTCTGGCATGTTCGATGGCTCGAGTTATGTTAGCCTTTAAACTGATGGCATCTTCAGCGGTTACTTCTGTTTCTGTTGGTTCTACCGGCGAGGCATCCTCCAGTATTCTTAAGGTGTCTTCGAATTTCTGCATTGCTTCAACAGCTTCGATGCTTGCTTCACTGAAGTTTTCTTCGTTCATGAGTCTGAAAGCTTTTTCAGCGTGTTCTAGGCCTTCATTATATTTTGTTTCAGCGTTTGGCACCGTAATGTTTTGGGCATCAAGTTTACTGAAAGCCTCGATTATGCTTGTGTTGTCGTTGTCGAGAATGTTAAGGAGTGTTTCAGCCTTTTTTTTCTGGTCGCCGTTTGTTAGAGCCAATGTTGGGTTGAGAACTGTAAAAGTCATTGACAAAACAAGAGTTAGAAGAACTATTATCGCCACTTTTTTGAGGTTCAATACCTGATTTTGCCCTCCCAAGAGATGTACACTAGGTAATGAAATATGATTATTTTAGGAAACCCATGAAAAAACATGAAAAAGACGTTTCGAGCGGGAATCAGGATCCAGTTACTTCTTTACTTCGGTGAGGTTAAGTATGCCGTGGCAGTCGCATGCGGTTCCGATGGCTAGCGTGAAAGTTTTTTGAAGACTGTCTAATCGTTTCAGGAGGGAATATAATTCTTTTCCGTCTATTGCTCCTAATCCACCTGTCAGCTGCCTGAACAGTAATTTCTGACTTTGCCATGCAGTCAGGATTTACATCAGCCACCAAAACTTTGGATCTCTTAGCTTTCAGATACTTGAGAGCGCTTGTGCCAAATTTGCCTCCGCCCATAACAAAAACCAGTTTGTCCTTCAGCAGCATGCAATTCTATGACATAATTTTCAGCTCTTTTTGACCATCATTTTTCAATTACTGTTGCAACCTATAATGTTTGCTTGATCGATGGGTGCTAGGGAAGGAATGGAAAGCTTCATCTTAAAGAAAAGAAATAAATGCTGTAAGTTACCTTGAAACATTCCTGAGCGGTCGTAGTCTAGTTTGGAAGGACATCAGCCTGCCAACCCACAAAGGCGGAACGCTGACGACCCGGGTTCAAATCCCGGCGACCGCACCAACCTTTTTCTGAGAGCTAGAGTTTTGAAAGTTTATTTAATAGAGATAAAGTTCATAAAAGACGTTTACTGCATTAAATTGCGGTTAGTTTGATGTGCGGTTGTGGTCTAGCCTGGTAGGACACAGACATCTGGTGTAAGCCTTCCAAGCCTGCAATCCCGGGTTCAAATCCCGGCGACCGCACCACCTCAATTTTCACAAAAATAGTTTTTGTTGTCCTTTGGTTTTTCAGGAAAAAGCTTGTTT
>Ga0307422_1000574_pt1 | contig 20387 bp, 16 predicted proteins | sample SalMarWE160290MG_FD_202153 | JGI IMG/M metagenome (GOLD analysis project Ga0307422, IMG submission 202153) | Salt marsh sediment microbial communities from the Plum Island Ecosystem LTER, Massachusetts, United States - WE1602-90 | ecosystem: Environmental > Aquatic > Marine > Intertidal zone >...
TTCACCTACTTCTTCGCTAAGACGTAAAACATCTGTCCCCCGACCACTTCCCAAATCGACACATACCTCGCCACTGGCAGCTTTCGAATAATCAAGTGCACTTCCACAAGATAAACAGCAGCCATCATCTGCCAATTTACTATACCTGGTATTGATCTCAACGTAAGTCATTATTTTTTTGCAAATATATATAATTATCTAGATATATAACTATATAAAATATGATTTATATCTGATCTAAATAAATCAAATTACAATATTTACGTATCCTAAACAAGTACATTTATATTGACATCGAATTAATATCATATAATTAATAATGTATAATACTATTTGAATCATACCTCTTTTTCAATAATTACTATTATTAACTTTTATAAAACATCAAATGTCTTTAATAACTTAAAAAGTGAGACTTTACTATTTGTTTTTCTAACCCTAAAATATATCTTTGTTTCGTTATGTAGAATTTCTAAAAATTCGTTTTTAGAAATCCCCATTCGCAAACAATATTTATTATCTAAGTCTTTTATTATCATAATGAAAAAGTATTTATTACTATTTTTTGTACCAATTTCTTTATTCGGATTAGCACAGGAAGAAAAGAAATTTGGCATAGAATTGCATGGTTTTATAAAAACTGACATCTTCTATGACTCAAGGCAGACGGTTGATATTCGAGAAGGACATTTTTTACTCTACCCTCAAAATGAATTGTTGGATTATGAGGACAATGACATTAATGCGACTCCAAAATTTAACATCCTGTCCATTCAAACCCGGCTTACCGGTAAAATAACAGGCCCCAATGCTTTTGGGGCAAAAACTTCGGGATTGATTGAAGGAGCCTTTTTTGGAAATATTAATCCCAATATTAATGTATCTCGTTTACGTCATGCTTTTGTTAAATTAACCTGGGATAAAGCAGAGTTACTGGTTGGACAATTCTGGCACCCCATGTTTATTACTTCTGCTTACCCCGGAACGGTTTCTTTTAATACTGGTGCACCCTTTCAACCTTTTACCCGAAATCCACAAATTCGATTCACCAAAAAAGTTTGGGATTTAAGTATCTCCGGAACACTAATTGAACAGGTCGACTTTGTGAGTACAGGTCCTGATGGTGCCAGTCCAAAATATTTAATTAATTCATGCATTCCTGAAATAAATTTGCTCATCGGGTACGAATCTGATAACCTGCTTATTGGTGTTGGAGGCAACTATAAATCACTCATGCCCCGGCTCTATTTAGAACCAGCAGCCAACGACACCCTTAGTATACCTGTTAAAGTGAAAACCAATGAAAAAGTTTCGGGTTTTAGCACTTTCGCATATTTAAAATTGAAGACTGATCCTGTAAGTATAAGTCTATATGGTATACTGGGACAAATGATGTACAGCATGACCGGAATTGGAGGCTACGCAGAAAAAGCATTTATTTATGAGAGCATCTCCGATACGGTATATAGCCGTAGACTTCAAAATATTACCTATTCTCCCATTGGTACACTTTCTGCCTGGACAGATATCCAAACCAATGGAGATACCTGGCAATTTGGTTTATTTGCAGGCTATACAAAAAATATGGGAGCCTCCGATGCCCTTGCCGATAAAATTTATGGGCGCGGCAGCAATATAAATTATATATACCGGATATCGCCCCGGGTAATCTACACTAATGGGATAATCAGAATTGCCCCCGAGATAGAATATACGGTAGCAGCTTATGCAACAAAGGATGAAACAGAAAAACCGAATATTGATAGCAAAGGAGTTGTGACCGATTCAAAAGAAATCGCGAATTTCAGATTCCTGCTTGGAGTTTATTATATGTTTTAAGTAGAAAATTCATTAAGTTTAAATAACTAATCAAAATAAATTCAGAGTTATGACAAATAAGATCACAAGTTTAGCCGAGTATTTTGAAAAATATAAAGAGAGCGTATCCGATCCTGAAGGATTTTGGACGAATATTGCCGAAAGCAATTTCTGGCATAAAAAATGGGACAAGCCATTAGACTGGACATTTGAAGGCCCAAACGCCCCTGATGTAAAATGGTTCGTTGACGGAAAGGTGAATATTACTGAAAATATCTTCGAGCGTAATATGTTTATGCGCAAGGACCAAGTAGCCATAATATGGGAGCCCAACAATCCTAAAGACAAAGAAATCAAGCTTACTTATGGTGAATTGTTCGAAAAAGTAAAACAATTTTCTAACGGATTATTAAAAATTGGTGTTAAAAAAGGTGATAGAGTCGCTATCTATCTTCCAATGGTTCCGGAACTAGCTGTTGCCATGCTAGCCTGTGCAAGAATTGGAGCTATCCATTCAATTATTTTTGCAGGATTTTCGGCTACTGCTTTAGCAGACAGGATAATTGATGCATCATCAAATGTTGTTATTACATCGGACGGAGGTTATCGTGGATCCAAGACTATACCCTTAAAATCTATTGTCGACGAAGCTGTTGAAAAATGCCCGACTGTAAAAAATACCATCGTATTGAAACGTACCGACGAAAATGTAAACTTTGTAAACGGTCGTGATATATGGTGGGACGATCTTATTAAAGGTGTCAGTACTGAAAACAAAGCCGAAGTTATGGATTCGGAAGATACGCTATTCATCCTCTACACTTCAGGTTCAACAGGTAAACCAAAAGGTGTAGTACACTCAACTGGAGGATATATGGTGTTTACTGAATATACCTTTAAAAATGTTTTTCAATACAGCGATGGTGATATATTCTGGTGTACAGCTGACATCGGCTGGGTAACAGGACATTCATATATTGTATACGGCCCGCTATTGACAGGTGCCACATCAGTTATGTTTGAAGGAGTTCCCACCTGGCCCGATGCAGGAAGATTCTGGGAAATTGTAGACAAGTATAAGGTTACTCAATTCTATACCGCACCCACGGCCATCAGGGCACTGATGGCTATGGGCGATGAATGGGTTACTAAACATGAATTAAGCTCATTGAAAGTTTTAGGCACAGTTGGTGAACCCATTAACGAAGAAGCATGGCGCTGGTACCACGATATAGTCGGAAAAGGACGATGCCCAATTGTAGATACATGGTGGCAGACAGAAACAGGAGGTATTATGATTACGCCACTTGCAGGTATTACACCCACCAAACCTTCATTAGCAACTCTTCCTCTTCCTGGAATTCAACCCATTCTCATCGATCATGAAGGAAAAGAATTGAAAGGAAATGGAGTTGAAGGAATATTGTGTATTAAATACCCCTGGCCCGGAATGATTCGAACTACTTATGGCGATCATAAAAGATGTTACGAAACGTATTTTTCAGTGTTCAAGGGCTTATACCTCACGGGCGACGGAGCAAAACGAGATGAAGAAGGTTATTACCGGATCATAGGACGTATCGATGATGTAATTAATGTGTCAGGACATAGAATAGGTACTGCTGAAGTAGAAGACGCTATCAACCAGCATCCAAAAGTGAACGAATCGGCTGTTGTAGGATATCCTCATGCGATTAAGGGTTCAGGTATTTATGCCTATGTTATATGTGATGAACTATCTGATGATGAAAGAGAAACTATTGAAAAGGAGATAAGGGATACAGTAACCAAATATATCGGACCGATTGCCAAGCCCGACCTGATCCAAATTGTTAGCGGATTGCCCAAAACACGCTCAGGAAAAATCATGCGGAGAATTTTGCGTAAAATTGGTGAAGGTGATGCTACTAATCTGGGCGATACTTCCACTTTGCTCGATCCGGGAGTAGTTGATGAAATTATAAGAGGTGCTAAAGTCGAGGTCAAAACTGCAAAATAAAATATCACAATAAAAATCTGAAGTCGGAATATAAAGTTCCGACTTCTTAATAATATAAAAATGGAAAACACAAAAGTAATGAATAGAGGGATGGTAGTTGTTGGTGCCATCCTTATACAGCTTGCTCTTGGCGCTATTTATGCATGGTCGGTATTCACCCCTTCGCTTGTAGCGGAAGGATGGTCGAAAGTAAATACTCAATGGGTATTTGCCATAGGTTTGGCATCATTCGCTATTTTTATGGTTTTTGCCGGTAAAAAGCTGAATAGCTGGGGGCCTCAGAAACTTGCATGGATCGGAGGTATCGTTTTAGGATTGGGTTATTTCATTGCTGGTATTCTAGGCGGTACTAATTTTTGGGCATTGATCCTGCTCATTGGTTTAGTAGGTGGCGCAGGAATCGGATTTGCATATGTAGTGCCTATTGCCGTTGGAATGCGGTGGTTTCCCGATAAAAAAGGATTAATTACAGGACTGGCTGTGGCTGGTTTTGGTTTTGGAGCAATGCTTTGGGTAAAACTGGCAGGAGAATGGGGTAATCTTATTGCTAATTTAGGACTGTCTTCAACTTTTATTATTTACGGAATTGCATTTGCTCTTATGGTTATTGTAGGCGGTTTGTGGATGAAATTGCCTCCTACCGGTTGGAAACCGTCTGGATATGAGACAAAAGAAACAGCCTCAAAAAATAATGATGACAAAGAATTTACCAGTAACGAAATGCTGGGTAAAATTCAATTTTATCTAATTTTCCTAACTTTTGTTTTTAGTGCAGGGGCAGGACTTATGTCAATAGGACTTATGAAACTGTACCCTATGGAAGCTTTACAAAATGCAGGCATGACTGCTGCTCAGGCAAGCGCTGTTGCCGGCACTGCAATGGCAGTTTTCTTCAGCCTTGCAAATGGATTGGGAAGAATAATTTGGGGTATGTTAAGTGACAAACTGGGCCGGAGGAATTCAATACTTATTATGACCGCAACACAGGGAATAATTGTTATCCTTTTTACTTTTATGGCCGGAAATGAAATTTTACTATACCTGGGAGCTACACTGATCGGTTTTAATTTTGGCGGCAACTTTGCTTTATTCCCAACCATTACTGCCGATACTTTTGGAGCGAAAAATGTAGGTCAGAATTATCCTTTCGTATTTCTAGCCTATGGTGTTGGTGGTATTTTGGGACCCATTCTTGGCGGTAAAATGGGTGACCTTCATAATTTCCCTTTAGCATTTACTATCTCGGGGATAGCTGTTCTTCTGGGAACCTTACTAATTTTTATTATTCGACCAGCAAAAAAATAGGAATCAAAAAAAAATATTAAGATACTGGATTCATTACCAGTAACTTATTAATTATAACTTTTCTTCTTCCCCGGAGAATGTAGATATTATTAGTTAACCTACTTCATTTTTTATTCCGGGAAGTTTAAATTAATTTTATAATATAACTGAGTATCGTTATTTAATAATGAATACTTAATAAACTATATATAATGCCAATAAAAAAAATTGATAGCATCTTCAGGCCAAAACGTATTGCTTTAATTGGTGTGTCAAATGATCCAAAAAGTGTAGGCGGAATTACCCTTAAAAATCTAGTAGGTGGTGGCTTTAGCGGAGTTGTTTATCCGGTAAATCCAAAAAGAGAAGCAGTACTAGGAATTCCGTGTTTCCCCGATGTAAAAAGTCTTCCTAAAACGCCTGATCTGGCAGTTATTATGACTTCTGCAAAAATTGTCCCGCAACTAATAAGGGAATGCGGGGAGGCCAAGATTCATGGAATCATAATTATGTCAGCCGGATTTAAAGAATCGGGAGAGGAAGGTAGGAAACTTGAAGAACAGATTAAAACAGAAAAGTCGAAATTTCCTGATATGCGGATAATAGGCCCCAATTGTCTGGGGATTATTGTTCCCGGTCTGAATATGAATGTCAGTTTTGCTGATGGCATGCCCAAGATGGGACATGTAGCATTTATATCGCAATCAGGCGCATTATGTACATCCCTGCTCGACTGGGCCTATGAAAACAATGTTGGATTCTCCTATTTTGTTTCAATAGGTAACTCTGTCGATGTCACTTTTGGAGATTTAATTGACTATTTCGGTCAGGATCCAACCACAAAATTCATTGTTTTGTATGTTGAATCGCTTACCAATGCGCGCGCATTTATGTCGGCCGCCCGCGCTTTTGCAAGAAAAAAACCCATTATAGTATACAAATCTGGTCGTTTTCCTGAATCGGCAGCTGCAGCCGCTTCACATACAGGAGCCATGGCTTCAGAAGATTCAATTTATGATGCTGTTTTTAAGAGAGCCGGTATTGCCCGGGTTTATAATTTTGGCGATTTATTTGACTTTACGGATCTTATTGGACGAAAAAGAGCACCAAAAGGTTCAAATCTGGCTATTGTAACTAATGCCGGCGGCCCCGGTGTTATGGCTACCGATTCACTAATTGCCTTAGGAGGTAAACTTGTACAACTATCGGATACTACCATGCAAAAATTAAATGATTACCTCCCTCCTTTCTGGTCGCGCGGTAATCCTGTTGATGTACTGGGAGACGCTGCCCCTGAGCGTTTTGCAAAAGCTACTGAAATTGTACTTGAGGATGAAAATGTCGATGCTGTGCTTGTTCTACTAACACCTCAGGCGATGACTGCCCCTACTGAAACTGCAGAAGCCATTGCCTCTCTTGTTGGTAAAACCTCCAAAACCATTATGGCTGCATGGCTTGGTGGTGGAAGTATGCGTAAAGGAATGACTGTATTTAATAATGCTGGTATTGCTGCCTATAGCACACCTGAACAAGCAATTCTTGCATTTATGACTCTCTCCAACTATTCGAATAACCTGGAGAACTTATATGAAACACCCAAAGAAGTTCCGGTATCATTTAGTTATGACCGGGAGGAACTCAGAAAAAAATACCTTACAACAATATTTCCAAAGGCCAAAATTCTGAACGAAGACGATTCAAAGCTTCTGGTTAATGATTATGGTATTGCAACAACACATCCTGAAGTTGCAGTTAACGAAGATGAAGCTGTTAAAATTGCTGAAAAGAAGAAATATCCTGTTGTCCTTAAAATTTATTCTGCAGATATTACTCATAAATCGGATGCTGGGGGTGTTGCCCTTAATATCAGAGACGAAGAGATGGTAAGGGCCTCATTCAGAAACATGATCAAATCAGTAACTGCAAAATTGCCAAAAGCAAAAATTGAAGGTGTTACTGTTCAAAAAATGGTTTCGCCAAAAGACGCGGTTGAACTAATTCTCGGGATTAAAAAAGATCCGGTCTTCGGAACTGTTATGCTTGTAGGCATGGGAGGAACCACGGCGGAATTATTTAAAGACAGGCGACTCGAATTTCCTCCCTTAAATGAACATCTTGCCAGACAAATGTTACAATCACTGAAAATTTATCCCCTGCTCGCTGGCTACCGGGGCAGCAAACCAAAAAATATTGATTTATTAATAGAAGTAATTATCCGTTTGTCCTATCTCGCTGCCGATTATCCCGAAATTAAAGAATTGGATATAAATCCCTTACTGGTCGGGCCTGAAGATGTTATTGCTCTCGATGCGCGAATTGTAGTAGATCATACTATGCTTGGAAAACAGGTGAAGGATTATTCTCATCTTATTTTAAGACCTTATCCGGAAAGTTTGGTTGCCAATGCCAAGCTCAGTGATGGAGCTGATGTTTTACTGAGGCCCATTAAACCGGAAGATGAACCCATGTGGCTCGAATTATTGGCAAGTTGTTCAAAAGAATCAATATACCTGCGATTCAGATATGATTTCTATTACGATTCGCATGAAGTAGCCTCCCAATTTTGTTTTATCGATTATGACCGCGAAATTGCTATTGTTGCGGAAATTGAGGAGGAAGGAATTAGAAAACTGATTGGTGTTGGCCGATTAATCGCCGATCCTGATGTCGAAATCATGGAATACGCTATTCTTATTACAGACAAGTGGCAGCAAAAAGATCTTGGATACATTATTACTGAATTTTGTATGAATATCGCTAAAAACAGAGGTATCAAACGCCTTGCTGCCGAGACCACCAAGAACAATAAGCCTATGATTTCAGTCTTCCGTAAATTAGACTTCAAAATTCAGTTCAATGAAGACACAACGGTATCGGTCCACAAATTTCTTGTTGAATAAGCTTAATAACAGGTGTAGTTTCAATAAACTAATCCAAATTAAAACCGGTTATATGAATTCTTCCTATTAGTAAATAAGTTACTAATAGGAAGTTATGAATAAAGAATTATGAATTCAGATGAGATCAAAAAAGCTGCAGAACTAATTCGAAATGCTAAATATGCTGTAGCATTCACAGGGGCCGGTATTTCAGTTGAAAGTGGAATTCCCGCTTTCAGGGGAGAGAATGGCATCTGGAATACTCATCATCCCATATACCTTGAAATAGATTTCTTTCGTAAAAAACCACTGCAATCGTGGATAAAAATAAAGGAAATGTTTTACGATAATCTAAGCGATGCTCAACCAAATATAGCTCATGAAATACTCGCTAAAATGGAAAAGAGGAGCTTCGTTGAATCGATTATCACTCAAAACATCGATGGCTTGCACCAAAAGGCTGGGAGCAAATTTGTTTATGAATTACATGGAACATATAAAAAACTAACTTGTATAGATTGTAATTCAGAATATGATATGAGCTTTGCCGATCTGAATTATCTTCCTCCTACTTGTTATGTCTGTAAAGGAATCTTAAAACCTGATATTGTTTTTTTTAACGAACCTATCCCCCATTTTGCCAAAACTCAATCGTTTGAAGAAGTAAGTAAAGCCGATGTAATGTTGATTATTGGCACCAATGCTGAAGTTTTACCAGCAGCCGAATTACCTATGATAGCCAAAAAAAATGGAGCAAAAATAATCGAAATCAATATTAAAAAATCTCATTTAACTAATTCTATCACCGATATTTTTCTGGAAGGAAAAGCTACTAAAGTACTATCAGCTATTGGTAAATACCTCTATCTCTGAATCCTTTAACCTATACTCTTATTTCAAGTCGAATAATTATTAATTTAAATTTCCAATTTACTTAATAGTTCAAAATTGAATAGGGATATTCATTGTTATGCAATGAGTTAACTCTCAACTTCCTCATATTTAACTCTATGAATATATATCCCTATGATGAAAATCATTAATAAATACATATAATAATTATATTTTAATTAATGATTAACATTGTGTAATGAAGATTCTGGTTATTAATTGTGGAAGTTCTTCAATCAAATTCCAACTTTTCGAAATGCCTGGTTCTGATATTCTTATTAAAGGCGTTATCGAAAAAATTGGGCAGAGTGATTCTTTTATCAATATTAAGAAAAACAAGAAACAGGATGTCAATTTTAAAATAGAAATCTTAACTCATCAGATTGGCATTGATTTTTTACTTAATTACATTACAGATCATGATCAGGGATGCTTAAAAAGTCTGAAGGACCTGGATGCTGTTGGGCATAGAATTGGCCATGGTGGAGAAAAATTTAGAAATAGTATCATTCTCGATGAATCAATTCTGTCAGAAATTGAAAAATACAATGAACTGGCCCCGCTTCACAATCCTCATAATTTAAAAGGTATAAAAGCAATTCGACAGCATTTGCCAACTATTAAGCAGGTAGCAGTTTTCGATACTTCATTTCATCAAACCTTGCCTGATTATGCTTATATGTATGCAATACCCTATGCTTTGTATGAAAAATATAAAATCCGCCGGTATGGTTTTCATGGAAGCAGTCATCATTATGTTTCAGGAAGAGCCTGTAAACTATTACATGTTGATATAAAGCAACTAAAAATAATTACATGTCATCTGGGTAATGGATCGAGTATTGCCGCTATCGATAAAGGGAAATCGATAGATACTTCAATGGGATTTACACCGCTCGAAGGTTTAATCATGGGGACTCGCCCGGGTGATGTCGATACAGGTGTCGCAACTTATATTATGAAGAAAGAAAATATGGGATCAGATTCGCTGAATACTCTGTTTTATACAGAAAGTGGATTGCTCGGTATTACTGGTATCTCGTCCGATATGCGGGAAATTGAGGAAGCGTCCAATACCAGTAAGCTGGCAAAGCTAGGTTTGGAAATGTTTTATTATCGCATAAAAAAATATATTGGAGCCTATACAGCCATTTTAAAAGGTCTCGATATACTGATCTTTACAGGAGGAATTGGTGAAAAAAGTGTAAAAACCAGAGAGGAAGTCTGTAAGAATCTTAATTTTTTAGGTATTAAAATTGATAAAGTATCCAACGAGAATACGCAAGATAGTGAAAAAGTGATATCGACTGCGGATTCAAAAGTAACTGTAATGGTAGTTCCTACTAATGAGGAGCTAATAATAGCACAAGAAACACAACATCTTATTTCAGATCATCATCAATCCGGAAATTGAAATGAAAAGTTTACAAGATTTACTTACTATTGCTAAAGCCAGAAATTTAAAAAAGAAGTTAGTAATAGCATCAGCCGAAGATGAATATTTATTAAATGCGATCTCAGAAGTATACAAGCTTGGACTTCTGACTCCAATATTTATTGGAGATAAAGAAAAAATAGCTGAACTCATCAGTAAAGAAGGACTGGATCTTCCGATGGATGAGATTTATCATGCTCCAAATAAACTGGAATCTGCACGTTTATCTGTTGAATTTATAAGAAAAGGTAAGGCTGACATCATAATGAAAGGATTACTTCCTACAAAAATTTTTATAAAAGAAATTCTTAACAAAGATTCAGGGATAACTGCCAACAGATCCTTAAGCCATGTAGGACTATTCGAATCACCATACTATCCTAAATTATTTGGACTTACAGATGCAGCTATAAATATATCTCCGGATATCGAAACTAAGAAAGAAATTATCAGAAATGCCGTAAAGACATTCCGGGCTCTTGGTGTTGACAATCCATGTGTAGCTTTGCTAACAGCCATTGAAAAAATTAATCCTAAAATGCTGGCCACTGTCGATGCTGCAAATCTGGTTGAAATGCATCAAAGGGAGCCAATTGCTGAATGTATTCTCGAAGGCCCCCTGGCTCTTGATATTGCGATTTCAGATGTTGCAGCCAAGCATAAAGGAATCAAAAGTAAAATTGCTGGTTTCGTTGATATTCTTGTTGTCCCTGAAATTACTGTGGGTAATGTTTTGTATAAAAGTCTGACTTATCTCGGAGGAGCAAAGGCCGCAGGTGTTTTAATTGGTGCTCAGGCCCCTGTTGTAGTCACTTCGAGATCCGATTCCGAAGAGAGTAAGTTATTTTCTATTGCTTTGGCTTATAATCTCAGCAATACTTAGTAGTTTTATATATGTTACATACTATTCTTGCCATAAATCCCGGGTCGACAAGCACGAAAATAGCCGTCTATCTTAACTCGAAACCGGTTTTTCTAAAAAACATTGCACATCCTCCGGATGAATTAGGAGAATTCAAAAAAATTGTCGATCAGTATTCTTATCGTAAAGAGCATATTCTGAATGAACTGGCTCATTCTCATATTGATATAAATATGATTGAGGTGATCGTAGCCAGGGGTGGATTGCTTAAACCCATTCAATCGGGTGTATACAGGATTAACGAACGGATGAAAGAAGACCTTAGAAAAGGTCAGTTGGGCGAACATGCCAGCAATTTGGGTGCACTTATTGCTGATGAAATTGCCAAACAAATTCCAAAATGTAAAGCATTCATTGCCGATCCGGTAGTTGTTGATGAATTACAGGATGTTGCAAGATATACCGGGCACCCGGAATTCAAGCGATTATCGATTTTTCATGCTCTTAACCACAAAGCTACTGCACGTGCCTATGCCCGACTAATGAATCACAAATATGAGGAACTCAACTTGATTATAGTCCATATGGGAGGAGGGATCACTGCAGGGGCTCATTTAAAGGGACGAGTGATTGATGTCAACAATGGTCTCGATGGTGAAGGCCCTTATTCACCTGAAAGAACAGGAACTATACCAGCAGGAGCATTAGCCAAGCTGTGTTTTGAAGGTAAGTTCACATTCGACAAAGTTAAAAGAATGATTACAGGCGAGGGTGGATATATGGCGTATTTAAATACCAACAATGCCTATGAAGTAGAATTATTGGCACAGGATGGCGATGAATATGCTAATAAAATCCAGGATGCCATGTCGTACCAGGTAGGAAAAGAAATTGGATCCCTCGCAGCCGTATTAAAGGGAGATGTCGATGCCATTATTCTAACCGGAGGAATTTCTCATAATCCCATGGTTGTGGAGTATATAAAATCCATGGTATCCTTTATAGCTCCTGTAGTAATTTACCCGGGCGAAGATGAATTACATGCTCTGGTATGGAACGGTTTGCTGGTTCTTAAAGGCCAGCTTCAACCCAAGGAATACGATGAAACAAACATGGTAAAATAAATCCTTATATTTCCGCTTGCCTTGATGGCATAAATCTTCACTGCTCATTTCTTATTATTAATCATTCATTTTTCATTCTATGGAGTGGACGTCGAAACAGGTATTATCTTACCATTAAAATACTTATATCCTTCAAGAGCAAAATGTACTATATATTCTGCCATACTTTCTGCGGTGAATGGTGCTTTATATCCCGGAAAAGCTTCATCAAGCATTTCTGTCTGAACAGCACCTAATGCCAGATAGTTAAAAAATACATTTTTATCCTTATACTCAACGGCGAGACATTCAGTTAAGGATGCAAGTGCCGCTTTTGATGCACTGTAAATACTCAATCCTGGAAATTTTACACTGCCCTGAAAACCTCCCATACTTCCAATATTCACAACATGAGTTGGTTTGATCCCTCCCATTTGTGAAGAAAGCATGGATATAAGTCTTGCAGGAGCTAAAAAATTTATATCCACCATCTTTTTTATTTCAGCCCCTTTCAGATCAATAAAAGATTTATTAATTAATGTTCCGGCATTGTTAATTAATATATCAATATGTTCCGGACCGATATAGTTGAAGAGCAGGTTGCCGGATAATTGCAAGAGATCGAGAGGAATAATTTGAATCTCTAAATCAGGATTTATTTCAATACATTCTTTCCTGAGGAGTTGAAGTTTTCCTTCGTTCCGCGAAATAACAAAAAGTTTAATGCGTTTTTCCTGTGATAACTTTTTAGTCAGAGCATAACCTATCCCCCGACTTGCACCAGTAATAATTACGTTCATAAAACAAATTTTTGAATGTATATTTGTAGACAAAAATACTAATAGTCAGTATACCATGAATGTTTCAAAGTATATAATCCTTTTACTCCTTTTAAGCGGATGTTTTAAAACTGTTACCGGTCAGTATGAATATCCGGGAGAAAATACTGAAAATGGTAAGAACAAGAAGAGTAAAAACCAGAATGATGCGAAAATATTCTTTGGAGGTAATATAGGACTCTCATTTTGGACCGATTATGCTTATATAGAATTATCCCCTCTGGTTGGCTACAAAATCACACCCCGATTCTGGGCGGGAGGAGGCCCAAAATACATGTATATTAAGCAGAGTAACTACTATCAAAGCAGTATTTATGGTATTAAAACATTTGCTTCTTTTGCCCTGCTCGATAAAATAAATGAAGTAACCAATATTGGACTGGGAAGTATTTTGCTTTATGCTGAAAATGAATTACTAAGTATTGAGCCCTTATATTACAATTCATCAACTGGTTATTATAAGGGTACTCGTGACTGGTATGATATAGTATTAGCAGGATTTGGATTTCGATTTCCGCTTGGAGAACGATTAGGATTTACAATAATTGCGCTCTGGGGATTAACAGAATCTGCAGAACTCTTATATTCCAATCCTGAAATTCGACTTAGTATTGATTTTTAAAAAAAGACCTCTCAAATATCGAGAGGTCTTTAATTTGTTTACCAACTTAGTAATAAAATGTTGAGTTGGAGTAGTATTCTAATAGGAATTTATCTGATACTTATTCCTAAACCACCAGTGACCACAGAATATTTTGAATAAATATAATCTGCATGTAAAGTAATAACCGCCAGTTTCAAACGCACTCCAATATTAAATCTGGGCTTTGTAGTTCCACCATCGGAGTTTTTTATTTCAATATCAACTGGATCCTTAACTACAGAACTTTCATTCACAACTGGTTCTAAATAATGGTCTTCTGAAGAATTAAGCTGAATTGTAGGTAACGGATAATAACCAGTAACTGAAAGATTAGTTTTTGTTGTAGCAAAGCCCAATCCTCCATAAAAAGTAACTATTGGCAAATCGGCTGATACTATAATGTTAGCTGTAAATGCATTGGAAACCAGTTTCAGATTCTGATCATCCCACGAAAATGCACCATTCGTGAGGTCGTAGACTGTTGTTCCTGCAAAACCCAACTGATCAGGAGTCAGCTCGATAGCCGCATTACCTGTTAGCTTAGTGTAACCACCTAAAAATGAAAGGTTAAAGAATGGGATTTTATTAACTGCGGGAATCCACTGTTTTATAGAATGTTTTACTCCAACTCCCCACATTCCAACTTTATAATCGCCATTTCCTACTTTTAAGGTAGGAAGAAAACGACCGATTAATTCAGTTTCTTTTATTAAGCCAATTCCAACCTGTATCATAGGAGCCGGAAGAAATCCTAAACCTGCTCCCTTTGGTGCATCAAAACTGGCCAATGGTATCATCTGGATACCAACTTCAGGAACATCTACCTCTTCGATATAAGAAATCTCCGTACCCACCTCCCTTTCGCCGGCCACAGTTGGAACAAAAGATTCGTCAGGATTGTATTCTCCGGTTAAATCAAAATCACCTAGGTTAAATGTTTTATCAATGTCTGGAATTAACGCAGTATTAATGGTTAAAGTCAGATCAAACCCACCAAGTTTATGACATTTTGCAGTATTATACCATCCACCGTTTAAGTTCGCCCCAAAGGCATTAACAGCAGGTGTAAAATAACCTTCGAATAGTTTTTCAGCATCGTCAATACCACCAGTTAACATTTTTCCGAAACTGGTTATTTGTGCCTTAACAGTATAACCTGTTAAAAACAGGCTTAATACAATTAATATTAAAAATTTTGAATGTTTCATATGTATGGATTAATTAGGCATTATAAATAAAAATAATACTTAATTTGATACGATGAGGCTTTAAAAAAGTTATACTATCAACAGTATTATCGTTTGTAAACAGCTTTTAGACTATTAATAAATATGATTAAAAAAATAAAAATACTTTTCATCGGTTAAAATAACATATTATCTTTGCAACTCCTTTTTAAAAAGTATTCCGATTCTGTAGCTCAGCTGGTAGAGCACATCCCTTTTAAGGATGGGGTCCTGGGTTCGAGCCCCAGCAGGATCACGTTGAAGCGGGATGAATAATATTCATCCCCTTTTTTTATTTATATCTATAAAACTACTGCTCTGATATTAACAAACACTTAAAGCTTCATTGTATCAGAAAAATATTTAAGTGATATAAATCATCGCTTACAAATAATCCATATCATCAGTTAATGCTTGACTTTAAGGTATTCTTTGTGCTAGATTTAGCCTATTAAATATAATCTCAGGATTTATGGAAGCATTAGTACAAACCCAAACACTTAAACTTGACAAAAACATGTGTTTATCAGGTGAAGAACTTCAACTTAGGGGCGTTTCCCCAACAAATCTTCAATGTTTTACTTATTACCACTATGTCCTTTACCAGCAGGGAGATAAACGAATCATATTAAAACCTTTGCCTCATAATTTATTTAAGGTAATTAGAACATATGATTTTATGCCTGCATAATTTATTTTTTCTATTAATGACTAAAAAGAAAATTATCCAATAATTTTGGATAATTTTTTTTATGAGTAAATCTGAACATAAACAAGAGCGGTATATCAGGTTGTATAATCAATTACTGCCACTTCTATCTCACAGCCCTTCTGTTAATGCTCAAATGGCAACCATAAATGCAATTATATACCATAAAGTTCCTTATTCCTTCTGGGTAGGTTTTTATATTTTAAAGAATAAACGATTAATTGTCTGACCCTATCAGGGACCGCTTGCCTGTCAGGAACTGGAACACTCTCATGGAGTATGCTGGCAAAGCATTATTCAAAAGAAATCCATGATTGTCCCTGATGTAAGTTTATTTCCAGATCATATTGCATGCGATAAGAGATCAAAATCTGAAATAGTTATTCCTATCCGGGAAAATCAAAAATATATAACAGGAGTTTTCGATATGGATAGTAATCAACTCAATGCGTTCGATTTAAATGATCTGGAGGGACTTGAGAGAATAATAGGATTACTAAAATTTTAAAGAAACGGATTCTTATCCACGCTAAGAATCTACACCCTTTGCATAATCTTCAAAAAGTTCAGATATTTTCTTCACAGAATAAGGTTTGGTAAGCAACTGATCAAATCCAACATCCTTAAAATCATCGAAAAATATTTTCGGATTATGCGCTGTCAGTGCAATAACGGGCGTATAGCATTTTGGAGAAGATAGTTTTTCCCTGATATGACGGGTAGCTTCCAGGCCATTCATCACCGGCATTTCAATATCCATAAGGATAAGATCAATTTTATTATTAAGCAGTGCATCCACAGCCTCTTTACCATTTTCAACCGTGATGAAAGTGTGACCTAAATCTTCAATTATTTCTGAAAGTAAAAGACGATTAGTAAATATGTCATCCGCAATAATTATATTTAATTTTGACATTTCAGTGGCATTTTAATTATCAACCCAATTCACTAAGAGTTTTAACAATTTTCATACTATTTATTTTAACCATCGACCCTTCGAGATCAATTATTTTATCATGCTTAAATTCCGCTAAAGTCCGTATAAAACTTTCCTTTGTAGTACCTGCTAATTCAGCTAATTCGCGCCTTGTAAAAGGAAATTCAAAATTCTCGCTCTTATAAATAACTTCTGAAAAATAAAGTATCACATCAGCAATACGGCCCGGCAGTTGTTTATGAGACTGACTCATAAGCCGATTGAAAATAAATAAACCATCAATGGATATACGGTTTATAATTTTCTCAACAAATCCACCGTTCGAATGAAGTAGTTGATTGAATATATTAATATCTACAAAACAAATTTCACATGAATTAATAGCCGATGCTGAATATTGATGTGTGTCGCCTCCATAAATCGACAGGAGCCCCAGGTAATCATCTGGCATAGCCACTTTGAGAATAATGTACTTTCCATTTCGTCCTTCTTTGAATATTTTAGCCATACCAGCCTTAATAAACATAATATGGCTGGTTCGTGTACTCTGACGAAAGATGATTTCTTTTTTATTAAAAGTTACTACGTTACTATTATCTATAACACTCTGTAACTCAGTATCATTTAAATAACTTCCAAATGGTATTATATTCTCCTTTTCACCTACCATAAATATACTCTAGAAATCAGAACTACTGATTATTATTAAATATAATATAAAAAGTTCAGGATTTGAAATGAATCTATTAAAAATATAAGATAAATCAACTTAATCAATATTGCCTATACTAACACTTTTATTAATATCAATAAAATATTCAATTTATATTAATCTTTCGACTGATTTAATGCCTTATCGACTTTTGTATATTCGGTAATTTTTATTAGCTTTAGATAAAAGTAACTATCTAAATGGAAGAATCAAAAGATTATAAGATATTGGTTGTTGATGATTCCACGACAAATGTTGTGTTACTTGAAGCGATTCTTGATGAAAAAGGATATAAAATCGAAACTGCTCTGAATGCAAAAGAAGCTTATGCAATTATTGAGAAAGATACTCCTGATTTAATATTATTGGATTTATTAATGCCTAAAATCAGTGGTTTCGATTTCCTTGAAGAAATCAGAAAAAATCAAAAAACTAAGAATACACCCGTTATTGTTGTATCTGCCTTAACCGACGAGGAAAACGTAGACAGAATATTAAAAATGGGAGCTATTGATTTTATTAAGAAACCTATCGATCTGCAATACTTAGTAGAAAGGGTTGAATTGGTGCTTCAAAAAGTATAGTATTTATATCCAAATCACTACATCTCTGTAGTAATTTATGTATCCATTATTTATGCTGATCTGATAGAAAGGATCCAACCTTTTATCCTATCCATCGTTACAACAATTGATATTACTGTTTGGGAGCAATAGGTTAGAGGTAAATTGTGATGCGCATCTTACATATTAATTCTAGTGATAATCTTAATACGAATGTAACTTTCACTGTATGCAAAGCCCTTTACCAATCGTGTAAAATCTTCTCGATTTTGCTTACTGAATGGGCTAATCAAGCTAGCTTATGTTCGAAACATTTGAATATTTAATTCAGCAATTTTCTGAATAAATGATTATATTTATTTAATCTTGAATTGTTTTATCATCATTTGCCACTTCTATGAAAATTATAAAGATTAGAGAAAATTCGGTTCAGGCTGCTATCTATAGTTTAGTATTCACTATCGTAGTCTTTTTCATTGCTTTATTTTCGTTATATATTTCAGATGTATCGGATGTAATCTCATTTTCTTCACTATACAATACTTTTGCCACAAAACCTATCCTTTGGATTATAGCCACTCTTATTATTATAATACCAATCTCAATACTTCTCATTTATCAGAGGTATGAACAAAAACTAGAACAAAAGCAGCAAATAATCGATAGAGAAAATGAAAATACCTTAACCATCAACAATTTTATTACTCAGCTTATACAGGAGGATTTTGATGCTGAATATGCTATCGACGATAAAGACGATAAAATTGGGAAGTCGTTAACAGAACTAAGAGATACTCTTAAACAGAACAAAGAAACTGCAGAAAAAAGAAGAAAAGAAGACGAAATCAGGAATTGGACAGCAGAAGGAATGGCAAAATTTGGTGAAATACTCCGAAGCGATAATGATAATTTGGATAAACTGGCTTATAATGTAGTAAAGAATCTCACAGATTATATAAATGCCATTCAGGGTGGGTTTTATTTGATTGAGGGGGAACAAGATAATCGGGTCTTTGTTTTAAAAGCATTTTATGCTTTTGGAAGAAAGAAATATGCCAACCAAAAAGTTAAATGGGGAAAAGGCATAATTGGCACAAGCACGATTGAACAAAAGACAATATACCTGACCGATGTTCCGGAATCCTATATTAATATTACCTCAGGACTCGGTAAATCAAATCCTCGCTCGCTGATTGTTACCCCACTTATTACAAATGAAGAATTGTTTGGAGTAATTGAAATTGCTTCGCTTCAGACTATGGAACAATACCAGGTTGATTTTGTAGAGCGTGTTGCGGAAAGTACCGCCTCAATACTTTCGACGGTAAGAATGAATATGCAAACAGCTCATTTTCTGGAAGAGTCTAAAGCTCAGGCTCAAACACTTTCTTCGCAGGAAGAGGAGATGCGGCAAAATATGGAAGAATTACAGGCTACTCAGGAGGAAGCAGCAAGACAAGCAGAAAGATTCTTACGCCTTGAAAACACAGTTAATCATACAATGTTGCGAGCAGAATACACTATTGATGGCCACCTACTTTATGCCAATACTAAATTCCTGCATAAATTGGAATATTCCTCAAATTCAGATGTTGAGGGTAAAAATATTATGATGTTTATCGCAAAAAAGGATGAAGATTGGTTCAAACGCATCTGGACAGATTTATCTTCCGGGGGAAGACACTTTGAGGGTTATATGAAGCATGTTACTAAAAACGATAAAGATCTTTGGACCATGGCTACCTATACCTGCATTAGAGATGAGGAAGGAATGGTAGATAGAATCTTATTCCTTGGATTAGACACTACCGAACAAAAGAAACTTAGCATGCACCTTGAAGGATTGGTTGATGCAGTAAACCGTTCAGGTATAAAAGTAATTTTTGACATTAACGGTAATATCAAAGAATATAATGAATCCTTCTTGTTTGTTTTTAAATATACTGAAAAAGACATATCGAAACTAACCTTGTTTGATCTTATTGATACCTTAGAATTAGACTTGTTTAATAAAAAATGGGAAAACGTTGTTAGGGGCATGAATTTCCAGGGACAGTTTAAGGTGAAAACAAAAACAGATGAAGAAAAATGGATAAGAGGAGCTTTCAGCGCTATATATAATACCTATGGTGAAGTTGATAGTGTCATTTATATTGGTAACGATGCTACAAACGAAAAGCTCATGGAAATAGAATCGAAACACCAAAATGAATTATCTAAGAGACAGGAAATACTATTACGTGAATCGGAAAAAGAACTGAGCCTTAAGCTTAAAGAGGCTAAGAATGAAATGAAGACGCAATTTAAAGAAATTGAACAGATTAAACTTAGAAATGAAAGGACCCTCGAAGATGCTCTTGATGTAATTATCACCACTTCATACGATAATAAAATCATTTTTTACAATAAAGCTGCTGTCGACCTTTTTGGCTTCACTAAGGATGAAGTCCTGAATCAGGATATCAGTTTGCTTTTTAATTCAAAAAC
>Ga0307422_1000578_pt1 | contig 20238 bp, 19 predicted proteins | sample SalMarWE160290MG_FD_202153 | JGI IMG/M metagenome (GOLD analysis project Ga0307422, IMG submission 202153) | Salt marsh sediment microbial communities from the Plum Island Ecosystem LTER, Massachusetts, United States - WE1602-90 | ecosystem: Environmental > Aquatic > Marine > Intertidal zone >...
GGTTGTTATAAACGGTAAAACCGGTTTTATTGTAGAGCCAGGTAAACCTGATTTATTAGCTGAAAAGATTGAATTTCTTCTCAATGACGCAGAAAAAAGCAAAAATTTTGGTAAGGCAGGGTTTAATCAAGTTAATGAAAATTTTTCGATAGATAAGACCGTGGATGGAATTGAAAGCCTGTGGTCCAAATCTTAAATTATACATGCTTTTTTAGTTTTGTTCTTCAAATTTATAAAGAAAAAGTAAGATTATTGTGAAATCGGGAAATATTTATTATCATCAAAAAATTTAATTATATTAGTTATTTATTTTTGTCCATAAATAACATAAAATGGAGCAAGCCTTATGCCTTGTTTATTTAAGAGAACAATACTTCTATCAAAAAAATCAGCTATTAATCTTTTACTTGGGTTTTTATAGTAACCGTAATAGCCATTCAATATCTGTACTTTGAATCCTTTCTTTGCCAGGATTTTCTTTAAATTGTAAGGGTTAAATAGATGTTCCATCCAATTGCCCGTGTACGGATCGCAGGTATTAGTTGGATGTTTTGGCTTTGTAGGATAAATTCCATTTTCAAAGTAATCTTCAACGCATTCTAAAATGTCTTCTATTCTTTTCCCTCTTGTTTTTCTGGCAAGTTTATCGATTTCCTTTTTAGATAATTTTTTGTTGATATCTTTTAGATAATTTGAAATTATTTCTTTTCTGACTTTGAGATATGATTTTAAGCAATCTCTTTCTTTGTGTCCCCATTTTTTTTGCCTATCAAGGTATTCGGCTTCGATTTGTTGTTTGATTTCAAGCCTCCTTCTTCTTGTATTGAAAATATTCGCCCCGGATGCCATTACTACAGTTAATCCATCATTTGATAGAAAAGGTATCTTCTTAAAGAAATACTCGATATCGTAAATGTGCTCAATAACATCGTAGGATGCTATTGCATTGCAATTAATTTTTCTTTTTTTTATAAAATTTATTAATTCTTCAATATCACCTTGAACGTAAAAATCCGCAGTATTACCTATATGATTGCCAATAATTTCGGCGTCTTTACATGACACATCATATATATCATCATACATTACTGTCCCTATACCTAATTCCTTTGCCAATAAGGATAAGAGTCCGCTTCCACCACCATAGTCTACTAGAGTAAATTTGTTTTTTGATATCTCGGTTTCAGCAAGTGCCCAGGATAGTATGTAAGAGTATAGTTGTAAACAGGACAATAAATTTTCAAAATTTGTGCCAAGATACCTCTTATTATAATCTGAGATATTGAGTGTATTTATATTCAAACCCTTGAGTTTTTCGTAGAGTCTGCACGCTGCTGAATTAATGTCGGTTAGTAGCTGAACGTTCTTCGGAAGGTGTGCATAATTATAAATAAATTTCATTTTTTTTTCATTTTCAAAAGTATTCATAATTCGATTATAGTCAATAGTATAAACCGTTGAGTTTTTTTGCTATATTAAGGAAAAGCTAAACTTTTTAAAAACCCTTGACAGGGGAAACGCATTTTATAAACTCTTATTATGAAAATAAAAGGGGTAATATCTTTATAAATGGAAAAAGAAGTTATTTTCGTTACAGGAGGAGCCGGATTTATCGGCTCTCATCTTATTGAAAGATTGATAAAGAAAGGATATCTTGTTTTATGCCTCGATAACTTCAACGATTATTATGATCCAAAATTAAAAGAAAAGAATATTTTAAGTTTAATTGAAAACCCTAACTTCAGACTAATCAGAGGGGACATCTTAGATGTTGAACTTCTTCATGATATCTTCTCCGGTAAACTATTGAACGAAAACCCTGAACATAGAACAAAGAATTTTAAACCCACCAAAGTTGTTCATCTCGCAGCCATGGCGGGCGTACGTTCTTCTATAGCGAATCCCGCGATATATGTCGATGTCGACGTTAAAGGTACCGTGAATCTACTTGAAATGGCTAAAGAATACAATATTAGACATTTCATATTCGCTTCTTCTTCTTCTGTTTACGGTATAAACAAAAAGACACCTTTTTCGGAAGATGACCCTGTAGACCTCCAAGTATCTCCTTACGCGACCGCCAAAAGAGCTGCAGAACTTTACTGCAAAACCTATAATAATTTATATGGAACACCTATTACTATTTTAAGGTTTTTTACGGTTTACGGAGAAAGGCAGCGTCCCGATATGGCTATTAGAAAATTTGCGAAGCTTATAATGGAAGGAAAACCAATTCCAATGTTCGGAGACGGCAGCTCGATCCGCGATTATACTTACATAAATGATTGTATCGACTGTATTTCCACGGTTGTTGAAAAACCAATGGATTTTGAAATAATTAACATCGGAAGCGGAAGGACCATAACTTTAAAACAATTAATAAGAGTGTTAAAAGAAATATCTGGTAGAAAAATCGCAATTAAAAAATTCGCGGAACAAACCGGAGATGTGCCTGTCACCTACGCGGATATAAGCAAGGCAGAAAGGTTGTTAGATTATAAGCCAACGGTTACTATAGAAGAAGGAGTAAGAAGATTCTTTGAGTGGTATAAAAAAGAGATTTTATAATAAAAGAATTTACTATTGCCAACAATTGTAAACCTAAAATTCTTAAGGAGGAATTGGTGAACGTTCCTTTGTTAGATTTAAAGCGTCGTTATAGTATAATAAAAGAAGAAATCGATAAAGCAATTGAAAAGGTTTTAACCTCGCAGAATTTTATACTTGGGGAAGAGGTAAAAAAGTTAGAAATAGAAATTGCGGAATACTGTGATACAAAACATGCTGTGGCTGTGGCTTCCGGAACCGACGCTCTTTTGCTGAGTTTAAAAAACGTAGGAATCAAAAAAGGAGATTTTGTAATAACAACACCTTTTACTTTTTTCGCGACGGCTGGAGCCATTCATAATGCTGGAGCTAAGCCGATTTTCGTCGATATTAAACCTGACACTTATAATATCGATCCGGCAAAAATAAAAGATTTATTAGAGGGAAAATCTTTCCATACTAAAAGGTTAAAAATAGATCTATCGAGGATAAAAGCAGTAATACCAGTGCATTTATACGGACAAATAGCTGATATGGATCCTATTACGGATTGTGCAAAAGATTACAAATTAGCTATAATCGAAGATGCCTGTCAGGCAATAGGAGCGGAATATAAAGGGAAAAAGGCAGGAGCAATAGGAGAACTTGGCTGTTTCTCTTTTTTCCCTACAAAAAATTTAGGTGCTTACGGAGACGCTGGTATGGTAACTATGGATAATGATAGTTTCGCGGAAAGACTCAGAAATTTAAGAGTTCATGGAGCTGAAAGAGGTTATTACCATTCAAGAATAGGGGACAACAGCAGGTTGGATACAATACAGGCAGCCGTCTTGTTAGCAGAACTACCTTACCTTAACGATTGGAATAATAAAAGACAAGAAAACGCAAGAATTTATTCTGATTGTTTGAAAGAAGTCGAAGAGGTGAGTTGTCCATTTGTAGCACCGGAACGAAAACACATTTTTCATCAATATACTATTCGTGTTAAAAACAATAAAAGAGACGAACTGATGAAATTTCTAGGAGAAGAAAACATAGGCAGTAAAGTTTACTATCCTTTACCTTTACACCTACAGGAATGTTTCAAATGCCTTGGTTATAAACAAGGAGATTTTCCGTTTAGTGAGACGGCTGCCGAAGAAGTACTGTCGTTGCCGATTTTTCCGGAATTGAATAGAAAAGAAATCGAATACGTCTGCAACTCGATAAAATCCTTTTTTGCCGGAAAAACTTAATGTGTTTATTTGAAACAAAAATTTTAGTTAAAATTAATTACAAAAGGATTAGTTGATTGAGTTTTATTAGATACACAAAATCTAAAATCATTTATTTCATACCTACATGGGTAAAACGTTTAATTTATAAGGTATGAAGATTATACTGGCGATTAAAAACAAGAGTATTGCCGAACAAATATTACGTGGATCCCTATGCTACCGACGGAATTATATTTATTAAACCCAAAAACATACATCTTGCAATGAAGAAAGAATTTGATGTTTTCAATTTTAAAGGCAGGGTTTTAAGCGGTAACTGGGATAAAAAAGTAAAGAAATTCGAAGAATCTGATTTTTTTATATCCTTTAAGCAAAAAATCGAGGAAAAAACACCCTGGAAAGAAACAAAATATTACCAGAGAGTAATCAAGCAAATAACAAATGGAGATTTCAGGTGGTCATGCAAGAATAAGGAAGAATTTGATCAACGTTGTGAAGGCTGGGATAGATTATACTCAAAGATAAAAGAAGAGGGGTACAAAAAAGGATGGCATGAGGATGAAATTTTTATTAATATTGGCAGAAACGGAGAAATTATTTTTAATAACGGCCGACACAGGCTTACTTTTGCCAAATTACTAAAAATAGATAAAATACCGGTAAAGGTGACAGTTAGACATAAAAAATGGGTTGCTTTTAAACAAGAGATTTCTGAATACTCGCAGAATTACAAAAACAGGATTTATGAAAAATTAACTCATCCGGATCTTGTCAATATCCCTTCCGCGCATAAAGGCAGCAGATATAGTATTATAAAAGAAAATCTGACGATTTCACAAGGTAGAATACTTGATATCGGATGTCACTGGGGTTATTTTTGTCATAAATTTGAAGAAGAAGGTTTTGAATGTTGTTGTGTTGAAAAAAGCAACTTGAATCTACATTTTCTTAAAAAATTAAAGAAAGCTAACAATAAAAAATTCGAGATAATTTCTCATTCGGTGTTTGATATGTCAAAAAACATGCTCGTAGAATTTGATGTTATTTTAGCTTTATCAGTATTTCATCATTTTATAAAAAAAGAAAACACATACAAAAAACTAATAAATCTTCTAAAAAACTTAAAGGGTAAAGAAATGTTCTTCGAACCACACAATCCAGAGGAACCTCAAATGAAAAAAGCTTATAAGAATTTTATCAACGATAATTTTGCGAAATTTATAGTCGACAATTCCCACTTTACTAAATTCAAAATAATAGGTTATTCGGAAACGGGGAGGCCTCTTTATAAAATATATTAAACATGAATAAGAACGAGACAAGCTTGCGAAAAATTACTTCAAATGTATTTATAACCATAAAATCCTTTAAGGGAGCATTGTGAGTCAAAAGAAAATCTTAATGGTAGAACCAGTTGATATTTCAAGAGACGATGCCCCTAAAGTTCATTTCTTGAATCTTGCTGTAAATTTTGAAAAGCTTGGTTGGCGGACAAAAGCTATAGTATATTCACCGGAAAACAATTTGAGAGAGGAAGAAAGTAAGTTAATAAATACGAAATTTATTCCCAATCCTCTTTCAGGCAATAAATTCAAAAGAGTTTTAAAATATTTGTTAACTGCACCATTTATTATCTTAGAAATATTTTTATTTAAGCCTCAAGTAATATATTTCCGTTTTTCTCCTCCTACATTTCTATATTTACCAATTTTAAAGCTAGTACGACTTTTTTCCCTTAATTATAAAATTGTTTTAGAATTCAATGATTGGTTGTCTGAAGAAAGAGATATACAAGGGGAAAGCAAGCTTAAAGTTCAACTAATTAATTTTCTGCAAGTCAAAAGCGCTTTTCTCTCCGACTATATAAGGGTTGTGGCGGCAGGTTTAAAATCTCGTTTGGAAACCTACGGAATTAAATCTGTAAAGATATTTGTTGTAGAGAATGGAACGGATTTAAATCATTTTAAAGTTATTAATAAAACCAAAGCGAAAAATAACATTGGCCTCGATCCCGATTTATTTTACGTTGGATTTATTGGGAATTTTGCTATATGGCAGGGATTAACTCTTTTACTTCGCGCGATACCGGGTGTTTTAAAAGCCCACGAAAATGTCAGATTTCTCCTGGTCGGAGATGGACCTGAAATGCCTAAGATAAGAGGAAAAGTTGCAAAATTAGAAACAGAAAAAATAATCCTTACTGGAAGCGTTCCTTATCAAGACGCCAACTTATATATTAACGCGTTTGATATTGGAGTTGCTCCTTTCATCAAGAAAAGGAATGATAATATGGTTTCTCCGATGAAAATTAGAGATTACGCCGCATGTGGCATCCCTTTTGTAACCACTAAAATAAGAGGGTTGGAAATAGTTGAAGAGAAAGGTATAGGTATTTTAGTTCCCCCGGATGATTCTGATGCTCTTTCAGAGGCAATAACAGAACTCATACACAATAACGGTCTAAGAAAAAATATGGGGAAAAGGGGAAGAAAAATCGCGGAAAAAGAATTTTCATGGAAAAAGGTTGCCCGGCAAATTTTGAATAAAATCGAAAAACCCTCCCATCCCTAAATATAAACCACGAGATTACACTGATTAACACACGATTATCACCACAAAGGTTGCAGAGATTACCCCACCCCCTTTTTTGTTTATATTTTTTTCTGCAAAGATTGTGCCAAAAACCCCATTTTAATTCGTGGAGTACGGCTTTAGCCGTACTAAGACACTGGCAACCAATTCGTTCGCAAACCTAACGGTTTGCCCAACATTAAAAACCGAAAATTTCAGCACAGCCTCTGCGGAAAAAATTGGCGGTTTTGCCACACCTGTTGTTCTGCGGTTAAAAAGACAAGGGAGAAACGTTTAAAATCTTGACATATATTGCATTGAGTGTAACTTAATAATGTTATTATGGAAACATTAACCACTTACGAGCCTGATAATTCTATAAAAAAGGGATATATTGCTTTATGGCAAGAAATATTCTACGAGCTAAAACATAATAAATGGCTTACTCTACAGTTATTTAAAAGAGATCTCTTCGCGATTTATAAACAGTCTCTAGTAGGAGTTTTTTGGGCTTTTATAGTTCCTATAATAAGTGTAGGAACTTTTATAATGCTTAATCGTTCGGGAATTTTCGAATTTGGAGAAATAGAGTTCCCTTATCCTATCTATGCCATACTGGGACTGGCTTTCTGGCAATTATTCTCGACCGGGTTAATAAACACTTCTAATTCACTGGTAAAAGCCGGTTCAATGTTGGTAAGAATAAATTTTTCTAAAAAATCCCTTGTAATTGCTTCCGGAGCTCAATCTTTAATAGCTTTTATAGTTCAACTTGTTTTGGTTATTATTTTATTCTTTGTTTATGGAATATATCCAAGCATAAAATTTATTTTTTTGCCATTTTTTATGATTCCGGTCATCTTATTTACTCTTGGTTTTGGCTTTGTTTTTTCCCTTTTAAATAGCGTAGTAAGAGACATAGGCAATGCTTTATCTGTTCTTATGACTTTTCTAATGTTTTTGACTCCTGTATTGTACGCTAAGCCTAAAATAGGAATATTGATGCCCATAACAAAATTCAATCCTTTGTTTTATTTGATTTCAATACCGAGAGAAATTATTTTGAAAGGTTCGACGGTAGAATGGAAAGGTTATCTAATATCGGTTGGAATTGCTGTTCTGGTTTTTATTGTGGGTTTAGTGATATTCCATCTAACTGAGACGAGGGTGACGGAGAGGATATAAAGGGTAGATGAGAATATGAGTTAATGAGTATACGGGTAAAAAATAGTATGAAGACACATAAAGACTTAGATATTTGGAAAAAGGGCATTAATATGGTTACTGAAATCTACGGACTAACCAAGACTTTTCCTAAAAATGAAGTATATGGATTGATTTCTCAAATGCGGAGAGCGGCAGTTTCTTATCCTTGTAATATCTCTGAAGGAGCTGCGAGAAGTTCTACAAAAGAATATATTCATTTTATATACATAGCTTTAGGTTCCTTATCGGAACTGGAGACACAAGTTATAATTGCAAAAAATTTAGGATATATATCTGATATTGAAGAAACATTAAATCAAATAGAATTATTGCGGAGAATGACGCTCAGCTTTATTAAGTTTTTAAAGAAAAAAGAAGAAAACAATTGAAAAGATATATTTATAAATAAGTAAGAAAAATATGAAAGATAAAGAATTAAATAATGAAAAAATGTTAAATACTCATCAACACATTCACTCATCGACACATTCACCTTCTTCTGAAATAGCCATTAAAGTAGAAAACGTTTCGAAAAAATATTGTAAATCCTTAAAAAGCTCAATGCTCTATGGTGTTAAGGATATCACGAAAAACATCTTAGGTATGAGTTCGAACTCTGATAAACTTAGAAAAGAAGAATTCTGGGCAGTAAACGATGTTTCTTTCGAAGTCAAAAAAGGAGAAACTTTAGGAATTATAGGAGCCAATGGAACCGGCAAGACAACGATTCTAAAGTTGCTTAATGGAATATTCTGGCCGGATAAAGGAAAAATTACGATTAATGGTAAGGTGGGAGCTTTAATCGCGGTAGGCGCGGGATTCCATCCAATGTTGACGGGAAGAGAAAACATTTACCTTAATGGTGTAATACTGGGTATGAGTAAGGGAGAAGTTAACAAGAAATTCGAGGATATAGTAGGATTCGCTAATATCGGCGATTTTTTAGATACACCGGTAAAATTTTACTCCAGCGGGATGTTTGTGCGACTCGGGTTTTCGGTTGCCATACATTCTGAACCGGACATTTTACTGGTTGACGAGGTGTTAGCGGTTGGAGATTTGACTTTTCGTTTGAAATGTAATAGAAAAATGAATGAGTTCAGAAACAAGGAAAAAACTATTGTTTTGGTTGCTCATAATATGAACGCCATTAGAAATATTTGTGGGCAAGTTCTATGGCTGGATAAAGGAAGCATAAAAGAAAGAGGCGAAGCCCCCAGGGTTTGCAGCTTATATGAGAAGGAATTTATTTCAAGAAATAAAAACAATTTAGCAGAAATAGGACAAAAATTCGATTATAGTCCATTCTTCAAAATCGAGAAAGTTGAATTTTTAAATAAAAAGAATTATGTAAGTGAAAGTTTCAATGTGGGAGATTATTTTAAACTACGTATACATTTCGAATGTAAAAGAACAATTGAGAAACCCATATTTGGCGTAAGCATATATAATTCGGAGGGAGTAAAAATTAATTTTAACAGATCTAATCTAGATGGATATAATTTTACTCAAATATCGGATAGAGGATATGTAGATTTTTGTATAGATAAATTGCCCTTCCCTCCATCTATCTATATATGTACAGTGTTCGTTTCAGAGAAAGACTTTCATAATTATTTGGTTTTCCATGAAAAAATTTATAAGTTCATCGTCGCTGGAAACTCAACCAATCAGGGTTTAATTAACCCTTTTCCTAAATGGAGCTTAAGATGTGTAGAAAAAGACTTATAAGAAGAATTCAATCGAACAAAAACACGATAAAAATATCTTCCTGGACTCAAGTAATAAAAACTTAAAGAATGTTTCCAACGAAATCATAAATGATATTATGATGCTTAAATATATTAAAAAAACAATAAAAGAAAATTGGCATTTATTATATTGGCATCTAAAATACGGTAGAATACCGGCTTTTATTCATGTCCCAAAGACAGGAGGAACCTATTTAGCCCAGCTTGAAACAGACAAAGAATCAGTTATACAGCCCATGAAATATCTTGGGCACAGTTGTGTCGTAAATAAATCTATCTCAATACCGGAAGATTATCCTCCAGAAATCGGTTATAAGGATAAAAAGAAATATGACCAGCATTGGCTTAACAACTACTTCGTTTTTTCAATTGTAAGAAATATATTTGATTGGCTAGTAAGTTATTGGGGACACACAGGTGGGCATAACAAAAAATACGCAAATAAGAATCACTATGATTATAAAAATGCACAAAAAGGTTTTGAGTATTTAGTTAAAACAATCGCAGAAAGAGAGCATAAATGGCCATCGAGGGAATTTATTCATTTTGCATTTTTCTCATATCATGGGGATTTAATCGTTGATTGGATAAACAGAACTGAAACTCTGGATGAAGATCTGAAAGCTTTAGCAAAATATAAAAATTTAAGTTATTCAAGAAAAGAAAAACAAAGAGTAGGAGTCAGAAAAAGAGACTACAGAAAATATTACAACGATAGGCTTGTAGAATTGGTTTATAAAACCTGGGGAAGAGAATTAAATTTATTTGGATATACTTTTGAAGGGCAAAACTTAGAAAAAGCGGTTCTAAAGAGAAAAATCGAGCTGCCACAGAAAAAGAATATCAAGTGTTTCTGGAAAAAAGATAAACTTATAATCAATAACAAGGAAGTTAAAAGGACAATCAATGTCGAGGATTCTATGGAACATGAAAACTTTAGTTGTTGAGTTTTCCATAAGAAGTAAGGGAAAACCTGTACAACATAAAAGAAATGATATAAGAGACTATAATGTTTTATAAATTGTTTGAAAAGAATAAAAAAGAATAAAAAAATGGGATTTAGAGATAAATTATGTCCCCCATATTAATGATTTGTTTCGCGCGATCCGGAGGAACTATTTTAAATAAAGCCCTGGCATGCCTCCCCAACACAATCATGCTTTCCGAGGTTAATCCGTTAGGAGGAGGGTGGGGAGAAGCTGGTGCTAATTCATATACTACTGTTTATGAACAAGCTTTACATTGGTATAATATAAAGTTAAAAAACAAAAAATTTAAAGAAGCTATAATTGAATTGAATGAATTCTGCGAAAAAAACAAGAAATTTTTAATTGTTCGCGATTGGTCTTTTGTAAATTTTTCAGAGCATAGATATAATAACTTCAATCCGCCCACAAGATTTTTGACCCTTGACGCAATCAAAGATCTCAACCCTAAAATATTTGTATTTGTTAGAAACGCCATCGATATTTGGATTTCCCGAGAAATGCCAAACGTGGACAAGTTCTTTGATGAATATCTGGATTATACGATAAAGGTGAAAGATTTAGATGTCCCTATTTTCAAATATGAGAATTTCACAAAGGCCCCCAGAGAAACCTTAAAAAGAATGTGCGGAACTGTTGGATTGCAATACAAGGATGTTATTGAAACCTGCGTAGATTATAAAAGAGTAAATGGCGACGTACAGAATAAAGACAACTCCAGGGGGGTAAAACAAAGGGAAATAAAACCTTTACCCCGAAAAAGAATACCAGCAGAACAAATATCACGACTTAACAAATGTAAAAAGATGGTAGAAGCAAATAAATTATTGGGGTATCCAACAACATACTATAGTTCATGGCAAAAGAAAATTCGTTTGATTAACATAAAAAAAATACTAAGCAAAAGATAATATTGAGTAATAAAAAATATGCTGCTTTTAAAATTCTTAAGTAAAACATTTGCTAAAATCGCTAAACTTTTGACTTACATGTCCAAAAGGTTATACAAACCTCCTCTATCACCTAGACAGAAAAGAGTCATTCCATGGTTCCAAATCCAAGGAGACAAATCTTTAAGATTAGATTATGACTTAAATACAAATTCAATAGTATTTGATATAGGCGGATATGAAGGTAAATGGGCTGCTGACATTTTTTCAAAGTATTGCTGTTTTATTCATATTTTTGAACCTGTTATAGAGTTTGCAAGCAGGATAGAAAATAAATTTTCCAGAAACAAAAAAGTTACTGTCTATAAATTCGGCCTTTCAAATGAAAATAAAACATCTAAGATATCGGTAGACAAAAACAGTTCTTCATTTTATGAATCAGGAAATGCGATCATAAATGCGCGTTTAGTCAGAGCCATTGATTTTATCAGGAAAAACCGTATTGGAAAAATTGATTTAATGAAAATAAATATTGAAGGCGGAGAATATGATCTACTTGAACATCTTATAGATTCGGGTTTTATAAAAAACATTACGAATGTCCAAGTCCAGTTTCACGATTTTATTCCTAATGCCAAAAAACGTATGGAGAGTATTCAAAAGATGTTAAAAAAAACTCATCGGTTGACTTATCAGTATATTTTTGTATGGGAAAATTGGGTACGAAAATGAAATCCGGAGAATAATATATGAAAATTTTATCTTGTGTGCCATGCCAATACTATAACAATCCTGAGGTTCAGACATATGAATATATTTCATTTGTAGAGGTACTCAGGAAAATGGGGCATGAAGTTCTCGCAATAGATCATAAAGTGCGGGCAAAAAGAGATAAAGAAGAATTCAACAGATCTTGTCTTTCTCTTGTAGAGAAAGGAAAATACGATTTAGTCATTATTGTAACACATAAGGATGAATTCTTTCCTGACACTTTAGATGAAGCAAAAAAATATACTGTCCTTATGGCATGGAATTGTGACGATGACTGGCGTTGGGAAAATTACTCGTCAAAATGGGTAGAACATTATACTTATATGGTCACTACGTATCGGCATATATTTGAAGAAAATAAAAACAAATATTCTAACTTACTGTTAAGTCAATGGGGATGCACTGGTTTTAGTGAGGGAATAAATTCACCAAAAGATATTGATATAAGTTTCGTTGGGCAAGTTTATGGGAAAAGAATTCAACAGATTAGTAAAATGAAAAATTTTTTTAACTTTCCTGCATATGGAAAAGGAATTTCGTCAAACAGCGTAAAAGATAAGATAAAAAAGGGTGTTGCAAAATTTTTACGTATTCCCCTTAAGAAAGATCCTTTCCTTTTATCAAATCAAAACGAGGTAAAGGAAATATGGAATCGCAGTAAAATATCATTCACTCCTCTTGATGCTAATCGGTCGAATTCAATACAAATAAAAGCGCGCGTTTTCGATATGGGTCTCTCAGGAACAGTTATGCTTTGCACCAAAAATCCCGCATTATATGAATTTTATGAACCCGGTAAAGAATTTATAGAATTTGAGAATATTAAAGAATGCGTAGAAAAAGCCAAATATTTACTCAAAAACGAGTCTAAACGTAAGTCTATCGCAAAAGCTTATTACGATCGTACGAAGAAAGAACATCTTTTTGAATATAGATTTAAAAAACTTTTTGATATCATGGGATTAAAGAAAGAATGGGGATAAAAACCCCTAAAGTTACTGTATTAATGCCTGTTTTTAACGAACAAAAGTATCTGAGAAATGCTGTTAACAGCATATTAAATCAAACTTTTAAAGATTTTGAATTTATAATAGTAAATGATGCCTCCACTGATAAAACTCTTGAAATCTTAGAAAGTTATTCTGACCCGAGAATAAAAATATATACAAACAAAAAAAACATAGGAGTTGCAAAATCTTTAAATGTAGGCTTAAAAATGTCAAAAGGGAATTATATTGCGAGGCAGGATGCGGATGATATATCGACATCTGATAGATTAGCCATAGAAGCGGCTTTTCTAGATTCACATCCAGACTATGCTGTAGTGGGAACATTTCCTCAGGTAATTTACGAAAATTCAGACAAAATTCGATATGGAAAAAGACCGATTGAAGATATCGAAATCCGAAGGACTTTAAAAACTAAAAATTGTATTGTCCATGGATCTGCAATGATACGAATGAAATGTTTGCTTGACGTTGGATTATACGATGAAGCTATGGAAAAATCCCAGGATTTTGAACTTTGGTTAAGGTTATCACAGAAATATTACTTACGAAATATTGCAAAGTTTTTATATGTTTTGAGACTACACAATAAAAATTTAGAAACAGGTTACATATTAGAACAACAGCTATTTGTTGCTTTTGGGAAGATTAAGAATAATTCTTCTAACATAGAAGAAGCTACCGAATATTTTTTAAATACAATTGCCAGATATCGTTCAATTTCCGCGAAAAACAAATTTATATTTAAATGCATCAAGTTATTTACTTTTAATAAGATAAGTATCTATAATATTTTTAGAATGACCTATAAAATTAGATTTAAGGAATATATACGAATAATTCTTACTGACGTTAAATTTAGAAGAATAGAATTTAAGGAGGCGAAGTCAAAAATCGAGAAAGTTTTAAATGCGAGTCTGCTTAATTGAATGGTAAATTTTTTGCTTATGAGGAAAAATAAATGAAAATAGCATTTATTGTACGTACATTTCCAGCATTATCTGAAACTTTTATTTTGAATCAGATTACCGGATTATTAGACCGAGGTCACGAGGTAGATATTTATGCTACCAGAAAAGGGGAATTTTTCAAAATGCACCCTGAGGTCAAGAACTATAATTTACTTGAACGGATTTGTTACTTAAGTGACTTTAAAGTTCCACAAAATAAGTTTGTTCGTATTATTAAAGCTATCGGAATCAGCCTCATGGGTTTTGGTAAGAATCCTAATGTAACAATGAGGGCATTAAATTTTTTCAAATATGGGAAGAGAGCGTTGTCATTAGAATTCATATATAAAATTTCTCCCTTTTTAGGGAAAGGTCCTTACGATATAATTCATTGTCACTATGGTTTGAATGGAAATATAGGAGCATGCCTGAAACAATTAGGTTTTCAAGGTAAGCTTGTAACGATGTTTCATGGCTGTGACATTCGGCTTGGGATAGAAAAAGGAGGGGTTATTTATCATCCGCTATTCGAATCTGGCGATTGCCTCCTTGCTATTTCAGATTACAATTATGAAAACCTTATCCGCTTTGGGGCAAATCCACAAAAGATTATTTTTCACCCTGTCGGAATCAATTGCAACAAATTCCCTTTCCGAGAGCAATCTGCATCAGTTAAATGCATAAATACTATTATAATACTTACTGTTGCGCGATTAGTTAAGGAAAAAGGGCTTCAGTACGGAATTCGAGCTATCGGCGAATTATTAAAAGAATTACCGAACCTACACCTGGAATATCGTATAGTTGGTGGTGGGCGATTAGAAGAACAACTAAGAAAAATGATAGAAGAATTAAATTTAGGTCAAATTGTGCGTCTATTAGGGGAATTGGAACAGAATAGGGTAATTGAAGAAATGCAACAAGCGCATATATTTCTTCTGCCCAGCATTGTCGAAGCTCTCCCAACGGTCTTAATGGAAGCTCAAGCTGTTGGTCTTCCAATAGTAGCCACTAATGTAGGGAGTGTTGCTCAAGCAATTATTGATGGAAAAACAGGTTTTCTTGTGCCGGAACGAGATGTAGGTGCTTTAACCAATAAATTAGAATACTTAATAGAACATCCGGAGATATGGCCGGAAATGGGGCGTGCCGGACGAAAACACGTAGAAGAAAATTATGATATTGACAAACTTAATGATCGTCTGGAAAAAATATACAAAGAGCTTATCGGCGAGAGAGAATAATGCATAAATCAACGAAAAAGAAAATATCTGTAATTATTCCTGTTTACAATGATCCGTTCGGACTAAAAGATACTTTAATTTCTCTTATTGAACAAGATTTTCCTAAAGATTTATTTGAGATTATCGTAGCGGATAATGGTTCTACTGATGGTACTTTATCTGTAATTGAAAATTTTATTGATAGATATCCAAAGCTTATACGAATAGTTCAGGAAAAGAATATTCAGAGTTCTTATGCAGCACGAAATAAAGGTGTTTTGGAAGCAAAGGGTTCTATTATAGCATTTGTTGATGCGGACATGACTGTTGAAAAGGATTGGTTGAAAAAAGTTTTTGAGTCTTTAGAGAAAAATAAATCAGATTGCCTGATTTGTAATTTAGAAGTAATCAATGGAGGAAATTCTATTTCTGTTCTATATGATAAAATGACGGCTTTCCCTATAAAAGAATATGTCGAGAAACTCCATTTTACACCGGTTGGTTGCCTGACTATATATAAAGATATTTTCGATAAGCTTGGGCTGTTTGATCCAAATCTAATTTCCGGAGGAGACCGTGAATTCGGAAACCGGGTTTATGAATCTGGTTATAAAATAAGCTTCGCTCCAGAAACAATTATGAAACATCCAGCTCGTTCTTCCCTAAAACAGCTTTTGCGTAAAGCTTTTCGTATTGGTAGAGGACTAAAGCAATTAAGTTTTTATTATCCAGACAGATACAAGAAGAGGTATAAAAATATTTTAGACCCCAGGAATTTTTTACCGAATATGTCTATTTTTAGATATACAAGGACTATGCGAAACAATAGAATTTGGGACAAAGCAAGTTGTATAGAAAGAGTATTATTTTACTTTATTTATTGGTTTTGCTGTTTGGGTACGTATTGTGGCCATACTTATGAGAATCTATTTAGGATTAAAAAAAAGAAGACTCAAAAAAGATATATTTGAATTGTTACTAAGATATACATAGACAACATTCTATCTTTCGTATTCGGACCCAAACACCAAATAGAGCTCTTTCTCAAGTATTAATTTTATTGTGTTTTCTCTGCGAATCTTTTTCTGTTTTGCAGGTATTGTTGTATTCTTCAAATTAATTTTAACAGTAGTTTTTTCTCAATATTATTTAAAAAGCTTTTTAATAGGATTCGGCTTTTTTGAAACCTCGACAAGCGTTTCTCCTAATTTCCTACTTAACCTGTTCGGTATTAAATTTAAAATTTTTTTGAAAAAATCGATCTTTTTCCCGGAAAGAACCCAATTCCTTTCCTCTTTTAGTAATTTGTATTCTTCCTCAGTAATTAAATATTTTTTGAAAAACAATGTTGCAAGTTCATATCCAAAATCTATACATCCATGGTTAGCGCAAAGAATAAGAGCCTTTAAGGCTTTGGCTCGATTTATATTAAGTTGATTCTTTTTTTCTATCGCAACATAGTCTTTAAGCCAGGTCGATTGACACCACAAGATTTGTTGTTTTTTTGTTTTTTCAGAGAAATGATTTTCCCTTGAGATTCTGTGATCTGTATTTATATCGAAAAGAAGGTAGTCGTTTTTTCTCATGAATTCACTTATCTGTCCAAAAGTTGATTCATTCTTATAGTTCTCAAAAAAACCTGTTTCGGCCTCAATTAAAAAACATTCCTTCACAATCTTTTCTGAACTCTCTAGAATTGGCAATTCAAGACCCTGTGTATCTAATTTTATTGTATCAAAATTGATATTTTTCAGTTGCGTGATATCCTCAAGTTTTTTTACTTCAATTGGGACTTTTTCTTCTACAACAAATTTACGGTAAAAAGAAAATCTCGACAGCCAATCTGAATTTGGTTCTAACAATGACCAACAATGCGTATCGTTAGTTTTATACAAAGTATATTTTCCATTTTTACCGGCTATGGCATATGGAATATACTTTGCTAAAAGAAAACAAGTTTTCTCTTGTGCCATTCTTTTGCATTCTTCTTCGTTGGGGTCGAATGCATAAAGATTCAACAATCTTTTTAACGGGTTCCAATAAGCTGAAAGACCTGCACTCGAACCAAGGTCAATTAAATTTATCCCGCCGTCAATATCTTCTGATTTTAATTTGCAAAACATTATATTAACTCATTACAGTTATGATTTTACATTAAAAGTATATACAATAAAGCATATATTGTCAAGCAACGAAACACTTTGTTGAAAATTGACTAAATCAATTTCATAAACTGAAACGCTTTTTAAAAGTCTTTGCAAAATGGAGGCACCGAAACCTTGACTCTCTAAGCATTTTATCTATATTTTATGTAAAATAATTATGATTAAAGAAACAGGAATCACATTATTTGTTTACAATAGACCTTATCACACACAAAAAGTGCTTGAAGGTCTTAAGGCTAACAATATATCTAAATTGTATATATTTTCCGATGGTTCAAAAAACGAAAAAGATAAAGCGGCAGTAAAGGAAGTTAGAAGTTTAATTAAAAATATCGACTGGTGTGAAATAAAAATACATATAAGTCCTGCCAATAAAGGTCTCGCCGATTCCGTAATCGACGGAGTAAATTATGTTTTAAGCAAACATGAAAGAATAATTGTACTTGAAGATGATTGCATCCCTTCAAATGATTTTATCTCTTTTATGGAAGTATGTTTTGAAAAATACGAAGAATCAGAAGAAATTATGAGCATAAGCGGATATAACCCTCCAATAAATATTCCCACAAATTATAAATATGATATTTACTTCTCTTATAGATTATGTTCTTCAGGCTGGGGTACCTGGAAGAGAGCTTGGAATTTTTTTGATAGGAATAACAGTTTGCTGAACGAAATAGAAGAATCAAAAGACTTCAAAAGAAGGGTCCTTATGGCTGGTAAGGATTTAATTCCGATGTTAGAAAAGCAAATTAAAGGTGAAGTCGATTCATGGGCTGTGTTTTATGCTTTAAATATTGTTAAGAATAATGGGTTTTGTATTAATCCTGTGCGTTCGAGAATAAGTAATATAGGATTCGATAATTCAGGAATTCATTCGAAACCTACCAGAAAATTTGAGGTGGATTTATATAAAGGCACCTCTGAAAAACTAAGTTTACCTAATAAAATAGTTTTACATGATAAAATAGTTAAACAATATCGCAGTTTTTATATTCCTTCTTTTAAAAAAGAAATCAGGTTGAGGCTTATAAGGATGTTTAAATTTTTAAAAGTTTATAGATTTTTAAAAACGATTAGGGGGAAAAACGAATTTAAAAATGAAAATAACACATCTTAATTCGTCAAATATTCATGGAGGAAGTGGGCGGGCTGCTTACCGAATCCATAGTTCTTTGAAGAAACTTGGGATTAATTCCCGGATGTTTGCGATGAGGGGATTTGGCTCTGATTTGGATGTAAAAGTAGTGTCTAACAAGAGGGTTGATAAGTTCTTACAAAAAGTAAGACTTCATTATGAGAAGCAAATCTTAAACAAATATAGAAACAGAGAAGAAAAAATCTTTTCCGTTGCCTCTAAAGGTTTAAATGTAACAAGGGAAAAATTTGTTAGGAACGCAGATATAATAAATTTTCACTGGACAAACAAATGCTTTCTTTCCTTGAAAAGTATTGAACAGATTGTTTCTCTGGGTAAACCGATCGTCTGGACTATACACGATATGTGGGCTTTTACAGGCGGGTGTCACTATAGCGGGGATTGCAATAAGTATGAGGAAAAATGTGGAAAATGCCCACATTTGCATTCAACCAAGTCTAATGATTTATCCAGGGAAATTTTGTCTCGAAAGGCAAGGGTTTTCGAAAAATTAAACCTTACAATCGTTGCTCCGAGTATATGGCTTGCAGAATGCGCTAAAAAAAGCTCTCTATTCAGAAAAAATAAAATTGAGGTTATCCCTTATCCAATAGATACTAAAATTTTTAAGCCCGTTGAAAAAGGCAACGCTCGCGAGATTCTTAATATTTCTAATAGTAAACACCTGCTTTTATTTGGCATGTCGAGTAAAGCTGATATTAAGAGGAAAGGTGTTAGTTATTTAATGGAAGCGTTGCTTATTCTTAATCATAATTTCCCTAAATTAAGCGAAGAAATTGAGCTTGCGGTTTTTGGCGTTCCTTATTCGGAGAAGATAGTAAATATACCATTTAAAACTCATTTTTTAGGTGCTTTGCATGATGATTTTACTATTGATTTATGCTACAATGCTGCGGATATATTTATCCTTCCTTCTATAGAGGATAATCTCCCTAATACCACTATTGAGTCACTTGCGTGTGGGACTCCTGTAGTTGGTTTTAATGTTGGAGGAATCCCCGATATGATTACCCACAAGAAAAATGGTTATATTGCTGAGTATAAGTCGGCAGAAGATCTTGCCAGAGGAATTGCCTGGGTTTTGGAAGATAAAAACAGATTGAAAGATTTAGGCAAAAATGCCAGAGAAAAAGTTCTTAACAATTACACGTATGAGATTATAGGCAATAAATACTTAACATTGTATGACAGTTTATTAAAACCATGAAAAGAAAAATAAAAGTTTGTTTTTTTGGTCTTTACGATCCTCTCTATAACAGGTATAAGGTTATAATTGAAGGATTAAAAGCTCATAAGATTGATTTTTATGAATGTTCTTTGAATAAAAACTATGGATCCTATATTAAAAACCTTGTAGTTGGAAATTTTTACTTGGCAAACAAGTACTTGAATACTAAAAAGGATTTTACTCATATTATTATATGGGGAGATAGAGCAACTGTATTCTTAGGATGGGTTGTGTCTAAATTGTGGCAAAAGACATTAATTTTCGATCCCGTAATATCAACTTACTCTACTGAAGTAGAAGAAAAAAAAGCAATTACTCCAGATTCATTGAAAGGAAAAATGCTTTTCCTCTATGAAAAATTAGTTTATCGATTGCCTGATTATATCTTTGCCCCTACTAAAGATTTCAAACATCATTTTTGCAAACTCTTTTCCTTAAAATCGGATAAAGTTTTTGTCCTACCTGTAAGTGCTGTACTAAAGGAACTTAAGGAAACATCTTTAAATAAACGAAAAAGCAGTTTCGTAGTTCTTTATTGGGGCAAAATGCTTCCTCAGCACGGGGTTG
>Ga0307422_1000579_pt1 | contig 20237 bp, 16 predicted proteins | sample SalMarWE160290MG_FD_202153 | JGI IMG/M metagenome (GOLD analysis project Ga0307422, IMG submission 202153) | Salt marsh sediment microbial communities from the Plum Island Ecosystem LTER, Massachusetts, United States - WE1602-90 | ecosystem: Environmental > Aquatic > Marine > Intertidal zone >...
TTGCTGCGGATATAGCAAACGAGATGATAGAAGAATTGGACAAAATAAATCAGGAAATCCGGACCTCAAAAGCAAAGGGCAATAAAAAATTTATCGAGGAGCGATTAGAAGAGACTAGGAAAAGTTTGAGAAATGCCGAAGAAACATTAAAAAGATTCAGGGAAAAGAACAGAAGAATTGAAGACTCTCCCGAATTATTAGTTCAATATGGAAGACTTAAGAGGGAAGTAGAATTACAGCAGCAACTTTTTATTACGCTGAGCCAGGAGTATGAACTCGCGAAAATTCAGGAAGTTAAAGACACCCCTCAAATATATACATTAAGTGAGGCGAAACCTCCTATGGAGAAAAGTTCTCCCAAACGTAAAAGAAATGTTGTCGTTTCGTTTTTTCTTGGTATTTTTCTTGGAGTTTTTGTGGCTTTTATATTAGAATATAAAGAGAATAAGAAAGATGAATTAAATGAGCTTGATGGTTTTAAGATATTTTCAAGAGATTTACATAGTCTTTTTCAAAAACTCAAGAAGCCATTCCGAAGGAGACGAAGTTATCATTGAAGTGAGAAATAGATTCCCGGATAAGCGATTAAGGACGAGAGAAGAGGAATTATATGGTTTAATCTTAGCACCCTTGATTTTAATTAAAAAAGAAGTAAAGATCTGCATGATTTTTATTGGGTTTTATGGAAGCGAGACAATGAGAGCATATAAAAAGTACAGGTGTTATTAATTGCGGTTAAAATGAGACAGGTTTTGGTAAAACAAGGACGTGTGATAGTTGAAGATGTACCTGCGCCTCTTGTCGGAGACCGGGAAATCTTAGTTCAGGTTTATTATTCATGTGTTTCCACAGGCACAGAGATATCGACTGTAAAAAAATCTGGAGAGTCTTTATACAGAAAAGCACTTAATAAACCGCAAGATGTTAGGAAAACACTTGAGATGATAAGAAGTGAGGGTTTAAAGAGGACAATTACCCGGGTAAAAAGTAAAATAGATGCGGCAAAACCTATCGGGTATTCCGCTTCCGGTGTTGCTCTTGAAGTTGGCAGGGAAATAAAAGATATCAAACCGGGAGATAAAGTGGCTTGTGCCGGGGCAGGTATTGCCAATCATGCTGAGTTTATTGCTGTTCCAAGGAACCTTTTAGTTAAAATTCCTAAGGATTTACCGCTTGACATTGCTTCTACTGTTACATTGGGAAGTATTGCTATGCAGGGGGTACGTCGCGCGGATCCCAAATTGGGAGAATTTGTAGCGGTTATTGGACTCGGTATTCTGGGGCAATTGGCTTTTCAAATCTTAAAAGCAAATGGTTGTAAAGTAATCGGCGCCGATTTAGATCAAAGACGAGTTGATATTGCTCTTTCTTTGAGAATAGATAGAGGTTTAAATTCTTCCAAGGATGACATTATCGATGAGGTAATGAATTTTTCTGATGGATTTGGTGCGGATTCAGTTATTATAACTGCCTCAACAGAAAGCAGCGAAATTATAAACCAAGCAATGGAAATGTGTCGTAAAAAGGGTAAAGTGGTTATTGTAGGCGCCGTTGGACTTAATCTTAAAAGAGAGGAATTCTATAAAAAAGAGCTTGATGTTCTTATCTCAACTTCTTACGGACCCGGCAGGTACGATGAGAAATACGAAATAAAAGGTGAAGATTATCCCTATGCTTATGTCCGTTGGACAGAAAACAGGAATATGGAAGAATACCTTTATCTCCTCAAAGATAAGAAAGTAAATATCAAACCGCTTGTTGAGAGAGTTTATTCTATTAAAGACGCATCTAAAGCTTACGAAGAGTTGGAAAGAGGAAATTCCAGGCCTTTAATAGTGCTCTTGGAATACAATAAAGAATCGACTCCAGAAAATAAAATTATTATTTCAACTGCCACGAAAATTTCGAAAGAAAAGATTAATGTAGCTTTGATAGGAGCCGGAGGTTTTGCCAGAGGTATGCATTTGCCAAATCTCAAGAGGTTAAATAATTTTTATAATATTTATGCTATCTCCGATAAAAATGGTAATAATGCTAAATCGGTTGCAGAAGAATACGGAGCTTCTTATGCGACTACAGATTTAGAGGAAGTTCTTAAGGATAAAAAAGTCCAAATGGCAATCATTACCACAAGGCATAACTTGCATGCTCAAATATCAATTGAGGCAGCAAAGGCAGGGAAAGCCGTTTTTGTAGAAAAACCCATGGCTTTAAATAGCGAAGAGTTGAGTAAATTGGTGTCTGTTTTGGAGGAAACAAAAGTTCCTTTTATGATAGGTTTTAATCGTAGATTTTCACCATGTGTTAAAAAGATAAAGGGAATAATAACAAATAGACAAAATCCAATGATTGTAAATTATCAAATAAATGCAGGTTTTATTCCTAAAAACCATTGGGTGCATACAGAGGAGGGTGGCGGTAGGAATATTGGTGAAGCCTGCCATATCTATGATCTATTTAACTTTTTAACTGAAAGTGAAGTAGAATCTGTTTCTGCTGCATCCATTTCTCCAAAAACAGAAAATTATGCAAGGAACGATAATTTTATTGCGACAATAAAATATAAAGACGGCTCGGTTTGTAATTTAATATATACGGCGCTTGGTAATAAAAAAGTTTCTAAAGAACAGATGGATATTTATGTGGATGGGAAGATTATTTGTTTAAATGATTATAAAAACCTCGAAATTTTTGGTACAAGAGTTGAAAAAATAGAAACTAAGATTCAGAATAAAGGGCATTATGAAGAAATGATTGAATTTGCAAAAAGTATAAAAGAAAATGATGGTTACCCCATACCTCTCTGGCAATTAGTCCAGGCAACAGAGATAAGTTTTGAGGTAGAGAGGAATCTGTGAATATAAAAGCAATTGTAAAGAAACTGCCTTACCCAATCGAACAAGGGCTTAAATATGTCTATGGTTCTATTCCTTATCGTTTTCGTTATGGTAAAGTATTTTGGGATACCTATAATTTTTTACAAGAATCTCAATGGTGGAGTAGGGAAAAGTTGGAAGAATATCAAATGCAGCAATTGGAACTATTATTACGACATGCCTATGAAAATGTACCTTATTATAGAAGAGTATTTAATGAAAGAGGGCTGAAACCTAAAGATATCCAAAATTTTGATGATTTTAAAAAATTGCCATATTTGACCAAAGAAATTGTGAAGAAAAACTACGAGGAATTGATTGCTGATTCTACCAGGGCTAAGAAAAATTTCGCTTGGCAGCGAAAGATAAAATTTAAAGAATTGGTAAGGATAATGGTAGATGCAGATATGCAAAAGGCAGGATTGAAATCAATAGGAGAGGGTGATAAAATCTTAAAAGAGAAATTTCCTGAGAGATGGTGGAAGGTAGATTGAATGTCATTCTGGACTAACAAACGAGTAACCGTAACTGGTGGAGCTGGTTTTTTAGGTTCTCATCTTGTAGAAAAACTAAAACAGCGCAGCTGTGAAAAAATTTTTGTTCCTTTAATAGAGGAATATAATTTAGTAGACACCAAAACAATAAAAAGGCTCTATCAAGATGCAAAACCAGACATCGTAATTCACCTAGCAGCAGTCGTTGGTGGAATTGGTGCAAACCAAGAAAATCCCGGAAAATTTTTCTATGATAATTTAATGATGGGAGTACAAATGATGGAGCAAGGAAGACAATTCGGGATAGAAAAATTTGTTGCTCTCGGTACGATTTGTTGCTATCCGAAATTTACTCCTGTGCCGTTTAAAGAAGAAAACTTGTGGAATGGCTATCCTGAGGAGACAAATGCACCTTATGGATTAGCAAAAAAGATGCTTTTAGTTCAATCGCAGGCATACAGACAGCAATATAGTTTTAATTCTATATTCCTGATGCCTGTGAATATGTATGGTCCGGGGGATAATTTTGACCCAAAATCTTCTCACGTGATTCCGGCAATAATAAAGAAATGTTTTGATGCAATAAAAAATAGCGATAAAGAAATAATCGTTTGGGGAACTGGTAAGCCGACCAGAGAATTTTTATATGTCGAGGACGTAGCAGAAGGCATCTTTTTGGCCACTGAAAAATATAATAAGTCTGCTCCTGTAAATCTTGGAGCAGGATTTGAAATTTCAATTAAGGATTTAGTTGAGTTGATTGTTAAATTAACTGGCTTTAAAGGAAAAATTATCTGGGATACTTCTAAACCAGACGGTCGACCAAGAAGGTGTTTAGATACCTCAAAAGCAGAAAAAGAATTCGAATTTAAAGCTAAGACAGATTTTGAGGAAGGACTAAGAAAAACAATTAAGTGGTATAGAAAAAGTATAAATAGAAATGAGCAAAATTGGAGGAAAGGCAGTGAATAAACAACTTAAAATTGACATAAGAGGTATTCAATTAATTGTTTATGACTTTGATGGAGTGTTTACAGATAATAAAGTTTTGGTTTTTGAAAATGGAAAAGAAGCTATATTTTGTAATCGTGCCGATGGATTGGCGGTTCAAAAGATTAAAAAATTAGGTATCCCACAGATTATCCTATCTACAGAAAAGGACCTAGTAGTAAAAGTGCGGGCAAAAAAGCTTGACATAAACGTTATACATAACATTAGCGATAAAAGGTCAATATTAATAAGTTACTGTAAAGAGAAAAATTACGATCTTAAAAAGGTACTTTATATAGGAAACGATATAAACGATTTAGAAGTAATGAAGACAGTAGGATATCCAATTGCCCCACAAGACGCTCATAAAGAAATCAAGAAGATTGCTAAGATTGTAACTATTAGAAAAGGGGGAGAGGGAGTGGTGAGAGAAATATTAGATTATTGTTTGTTTGAAAGTTAAATTTTAAGAGAATATGATGGAAAAGAATATTAGGGAAAATAAAATAGTTGCCTTCATACCATTAAGAGGTGAGAGTAAAAGGATCCATCTTAAAAATATAAAAAAGATAGCAGGGAAACCACTTGCCTTTTGGACTATTGATTCTGCCTTAAATTGTACATTAATTAACGAGGTAATTGTAAGTACAGAGTCTGAGGTAATCAGAAATACTATTGAAAAAATACGGAATGAGAAATTAAGAATAATCAAAAGGTCCCAAAAAACTGTTCGTGATACCGCGAGTACGGAATTCGCAATGATAGAATTCGCCCAGAAGTATAATTTTGATTATATAGTTTTAATTCAAGCAACATCCCCTTTATTAAACTATACTCATTTAGAGGAGGGAATTAAAAGATATTTCAAAGCTAAATGTGATAGTCTTCTTTCAGTTGTTAGACAAAAAAGGTTTATATGGGGGGAAGAAGGGGGAACAGTGAACCCAGTGAATTATAATCCGTTACAGAGGCCAAGGAGTCAAGACTTTGAAGGATTTTTAGTAGAGAATGGCGCATTTTATATTACTTCCAGGAGAAAGTTGTTAAGAAGCAAGTGTCGAGTTTCGGGGAAAATTTGTGCATATGAAATGGGTCCAGAGAGCTATTTTGAAGTAGACGATCCGCATGATTGGAAAGTGGTTGAATGCCTATTGGAACAAGAAAATTGATGAAATCAAAGAAAAAAAAGGAGCTAGAATATGCTTGATTTCAGTAATTTACAGAGTCCATATTTAATAGCCGAGCTCGGAATTAACCATAATGGTAACCTTCAAATTGCGAAAAGGCTTATTGATGCGGCTTTTGCTTGTTCATGGGATTGTGTGAAATTCCAAAAGAGAAATCCTGATTTGTGCGTTCCCGAGGAACAAAAGAATATTACTAAGGATACTACCCCATGGGGAAAGATGAGTTATTTAGAGTATAAACGTAAAATTGAATTTGGTAAAGAAGAATACGATTATATTGATAAATACTGTAAAGAAAAACCTATAAGTTGGACGGCATCTGTATGGGATATAGATAGTCTTAATTTTATTAAACAATATGATATCCCGTTTATTAAAATAGCCTCAGCTAAAGTTACAGATATCGAACTCGTTAAAGAGGTAGCTCAAACTAAAATACCAGTTATTCTTTCTACAGGTATGTCTTCTTTAGAAGAGCTTGATAAAGCTGTAGGGATATTAAAAAAATACAGTAATAATTTTATGATTATGCATACTAATTCAAGTTATCCTGCCAAAATAGAAGAACTTAATTTAAATTGTATAAAGACCTTACAAGAAAGATATAATTGTGAGGTTGGTTATAGTGGACATGAATATGGATTGGAACCTACAGTGTTTTCGGTTGTTTTAGGTGCAATGGTTATAGAACGTCATATTACCTTAGACCGCACAATGTGGGGGACTGATCAATCTTCAAGTGTGGAACCTATGGGTATGGACATGCTTCGTAAAAGAATTAAAGATATTAAACCGATTTTAGGTGATGGTATAAAAAGAGTAACCAAAAGTGAGCTTACAATTAGAAAGAAGCTTAGGGGTCGATAAAAAATATAATTTTATCTTTGTTATTGATGGATGATTCAAGAAAATTTAATATCAGAAAGGTACGAAAAATATTCAATTTACTGTTTGTAATGATTATAGTAAAGTATATTCCTGACGTTGTTAATAACTTGCATAAGCCTAATGCTAGTCTATAGAAAGGAGAAAGTTTATTCTGGATTTTTTTAGCTTTTCATACATCTTTAAACATAAGCTTTTTAAAAATGTTTTTACATATACAGTTTTTACTGCTATAGTAAAAGCTATTCCGTTCTTTCTCTTACCTATTTTAACTAGATATCTGTCTCCGTCTGATTATGGTGTTGTTGCTACTTTTCAGGTAATGCTAGCAATTATGATAGTATTCGTAGGGTTAAATACTCATGGTGCTGTAGCGATAAATTTTTTTAAAATAAGTAAAGAGGAATTTAGGGTATACATCGGAAATATAATTTTTGTTCTATTTAGTAGCTTTATTTTAACCCTTGCTATAGTTTATATTTTAAGATCGCCTCTTTCTCATTTTATGAAATTCCCATCAAATTGGTTGCCTATTGCAGTAATAGTAGCTTTGTCTGAGGTTATAATTATGCTTGTTCTTACCCTTTGGCGAGTAGAGCAAAGACCTTTACCTTACGGAATGTTTCAAATATTACAAACAATTCTCAATGTTAGTCTTTCCTTGATTTTTGTGGTTATGCTTGGTTGGCATTGGCAAGGAAGATTAACGGGTATAATAATTTCCTCTATTATTTTTGCTTTTATAGGTACTTTTATAATTTATAAGAGAAAGTACATAAGTTTTTCCTTTAACAAAGGCTATATCAAAGATGCCTTGTTTTTTGGCATCCCTCTTATTCCCCATGCTTTAGGTGGATGGATAATGACAAGCATTGATAGAATATTTATTAATTCTATGGTTAGTGTTGCTGCAACGGGAATATACGTGGTTGGTTATCAGGTAGGAATGATTATAGGTTTGCTGGCTACTTCGTTTAATTATGCTTGGTCTCCATTTTTGTATGAGAAGTTAAAAGAAAATAATTTTGCCACAAAAGTGAAAATTGTTAAATTTACATATTTATACTATGGAGGTATAGTCCCCTTAGCATTGTTTTTAAGCTTTATTGCTCCATTTTTCCTTAAATTTTTTGTTGGTAAAAGTTTCTATTCTGCATACAAATATGTATTATGGATTGCCTTAGGTTATGCTTTCCATGGGATGTATTTTATGGTAGTTAATTATATTTTCTATGCTAAGAGAACTTATATTTTAGGTTGGCTGACATTTATCTCTGCAGGTATCAATGTAGTCTTAAATTATTTTCTAATAAGAACTAATGGTGCAATAGGAGCTGCTCAGGCTACAACGATCACCTTCTTTACATCTTTTATTTTAACATGGATATTGAGCGCAAAAGTTTATAAAATGCCATGGACGAGGGTATGGAAAGTAAGTAGATAAGATGGCAATGTTTTTTATCAATAATCTTGGAATAGGAGAAAAAAAATTTATAAAAAATTTTGGCTCTTCTCCAAAAAAGACAGTAATGGTGAAAATAGTAATATATGAGGAAAAGAATGTTTACTTGTAACGAAGTAAAGAAAAAAGAGAAATGCTTTCTTTTCTTATCAAAAAGTGATCAAATCCGAGAAATCCAAAAGAAAACAAGGAGGAACTCTTGGTATATAGGAAAAAACTTGTTCATTGTGGCATTAACTAAAAATATCGAAAATATTTTAGATGAACAAGATTTACCCTATATTTCTATTGAAAATTATCGGGAAAAAGTTAATTTCAATAACATTTCAAGCCGAGCATTAGATTGGGTTAAGAATTGGCCTAATTTAAAAATAGTTGATGAAAAATGTTTCAAGGAGCTTGTGACGTACAGAAACGTATCCTTATGGTGGTTTGTGAGGTGGAGTTTATTCTATGAAATAAAACAAATAATATTATACGTAGATATTGTTAAAAAATTTTTTGATTCTGAGAAACCGGATTGCATAATTATACCAGCGGATAAGACAATTCTAGTAGAAATAATAAAAATAGTTGCAAAGACAAAGAATATGAATGTAGATATTTTCAAAAACAATTTGGCGAGAAATCTTTTTCAAAAATTTAAAAAGAAGCTAAAATATTATTCCTCATCGGTATTGCAAATAAGCCTAAAGTGCTTTATAATGGTTTTGAGGTATTTCCAAGGGTTACAGCGTTATCATTACTATCGAATGAATATATTATCCCCGAAGAAAATAAAAGTTCTGATGTTAACACATTCTATCAAATGGCAAACTACTACAGATCCAGAATCTAAAAAAAGTAAAAGAGGGGATCCAATAACTGGATCTATAATGGATGAAATAGAAAACAGAGACAATCTATCATTACTTGCTATTGATAAGATGTCCTACATTTTTGATGGATGGAGAGCTTTTTGCGAAAAGCCTTCTCCATATGTTCCGTGGGAGGTATTTCTTTCTTATGGTTATCTGGAGAGGAATATAAGAAAAATTGTAATAAATTACAAAAGAAACTTTAGGGATCTTTGGAAAACTTTGCAAGGCCACTCTCTTTTTAAGGAGTCTTTCTATTATAATGGTGTATCACTATGGGGTCTTCTCTCTCCTAAATTCGAGCAATATTTAAAAAGAGATTTTACAAAAAGAATAAGGAATATTGAAATAGCAAGATTTATATTAAAAAAGGAAAGGATAGATGTATTTTGTGGTCCTGATGAACATAGTTCAGGATTGCCCTTTATTATAGCAAGTAAATTGGAGAGTATACCCACGGTGGGTATACAACATGGTCTAATAACTTCATCTCATCCTTCATATGCTTATGCTAAAGATGAAATAACTGACGTTAGTAAGAGGAGTCCTTTTAATTGTCCTATTCCTGACAAGACTGTGGTTTTTGGGCAATATTACAAAGATTGTTTAACTTTAGATAGTGCTTATCCCCTTAATAGTGTGGCGGTTACAGGTCAACAAAGAACGGATGTATTAACTAATAAAAATCAAATATACTATAGAGAAAAAATGCTAAAAAGACTCGGCATCGAATCGGGAAAGAAAATAATCCTTTTCATTTCCCAACCACATCAGGATAAGCAATTGAGGAAGAAGGTTGGAGAGGCTGTTTTGGAAGCGGTAAAACTACTACCCGATATTTTTTTAATAGTAAAACTACACCCATATGAAACTAAGGAAAAACTTATATACAGATTCGCAAAGAAATTAGGCATATACTTAGGTCCAGCTGAGAGTGATTGGTTATCTGGTTCGAGTGAATTATATGAAGAAATTGCAGGCATACTTAAGGTAAGGAACTACCTTGTTGTAAAGGATATCGACCTTTACTCCCTATTAAATGCTTGTGATATAGTTATCCTTATCTCTTCAACGGTTGCGCTTGAGTCTTCTCTTTTTAATAAACCAGTCATCTCGTTGAATTTTGGGGAGGTTGATATAACAAGTCAAGTTAATCGAACGGTTGGGATGAGGGTTTCCGATCTTAAAGAGTTAGTAAAGGTAATTAGAAATGTGTTAGAAGATTCTAAAACTAAGAGAAAGACAGAAAGAATTAGTAAGAGCATATTGTCCGATTTTTTTTATAAAATTGATGGATTAGCTTCAAAGAGGATTGTAAATTTGTTGATAAAACTTACATATTCCTCAAAGTGATAGGACGTATGCGTTTTCAAAATTCAGATACAAGTTTTTGGAGGTAGCCATATATTTGTAAAGAATAGAGTTAAGTATTATCTCGAGAAGATAAAAGGTTTACCGCCAGAGATAGTGATTAAAAAAGCTTATCGCAAAGTTGTAAAAAAAGGGTTGAATATCATTAGTAAAATAGCAATTAATATATTTGATACTGAGATAACAGATGCAGAATTCTTGAAAAAAGTTTTGGATTCAAAATATCAATTTGAGAATTTGAAAGAACTAAAAAAATATTTTAGCGAAAGAAAGGAGCCGAGATTTTTTATTCCTCTATCAAAACAAGAGAATACTAATCTATTTGACTATGAGGATCTTTTAAAGATTTCCAATAAAATCACTGCTGAAGCCGATAAAATTTGCGGGCATATTTTTAATCTACTTGGTTCTGGTGATACGAATTTGGGCGAGAAGATTGATTGGCATTGCGATTTTAAATCGGGATATCATTGGAATCCAAAGAGGTATTACAGGGACATAGAAATTCCCTATGGAAGAGCAGATATAAAAGTCCCCTGGGAACTTTCCAGATTTCAGCATTTTACGGTATTAGGTCAAGCATACTGGCTAACTGGTAACGAGAAGTATTCGAAGGAATTCGTGAGTGAGATTGAGGATTGGACAGTAAATAACAGACCGAAGTTTGGTGTTAATTGGAATTGTACTATGGATGTTGCGATTCGTGTTTGCAACTGGATAATAGGTTATTGTTACTTTAAGAATTCTTCCGCAATTACCGATGAATTTTTACTTAAATTCTTAAAAAGTATTTATCAGCATGGCAAACATATTATGGCTAATCTTGAATTGCAGGCGACGTTTACTTCCAATCATTATCTTTCTGATATTGTGGGGTTGGTATATTTAGGTGTAATGTTTCCTGAGTTTAAAGATGCCTCACACTGGCGAAAATTTGGGATTCGAGAGTTAATACGAGAAATGAAAAAACAGGTTTATTCAGATGGCTGTGATTTTGAAGCTTCTACCTGCTATCATCGATTAGTTCTTGAACTTTTTTTCTTTACTACATTGCTGGTAGTTGTAAATGAAAAAGATTTTAAAGGAGAGGATTTTTCGGGAGTCGCTCAGAAGATATTCGGGGAAGAATATGTCCAAAAACTTTACAAAATGTTTGAGTTTGTGCTTTATGCTTTAAAACCAAATGGCACAATGCCTCAGATTGGAGATAATGATAATGGTAGATTGCATATATTTGCTAAACGTGAAGTCCTTGATATGCAATATTTGCTTACTCTTGGGGCTATATTCTTTAAAGAGCCCAAGTTTAAAGTTAGAGAGTTTGGCTTTTGTGAAGAGGCGTTATGGGTTTTTGGAGAGAGGGGGTATAAAATCTGGCGGTGTTTAACGGATAATTGTCTTGCAGATATTAGTAGTAAGGCATTTCCCGATGCCGGTTGGTATATAATGAGAAGTGATAAAAATTATATATTCATTTCATGTGGGCCAAATGGTCAAAATGGAAATGGTGGTCACTGCCATAACGATAAATTGAGTTTTGAGTTATGTGTTGGTGGAGAGGATATAATTGTTGATTCAGGTACTTATGTTTACACATCAGACCCGGAAGCGAGAAATAAATTTAGAGGGAGAGCCTATCACAATACGGTAATGATTGATGAACAGGAGCAAAATAGATTTGATAAATATATCTTATTCGGAGCAAGAAAAGATGCTATAACTAAATGCCTGAAATGGGAAGTAGGAGGTAAAGTTGATATTTTTATAGGCGAGTATTATGGATATCAGCGATACCGACAGTCCGTTATTCATCAAAGAGAAATAAGGTTCCATAAGAAAAGAGGGGAATTAATTGTAATAGATGAATTTAAAGGTAAAGAGAACTATAATTTGGAATGGAATCTTATTTTGTCTCCAGAATTTAGAGAGAATCTAAAAGTCAGCTCTGATAAACTTCATTGGCATAGAGAACTTGCTTTTTACTCTCCTGAATATGGGGTTATTATTAAAACCGAAAAGCTTACTACAACATTGAGAGCAACAAACTTTATCGAAGTAAAGTTTTTAATAAAAATGTAAAACGAAAATTGCTTAAAAATTTATTTGGAAAGAAAATTAATGTTTTTGAAAAAGGATTAATGAAAGCGAGATAATATTATGAGTAAAAAAGTGTTAATGGCTACAGCAAATTATTGGACTTCTCCTTACTATGTAGGTAGCCACCATTACGCGAAATTTTTTGCTGATAATGGATGGAAGGTGTTATTTGTGTCTGATCCAATATCTCCTTTTCATTTTTTGGTTAAAAGTGGTAAAAGGGAAACCTTGGAACGATATAAAATTTATAGAGGTGAAATTAAAAGTGGTTATGGAAATGTTAGGATATATGTGCCTTTTACTTTATTTACCCCCAATGAAAAGCCATTATTCAGTTCTCACTTTGTGGCGAATAATTGGCATAAGTTGACTGTACCCGATATAGGTAAGTATGTTGAAAAAATTGGATTTGATAAGGTAGATTTGTTGTGGTTTGATTCATTTGTCCAGCATTTCTGGATTAATAAAATTAGATATAAAAAATCTATATTTAGAGTTGCAGACAAGAGTGCTTTTAAAAAGATAAATCCAGCTTTGAGGAAATTAGAGAAAGACTTAATAAGTAAAGTAGATTTTCTGATATATACTGCTAAGAGTTTAGAGTTGTATTTATCTGGGTATAAAGATAAATTAGTTTATATTCCAAATGGGGTAAATATTGAATACTTTTTAAAGTCGGATAGAACAATGCCGGAGGAACTTGGTAATATTCCAAAACCTATAGCTATATATATAGGAGCCATAAGTGATTGGTTTGACGTTGATTTACTTTCAGAAGTTGTTCGTAAATGTAGAGATATATCTTTTGTGCTTATTGGACAGAGAAATATTGATATTTCGAAACTGCAAAAGGAACCAAATATTTATTATTTAGGTAAGAAGGACTATTCCGAAATATCTAAATATATGTATAATTCAAATGTTGGTATCATACCCTTTAATGTTCAACACCCTGTTATTGAGTGTGTAAATCCATTAAAATTGTATGAATATATGGCTTGTGAATTACCGGTAGTGGCCACGAAATGGAAAGAATTAGAACTTATAAGATCTCCCGCTTATTTAGCTGAAGATGCGGATGATTTTACCAATGCTTTAAAAGAAGCACTAAAAGAAAAGTATATAAGTAAGTACCTGAAATTTGCTAAAAGCAATACATGGGAAGAAAGATTTAAGAGGTTAGCCAAAATATGCTTAGGTTCAAAGTAAAGTACATAGTATATATTTGGATATTTCTATTGATGTTTTCGAACCTATTTGACCGAATGATGGGGTCTAAGGTTCCCTCTACCTTATTTTATCTAACTTCCTTAATCTTAATTATCGCTTGTTTAATAATAATAAAATTCAACAGCTTATTGATTGCAGTTTCTTTATTGCCCATCTTTTTCTTTGGTGTGTTAATTTTTCATCCTTTAACTCCTTTTAAAGCGAATGTAATGTCGATAAAGGATTTTATTTTACCTCTGATATCTTTATGGGTTCCCCTTTCATTAATTAAAGACAAAAATGACAAAAAAAAGGTTATTAACGTTATCAATAACCTTTTTTTAATTTTCGTTTGTTATGGGCTTTTTCAAGAAATTTGTTTCTATACTTGTGGTGGAATTAACGGTTTGGCAAAGTATTTACCATGGGATTATCATTTTGTTGTTAACGAATTGAATACCCCTGGAGGAGCAAAAAATCTTTTCCAAGGTTCTCTCTTAAGATTTTCGGGGCCTATGAATTCTTTTGTTGAAGGACAAGTCTTTGTGGTAGTAATTTTATCTTTATTACTCAAATATAAAAAATTCTTAGTAAATAATTTTGTTTTTAAACTTAATCTTGTTTTTGGATTTACATTTTTAGTTTTAGCGTTGGAAAGGACTCCAATATTTATGCTGGTAATAATTTTGTTTATATGGAATGTACCTAAAATTTTAAGATTTAAATTTGTGTTACGCGCGTTGATAATTGTCTCCTTATTGGCCGTTATAAGCTTCGAGGTTTACAATAGATTTCAAAATAATGAAGAGATTAGTACAGCAATAGAAAGACTAATGCGTACAGCTACTTTCCAGTTTAAAGAAGATCCTGCTATTCAAATGCGTATGGAAGATCGATGGGAAAAGTCAATACAGTTAGCTGAAACTTCTTTTTGGGGATTGGGACCCGCGAGGATTTCTCCATCTGCTCGAAACATGATTGATAATTATGTTGCTCCACATAACAATTTTTTTGCTTATTATTTGGGATATGGTTTCGTAGGATTATTTTTGTTTTTATCATTGTTAATAACTATTATTTTCTATGGTTCTAACTGTAAGTCAGATACGAAATATCTTGTCTGGGGTATTGTGATAGCTTATGTTGCGTGTGCTATTTTTAATTTGCCTTTTTTGGGTAAGAATGGGATTTTATTTTTCTTTACGGTTGCTTTTGTTTTATCCTCAGATAAATTGATAAGTATACAAACCCGGATAAAAAGAAACGTGGTGAAAAATGAAGATAGCTGTTAATGCTACTATACTTGATGATAAACCCACTGGCTTGGGAATATATACTATTGACATAGTACGAGAGATATCTAAACATATAAAACCCGATGATAAGCTAATAGTTTTTACTTCTCATCCGGAAGTTTTTAAGGGATACAATTTGAAGATAGAAAGGGTGTCCAAATGGGTTCAACCTAAATATGGTAAGAGGGCGGCAGTTCTTAGGTTTTTCTGGAGTCAGATCGTTTTTCCACTAAGATTACTTAGGAATAATGTGGATTTAGTCTATAATACCATACATCAAGGAGTTTTTTTTACGTATAGGCTGCAGATAATAACTATACATGATTTACTTTGTATTAAGTTCCCAAAACAATATAAGTTCCAATATTGCTATTTTAAATTTATACTGCCGCATCTATTAAAGAAGTGCGTTGCGATAATTGCTAATTCGAAAAATACAAAAGCAGATATATCTAATTATTATAACATTTTGCCAGAAAAAATTCATGTAGTTTACTGTTCCTATAATGAGGAAAATTTTAAACCAATAAGTCCGGGGAGAATAACACCAGAGTATGGTTTAAATAATTACTTGCTGATAGTTGGAGCATCTTTTTCCCATAAAAATATAGATAGAGTTCTGGAAGCTTATTCAAGGGTAGAACATAAAATAAATCATGATTTGGTAATTATTGGAGGAAGAAAAAACTATATAGATTTTCTTAAAAAAAGGGCAAAAGCTTTAGGAATTGACAAAGATACTATATTTTTAGGTTATGTTTCTCTTAGTAATCTATCAACTTTATACTCTAAAGCAAGTGCGTTGATTTTTCCCTCTTTATATGAAGGTTTTGGCATCCCTCCTTTAGAGGCAATGGCTTGTGGGTGTCCGGTAGTAGTTTCTAACACTTCATCTTTACCTGAAGTCTGTGGAAATGCTGCTTATTATATAAACCCTTATAGTGTAGATAGGATTGCTGATAGTATATATAAACTTGTAGCCGACGAAGAGTTGAGGAAATCTTTGATTGAAAAAGGATTAGAAAGGGTGAAAATGTTCAGCTGGGAAAAGACGGCAAAAGAAACTTTGAAAATTTTTGAAGGAGTAATAGTATTATGAAAGCTTCCATAATTATACTAACTAAAAATGGAGAAGGAAGTATCAGTAAATGTCTTAATGGAGTAACTAAACAGAGTTATGATGATGGGTTTGAGGTGATTATAATTGATTCTGGTTCAACTGATAGAACATTAGAGATAATAAAGAGATATCCTGTAAAATTATATAGGATTTCTCCCGATGAATTTGGGCATGGAAAAACAAGAAATATAGGAGCAAGTCTTGCAACCGGCGATATACTTGTTTATCTTTCTCAAGATGCCGAGCCTGTAAATGGAAGGTGGCTTCATTATCTTACACAACCAATCTTAAAAGATTTTAATATCGGGGCAGTCTATAGTAGACAGATTCCAACGCAGCAAGCTAACCCTATTAACAAATTCCGTCTTAAGTGGCTTTATAGAGACAGATATATTGTTAAACAGATTAGTGCCGATTCTCAGTTTTTAAGAGAACGATTTAGTTTTTCAAATGTTAGTGCTGCAATACGAAAGCAAATTTGGGAGAGCTTCCCTTTTCGAGATGAAGTGCTTTTTGCCGAAGATGTGGATTTTGCAAGGAGAATTTTAATAAATGGATATAAGGTAGTTTATGAGCCTAAGTCGGTAGTTTATCATATCCATAATCATAGTATTATTGAGATATTTCGCCGCTATTTTGATGTGGCGGTTACATATAAAAGGAGCGGAATCTTGAGGCAAATGAAAGGTATTGAAGGAGAGGGAAAGAGATATGTGTTAGAAGAGCTCAGATTTTTAATTCATAATAGGTATTTACTCTGGATCCCTTATTCTTTAATCCATAATTTCGCTAAATACTTTGGGTTTAAATTAGGGTGCTTTGAAAGATTAATTCCGATGGTTTTAAAAAAAAGGGTAAGTAAATATTGGTATTAATACAATTAAGAAACTATAATATGGTTGTAGACTTAGGGAGGAAAGATGAAAGATAAATCTGTGTTGATCTTTGGAGGTTCAGGCTTTATCGGGAGTCATCTATCTCGGTATCTTTTAGAAAGTAAATTGGTGGAGAATGTATTTTGCGCTGATATTGTTGAGCCCAGATATAATTTTCCTCAACAAAAATATATCTATTGTGACGTTAGAAGCCCCATAGATATAGATGTTGGAAAGGGTGATATAGAAACAATTTATAATTTTGCTGCAGTTCATCGAACTCCCGGTCATACTGATAAGGAATATTTTGAAACAAATATTCTTGGAGCCGAAAATATCTGTAATTTTGCTAAAAAAAGAGAAATTGATACAATAATATTTACAAGTTCAATATCTGTTTATGGGCCATCAGAAGAATTGAAAACAGAAGAAACGCTCCCTCAGCCTATAACCCCTTACGGTAGTTCTAAAATAATTGCAGAGTATATTCATCGTCTTTGGCTTGCGGAGAATCCCAATAGAAAATTGATAATACTGCGTCCTGGTACAGTTTTTGGCGAAGAAGAGAACGGCAACTTCGCAAGACTTTTCAGGAGTATATCCAAGGGCTATTTTTTTTATCCGGGGAGAAGAGATACTAAAAAAGCCTGTATTTATATTAAGGATCTGATACAGTTAATGCTTGAGATGATTAATAGTAAAAAACACTTTCAAATTTATAATATGTGTTACCCAGAAGCCCCTTCCATCGAGAATATTGTCAAAGCAATGTCTTATGAAATAGACATTAGCGGATTTAACTTAACAATTCCAAGTATTATTCTTGAAACCGTTGCATTGGTTTTAAAAGGATTTTCCAAATTAACAAAAAAGGAATTAGGAGGAATTCATCCTGAGAGAGTAAGGAAATTGATGGTGTCCACTAACATTAGTGGTGAAAAGTTAGTTAGGAATTCTCTTGAGATAAAATATTCGTTGAGAGAAAGTTTCAGAGATTGGTATAAGGATTGTGATTATAAAGGATTATTATAGAATAGTATTATGAAAGTTGCTTTAGTGCATGATTGGTTCACTGGCATGCGTGGAGGGGAAAAGGTATTGGTATACTCTGGTTCATTTAAAAGGAGCCATTTCATAGACAATTGGGAAACATAAGATATTTACTCCTTTTATTCAAAAATTACTAAAAGTAGAGAAGAAATATCGTTATTATCTTCTTTTAATGCCCGGGGTTATTGAGAAGTTTAATTTGAGTAGTTATAATCTGGTTATTTCTTCGAGTCATTGTAGTGCTAAAAAAGTTATTGTGAATAATAATCATGGTCTATCTGTTATTATCATACATGGAATGGATATATTTGAGAAATGTATAAAGAGTATTTTGGGAGAAATCAGTCCAAATTGCCAGTCAAAGCAGCTATCTCTGTTTCTAGTTTTTGTCTGAGAAAACTAAAAGGAATAGCGAAGCCAAATATTGAGTTTCCGGGATGGCAATCAGATGAATCGCTCAGAAGTTACTATTCAAAATGTCAGGCGCTAATCTTTCCCGGTGAAGAGGATTTTGGCATAGTTCCTTTGGAAGCTCAGGCTTCTGGTAGACCTGTTATTGCTTATGCAAAAGGAGGGGCGTTAGAGACTGTAATTGATGGGATAACAGGGATATTTTTTAAGGAACAAACTGCTGATTCTTTGATAAGCGCAATAAAGCATTTTGAGAAAATAAAAAATAACTTTGACCCCAAGAAAATAAGGAAAAACGCAATGCGTTTTGACAAGGGAATGTTCCAAGAAAGAATAAAGAGTTTTATCAATAGTAAGTATAAAGAGCATTTTTCCTGAACCGAATATATTAATTTTATTGTTTTCTCTTGTAACAAAAGTTGAGAATAAGCGGTTCCTTTAATTTGTCAAGATTTGTTATAATAATAGTATACCCCCCCTTGACAAATTTAAGAATTTAATAATATATTAAGTATTATAAATTGTTTTTTGTTAAAGAGGATGTACGAAAAAAGGAACTATAGGGGGGATTTTTTCGTCTAAATAAAGTAAAGGAGGTTAAAATAATCTGGAAAAGGCAGAAATTGTTGCTTTTGCTTTTTGATTTATTATTCGCTTCAACTTCGATCCTTTTATTTTATAATTTTTTTTCTGAAGGAATACAGGAGAGCGTAGAAAATATATATTTAGAAATTATTATTTTTAATTTAATTGTTATCGGAGTATTTGCCTATATTGACTCATACAATTACCTTGTTTTCTTAAATCGCTTTAGATATGTTTATAGAACTCTAAAAGGTATAGGTTATACATTTGTTTTTTACCTGGGCTGGTTATGGGTTTCCAATTCTCTTCACACTCTAAATGTATATGCGATTTTAATGCTTTTCTTTATTTTTTCTTTACTGACATACTTTTCCAGAATGATTATTATACCGTTATTTTCTATGTTTTTACCACGCAGGAAAATGGTATTGTACGCCCCTGAAGGTAATTATAAGAATGTTAAAAACTGGATAGACGGTCATACGGTTTCAGGTATCAACATAACGAAGATTTTAAGAGACAAAGAGGAAATTGGAGATTATGTTGAGAAAGGGTACCCGGTTATAATTTCTACTTTTACTAAAAAATGGAAGATCTTGATTGACGAGCTTTTTTATTTCAAAGGGAAAGTTCCTGTGATTTTATATTCTCCTCTTTTAGCGGGGATCGATGGTGTCGACTATTGGGGCTATTTTGAAGGTGTTCCCATCGTTTATTTCCGTTGGAGTGGTGAGTCGCAAATTTATCGAATTGGTAAAAAATTAATTGATATCACAGGCACGATTTTAGCTATAATTCTTTTTGCTCCTTTTATGATTATCGCCGCAATAGGGATTAAGCTGACTTCCAGAGGCTCGGTTTTCTTTATACAGGAGAGAGTTGGGAGAGGAGGAAAAGTTTTTAAAATGATAAAATTCCGTTCTATGCATGAATCCGTTGATGATGAACCTCATAAAGAATTTATGAAGGATTGTATTAATGGAAGTAGTGAAAAGGTTTTTAAATATATGGACGATGAGAGAATAACTCCCTGGGGTAAGGTATTAAGAAAAACAAGTATCGACGAAATTCCTCAGTTTTTCAATGTTTTAAAAGGTGACCTTTCATTGGTCGGTCCCAGACCACCTCTTGATTATGAAGTTAAGCAATATTCGGATTGGCATGGAGAGCGGCTTTCAGTAAAGCAGGGCATTAGCGGAGTGTGGCAGGTTTTTGGAAGAGCCAGATTGCCATTTGTGCAATCCTGTTTCCTCGATATATATTATGTTGAGAATAAAAGTTTGTGTTTAGATATTCATCTTCTCGCTCAGACCCCACAGGCGATTGTTCTTGGTAAAGGGGCTTATTAAAGTGCACGAATTTAAAACCTTGGTTCCCGGTTAGGAAGTTTTTTCGCCTTTTATATAAAATTTCGGATTATCAAATAGAAATAGATAGATAAACATTACATTACTTTGGTAGCGCAAGGAAGGA
>Ga0307422_1000580_pt1 | contig 20209 bp, 17 predicted proteins | sample SalMarWE160290MG_FD_202153 | JGI IMG/M metagenome (GOLD analysis project Ga0307422, IMG submission 202153) | Salt marsh sediment microbial communities from the Plum Island Ecosystem LTER, Massachusetts, United States - WE1602-90 | ecosystem: Environmental > Aquatic > Marine > Intertidal zone >...
GGTTTTTCCGGGGTTGGGATTTACCATAACCCCCCACTATTTTGCTGCATATAACAAAAAGGGCGGCCGTAATGGCCGCCCTTTTTTCGTTTAGGGGTTTTTTATAAAAGTTTTCGCCGCGTTTCGGCTATCTCACGCGGCCCTCTCGCCAGGCCTTGATGAGCTTGTCGTAGTCAACCGTCTCACCCTTTGGCTTCTCATTGACCTTTGCCTTCGGAGAACCGGGCTTCTTCAACCAGGCCGCTTCGCTGGTGCACTTGTTCAGTTTTGGAGGAGCTACCTTGCAAATCTTCGCGCGCTCTATACGCGCCAAGACACGGTCCATCTCAGCCGCAAGGTGGTCCATGGCCGTATCCACGGTTACCTCACCGGAAACCGCCTCGCCGATATTCTGCCACCACAGCTGCGCCAGCATCGGATAATGGGGTGGGTTGGTGCCGGACGGCGTCCAGGCGACGCGTGCCGGGCTGCGGTAAAACTCCACCAAGCCGCCGAGCTTCGGCGCACGTTTGGTGAAGGACTTGTCCCGGATATCGCTGTCGCGAATGGGCGTCAGTCCAACGTGGGCTTTTTTCAGCGAGGTGGTCTTACACACGCAGAACTGCGCGAAGAGCCAGGCGGCCTTGCGGCGTTCCAGCGGCGTACTCTTCATAAACGTCCAGGAACCGCAGTCCTGATAGCCCAGCTTCATCCCCTCTTCCCAGTAAGGGCCGTGGGGTGAGGGAGCCATACGCCACTTCGGGGTCCCGTTTTTGTTGACTGTTGGACCCGGCTCGACCATGGTCGCGGTGAAGGCCGTGTACCAGAAGATCTGCTGGGCCACATTGCCTCCGGCCAGGAACGGCAGGTAGGTGTAGAAATCCATTCCCAGCGCGCCGGGAGGAGCGTATTTCCGGATCCATTCCATGTACTTGCGCAAGGAGTACTTGGCGGCCGGCCCGTTGGCGGCACCGCCGCGGCACACGCTCGCACCGACCGGGCGGGACTGCTCGTCGACACGGATGCCCCATTCGTCGACCGGGACGCCGTTGGGAATTCCCTTGCTACCGGCGCCGGCCATGGACAGCCAGGCATCGTGGAAACGCCATCCCAGGTCCGGTGCCTTCTTGCCGTAGTCGTTGTGACCATACACGGCCTTGCCGTCGATCTCCTTCACATGTTCGGTGAAGAACTCGGCGATATCCTCGTAGGCCGACCAGTTGACCGGAACGCCCAAATCGTAGCCGTAGATTTTCTTGAACTGCTTTTTGAAATCAGAGCGCTGAAACCAGTCATAGCGGAACCAGTAGAGGTTGGCGAACTGCTGGTCCGGAATCTGGTACATCTTGCCGTCCGGGGCAGTAGTGAAGGATTTGCCCATGAAGTCATCCACGTCGAGCGTGGGCAGTGTGACGTCCTTGCCTTCTCCCGCCATAAAGTCACTCAAGGGGACCACATACCCGAGCCGCCAGTGGGTGCCGATGAGGTCGGAGTCGTTGACCCACCCGTCATAGATGTTCTTCCCGGATGCCCACTGGGTCTGGAGTTTTTCGATGACGTCGCCCTCCTGAATTAGGTCGAAGGAGACCTTGATGCCGGTGATCTCTTCGAAGGCCTTGCCCAGCACCTGCGCCTCATATTCATGAGTGGGGATGGTCTCGGAAACGACCTTGATGTTCATTCCCTTGAAGGGCTTGGCCGCGTTGATGAACCATTCCATCTCCTTCATCTGCTGTGCTTTAGTCAAGGTCGACGGTTGAAATTCCTTTTCGACCCATTTCTTCGCCGCTGCCATGTCCGCGCTCGCAGTACCTGCGCAGAACGCAAACACTACAGCCAGCACTCCCCCCAAGATGATCATCTTGGTTCTCTTTGTGTGCATCATTTTTCGCATATAATCTTCTCCTTTTTTAGGCCTTCAACGGTTGGTTTTCCATTCCTCTTGGTTTATACCATTAGCGTGAAGGCCATGAGCGTCAAACGGTATAAACCTCATCTTCTTTATTTTTCTCCCCTCTTCACCTCCTTTCGGCCTTCAGAGTTGTTTTTCTCTTTTTGGGGTTTATATCGCCGGCGTGAAGGCCATTACCGTCGAACAATATAAACCTTGTTTTACTGTATTATACTGCAGTTTTACCCCCAACGCATCACTACAATGATCCAGCCCACCACAATGGCAAGCAAGATCCACAGACTAAAATCGGTTAATCCGATCCATGCGAGAAAGATAAAGGCACTGCCTATTATCCCTATAAAGAGCCGATCACCTGGTGTGGTAGGGATCGGCAGGAATCCACGGCGTTCGATGGAGGGTGATATTGTTTGCCATACCGTCATCGCAGTCAAGATCAGGAAAATGGCGATGCAGAACAACGCCGTCGGTAGTGTCCATTCCATCCATCCCAGAGCACTCATTGTGTTCCCTCGTTACACGCGTCCCAGGGCGAAGCCCTTGGCCATATGGTTGCGTACGAACCAGATCACCAGCACACCCGGCACGATCGTGAGTATACCGGCCGCGGCCAGGAGGCCATAGTCAAGACCGGTTGCGCTGATTGTTCGCGTCATGATTGCCGAGATGGGTTTTGCCTCCGTGACCGTCAGCGTCCGGGCCAACAGCAGCTCGACCCAACTGAACATGAAGCAGAAAAATGCCGTCACCCCCACCCCGGCCCTGATCAGGGGGATAAAGATGGTTATAAAGAAGCGCGGAAAACGGTACCCGTCGATAAAGGCGGTCTCGTCGATTTCGCGGGGGATCCCGGACATAAAGCCTTCCAATATCCACACCGCCAACGGCACGTTGAACAGACAATGCGCAAGCGCCACCGCAATATGCGTATCCAACAGGCCGATGGTGGAATACAGCTGAAAAAAGGGCAGCGCGAAGACAGCCGGTGGGGCCATACGGTTGGTGAGCAACCAGAAAAACACTTGCTTGTCACCGACGAACTGGTAGCGTGAAAAGGCGTAGGCAGCAGGCAGTGCCACGGACAGCGAGATAACGGTGTTCATGCTGACGTAGATCATGGAATTGACATAACCCATGTACCAGGATGAATCCGTAAATATCTTCAGGTAGTTGACAAATGTTATATCTTTCGGGTACAGGGCGAAGGACGCGAGGATGCCGGCGTTGGATCGCAAGGACATGTTGAGCATCCAGTAGATCGGAATCGCTATCAGTCCTAAGTATATGACCAGGCCGATTGTTTTTTTCTTTATCTTCATGCCTTTTCTCCTTTTCCGACTCTCAGGAGTACCTGGTAAAAGATATAACTGAAGAGCAGTACGATGGAGAAGTAGATGAGCGAAAAGGCCCCGCCCTTTCCCAGGTCGAATTGCAGGAGGGCGATTTTGACCAGATAAATCGAGAGAAACGTCGTCGAATTGCCGGGACCCCCTCCTGTCAGCACGAAGGGCTCTGCGTAGATCAAGAAACTGTCCATGAAGCGCAGCAACACGGCGATGGTGAGTACGCCGCGCATCTTCGGCAGCTGGATATAGAAAAAGGTCGACCAGGCCGACGCCCCGTCGATCTTGGCCGCCTGGTAGTAGGCCTCGGGGATCGCCCGCAGCCCCGCATAAGCCAGCAGGGCGACCAGCGGGGTCCAGTGCCAGACCTCCATCAACATCACGGTGATCCAGGCATCGAGTGGCCTTGCCGTATGGTCAAATATTACGCCGGTGAGGGTGTGGATCGTCTTACCGAACAGACCAATATCCGGGCGGGTGAAGATGATCCAAATGGTCCCGATCGTATTCCAGGGAATGAGCAGAGGCAGCGCCAGTGTCACCAGCGAGGCGGAGACTCCCCAACCGCGTTTGGGCATGGCCAACGCGATGAGTATGCCGAGCGGGATCTCGATCAACAGCACGAGCCCGGAGAAGAGGAATTGCCGCCAGAGGGCGTCGTGGAGGCGATAGCTGCCCAACACCTCCTTGAACCATTCGGTGCCCACGAACAGGCTCTGACCCGGCCCAAAGATTTCCTGGACCGAATAATTGACCACGGTCATCAGGGGGATGATGGCGCTGAAGGCGACGATGACGATAACTGGCGCAACCAGAAACCAGGCTTTATTATTTCCCCATTTATTCATCGCACCACTCCTCCTACTTGACCAGTCGCCCGTCGGCAAAGAGCCTGGTCCATTGCGGCGGGAAGACGAGCCAGGCCTTATTTTCGGGAACCGCTTTGCCTTCAAACAGTTTGGCGCGTAAGATTTTATCGTCCAGTGTCAGTGTCACAATCTTGTAGCTGCCCTGATCTTCAACCGCCTTAACGTGGGCCGGTACGCCGCTTTGAATCTGTTTTGAACTCAATTCCAGGTGTATCGGTCGAATCCCCACTTCCAGTTTTCCCCGTGCCTTGCGTCCCAGGGCTGCCGTTTTTTTGTCCAAGGGGATCCTCGCGCCGTCGATTCGCGCCACATTGCCGTCCAGCGTACATGCCAGAAAGTTCATCCCCGGACTGCCGATGAAATATCCCACGAACGTATGCTCCGGATTTTCAAAAAGGTCCTGGGGGGTGCCGATTTGCACGATTTCCCCTTCATACATGACCACCACTTTGTCGGCAAAGGTCAGGGCCTCCATCTGATCGTGGGTGACATAAATCAAGGTGAGTTTCAGTTGCTCATGGATTTCTTTGAGTTTACGCCTGAGATGCCATTTCAGGTGCGGGTCGATTACCGTCAACGGCTCATCGAACAAAATGGCCGCCACGTCACTTCTCACCAAACCGCGGCCCAATGAGATTTTCTGCTTGGCATCGGCTGCCAACCCGGCTGCTCTTTGATTGAGAAAAGGTGTTAAATCCAGTATTTCGGCAACTTCCAAGGCCCTTTTCTTAACTTCGTCTTCCGGGATGCCGCGATTTCGTAAAGGGAAAGCCAGGTTGTTAAACACAGTCATGGTATCGTAAAGAACGGGGAACTGAAAGACCTGGGCGATGTTGCGCTTTTCCGGTGGCAACATGGTTACATCCGTGCCATTGTATAGGACCCGCCCCCTGGTGGGGGTAAGCAGGCCGGAAATGATGTTCAGCAAGGTGGTTTTGCCGCATCCCGAGGGGCCCAGCAAGGCATAGGCACCCCCCTCATCCCAGACATTGTGGATCCGCTTTATGGCGTAATCCGACTCTTCTTGAGGGTTGCGGAGGTAGCTGTGGGCGATTTCATTGAGTTCGATGCGCGCCATCCTCTCCCCCTATCTTCTGGCCCGTTTTGGAATGCTGGCACGGGATGGTGATGCAACCAGCGTTCCTCTTTCATCGTACACAAAAAAACGAGCCGGATCGACATAAATCGTTATCTCTGAACCGATCCGTCGAGAGTAGACCCCCTCTTCCTGAACCACCAGGTGAGAGTCGTCCTGGTCGACGTGAATGTAGGTTTCCGATCCGGTTATCTCTGCCAATGCGACTTTGGCGGGGATTTCGGCATCTTCTTTGCCGTTTCTGGATAGAAAAAGATGATTGGAGCGCACACCGAACGTATAGTTCCCGTCAGACAGGTCTTTCATGTAATTTGCCAATGGCATTTTAATATCCTCCCCCATTCGCAGAGTCCCGCCTTGAATTGTTCCCTTAAGGAAATTGATGGGAGGATCGCTGAACACCTCAGCCACTTTGAGGGTTGCTGGATTGCGGTATACTTCCGGGGTGGAACCGGTTTGCAGGATGCGCCCCTCATCAATAACTACGATATTACCCCCCAGCATCAAGGCTTCTGTCGGTTCCGTGGTGGTATAAACGACGATTGCCTCGCGCTGCTTGAAAATATCCTGAAGTTCAACTTGAAGTTCTTCGCGCAGTTTGTAGTCCAGGTTAACCAGCGGCTCGTCCAGCAATAACAGATCGGCATCTTTGACCAATGACCGGGCGATGGCTATACGCTGTTGCTGGCCGCCGCTTAGCTCCGATGGAAGGCGGTCAAGCAGGTCTTCGATATGCAGCATGGCCGCCGTTTTGCGGACCTTTCGATCAATCTCACCCTTGCTCATGCCGCGCATCTGAAGGGGTGAGGCGATGTTTTTGTATACGGTCAGGGAAGGATAGTTCACGAACTGCTGATATACCATTGCAATGCTTCGTTTACGAACCAACACGCCGGTTACGTCTCTTCCGTTCACGATGATACGACCCGACGTCGGTCGGTCGAGGCCCGCCATTGACCGGAGAAGCGAGGTCTTACCCGCCAAGGTATAACCAAGCACCACATTGGTGGTGCCAGTTTCCAACTCTAGGTTGATGTTGTCGAGGTAGGTCTCACCACCCACCTTTTTGTTAACGGAGTCTAGAACGATGCCCATCCGTATTTCTCCTCACTTCGTATGATATCTCCTGTGCTCTACACCTCGACTACAATAAGCACCTGTCTTTTATTACCCTATCCCCTCGATCACGCATAATACACCCTAGAACAAAATAAAAGCCCTCCTAGAAATGACCACTACAACTAACTATGTGAGCATCACCTCTCAGGGCTTTCTCGTTATTCTCTCGCCCAAAGATTACAGTATATGTTTTTAGTTAGTATAGCTATATAGAAGTTAAACTTTTATGTCAAGGCCTAATTTTAACATACACGATTTTTCGGGTTTTGGTTGAGGGCATTTAGTTATGCCTCCGGCTCATCCACCCAGTTAAAGGTCCTCTCCACGGCCTTTTTCCAGTCTCGGTAGCCCTTTGCCCTGATCTCCGGTGCCATATTGGGGTGCCAGGTGTGGTCTTCAGCCCAGTTTTTGCACACTTCGCCGAAGTCAGGCCAGAAACCGGCCCCCAAACCGGCAGCATAGGCCGCCCCGAGGGCGGTGGTTTCCGTAACCTTTGGTCGGATGACCGGTACGTCCAGTGTGTCCGCCTGAAATTGCATAAGCAGGTTATTATACACCATGCCCCCGTCTACCTTGAGTGTGCTGAGCTTTACACCAGAGTCTTTGTCCATGGCCTCGACGATGTCGCGGGTCTGATAGGCATTGGCCTCTAAGACCGCCCGGGCGAGGTGGCCTTTATTGACGTATCGGGTCAGGCCGACGATCACCCCGCGTGCATCGCCGCGCCAGTAGGGGGCAAACAGCCCGGAGAAGGCGGGAACAAAATACACGCCGCCGTTATCCTCCACCTGAAGGGCCAAATCCTCAATTTCTCGAGACTCCTTGATCAATCCTAGATTGTCCCGCATCCACTGTACCAGGGCACCGGCAATGGCGATGGACCCTTCAAGACAATATACCGCTGGTTGACCGCTTGTCTGGTAGGCCAGGGTGGTAATAAGTCCGTGCGTTGACGCAATCGGTGTGGTACCGGTGTTGAGCAGGAGAAAACAGCCGGTACCATACGTGTTTTTTGCTTCTCCCTTTTCAAAGCAGGTTTGCCCGACAAGGGCGGCCTGTTGGTCTCCAAGCGCCCCACAGACCGGGATAGGAGCACCGAGGGGGCCGTCTTGGGGCGTCGTGCCCCAGGGGGTTTGATCACTTGAGGGGACGATTTGAGGCATGATCTGTGGGGGAATTCCCATGATTTCCAGGATCTCATTGTCCCATTGGAGAGATTTCAGGTCCATGAGCATGGTACGGCTGGCATTGGTTACATCGGTGACATGGGCCCCGCCTTTTGGTCCTCCGGTAAGCCACCAGATAACCCAGGTTTCCATAGTTCCGAAGAGGGCATCCCCTTTGAGGGCCGCCTTGCGTGCCTCCGGAACATTATCCAAAATCCATGTGATCTTTGGCCCCGAGAAATAGGTGGCGATGGGTAAGCCGGTCTTATCCCTGAATCTGTCTTGTCCCCCCTCTTTGGAGAGCTCTCGGCAGATCTCATGTGTGCGGGTGCATTGCCATACTATGGCGTTGGTGAAAGGCTTGCCCGTCTTTCGGTCCCAGATCACGGTGGTTTCCCGCTGATTGGTAATCCCGATGGCGACCAATTCTGATCCGGAAATCTTCCCTTTTTTCAGCGCGCTACGGATTACGTCCTGAGTATTCTGCCAGATTTCAAGCGGATCATGCTCCACCCAGCCCGGCTTCGGGTATATCTGTTCATGTTCTTTCTGGTCCACACTGATGATGCGGCCGCCATTGTCAAAAATGATGAAGCGACTACTGGTCGTGCCTTGATCCACGGCTCCCACATAGCTAGCCATCATTCATTCTCCTTGTGGCACAGTGACTGAGTTTATGTAGCGAATTGTAATGACTCGTTTTTTCAGTTATACATACAGCCTATATGTTTGTCAATCGGTGAATCCCTGTTTTTACGACTTGACAAACCTTAAACTATTGACTTTGGTCCGGTTCCCGTTCATAGTCCCTCAATACCTTCATGATGTCAACGACCTGCGGCAAAACCGGAGGCTTAGCGCGAGTAATTGTCTGGAGTTTCCTGAGTTTTTTCTCCCGAATTTTCTTAACTTATCTCGTAATACAAAATAAAAATTTAAGCAGTGAAAGAGGTGTCCTTTTCTGCTATAAAAGGTTCCTGCGTTTCAAAAGGAGATATGATTAGGATCATGTTTTTATAGCACTTTCTCTAACCATGCCGTTGCCGATGGTCTCTATAATCCGCTCTTTCCCGATACGGAAGGCCTGAAGACCACCAGAGGGGATACTAAAGATTCGCAACCTTGTTTCAACGTTTGGTGATAATGATTGATTGCAAAACTTGAGAAAATCCGGTTAATTATTCCTTGACATAAGGAACGTTCGAATTACAATATGGAGTACGTGAGAGGATGTACCATTCAAAGAACTTCCGTGTGCTACCCGATGATCGTGGCTATTGAGCGAGACGGGGTGGAGTGAGAAACTATATACTGATGAATTTCCTGAAGATTTTGCAAAACAGGCCGATCATTGCGGCTTTTAGGGACATAGAGACCCTTGATATTCAGAACCTCAATCACACGGATGTTCTGTTTATCTTAGGGGGAACCATTTTCGATCTTCCCCACATCGTTGAACAAACGAGAAAATACAAGAAACTGGTCTTTGTCGACATTGATCTCATAAAAGGGGTCGGCAAGGATGCCCCCGGGATACGTTTCTTGGCTCAAGAGAGTCAGGTAGACGGGATCATCACGACGCGTAGCAATCTCATACAAAGCGCACAGAAAGAAGGGTTGGTCTCAATTCAGAGGATATTCGTTTTGGATTCAGGGTCTCTTGCAGGAGGATTCAGCGTCATTGAACGGTCGAAGCCCGACGCCGTGGAGGTCCTTCCCGGTCTCATTCTTCCCGCGATAATAAAAAAAATCAGGGCAAAGACCTCTATCCCTGTTATAGCCGGAGGATTGATCACCCGGCAAGAAGAGATTCGTGATATTCTTGACGCCGGGGCGATCGGGATATCCACCACGTCATCCCGTCTCTTTACGTTTTCGGCAAAGAGATAAAGAACCGTCCCTGTCGGAGTTATCGAGAGATCAGCCTTCATCTCGCAGTCTTTGGGCATTTGGCAATACCGATATGTCAAATTAATTATCTCTTGACAAAGGAGCCGTTCGGTTTAAAATAGAAACCAGCAGTATGTGTTTACCCTTGCAGGGCTTGAGATAATAAGGAGAAAGCCCTGATAGACGTAACTTCTGAGAGGAGAAGTTTAGTCTATGAGGGCTTTTCTTTTGGTGATTATTTACAATACGTGCCTTTATTGCCCCCTTCGGGTAGCTTTAAGATGAACCATTATAATATATTGTAAAAAAAGTCGATCATGGATCCTTTTAAGCCCTTCATCATTGCTCATCGCGGAGAATCGTACGAGGCGCCGGAAAATACACTGGCTGCCGTCAACCTGGCCTGGGAGAGGGATGCCGATGCCGTAGAGGTTGATGTGCGTTTGACCAAGGATGGCAAAATCGTGGTGATTCACGACGATAATACCTGGCGGATAACCCACCGATATAGCAAGGTTTCTCAGCAAACGCTGGAGCAGCTCAGGCGACTGAGTGTCGGGGCATATAAAGGCAAACAATGGTCCAAGGAAAAAATACCCACTCTGGGGGAAGTACTTGATACCATTCCCCCCACCAAGCGACTGTTTATTGAAATCAAGGGAGATGCACGGATACTCGAAGAGCTCAAACACGTTTTAGAGAACTCATCCACCTCTCCGGAGGAGGTGGCCATCATCGGTAAGGATCTGACTACCATGGAAACCATAAAGAAAGAACGTTCCCCCTATCAAGTCTACTGGGTGTGTGCGATGAAGAATGGAAGAGACGTGCATACGGAGGGTAATCCTGGTGAGGGGCTCATTGCTCAAGCTCAGCGGGCAGGTCTTGACGGCCTGGACATAGAGGCGAGCAAAGAGGTGGATAAAGGTTTTATTTCACGTGTCAAGTCCGCGGGTATGAAACTCTATGTATGGACCGTGAATGACCCCGGCGAGGCGCGGCGGTTTTTCGAAGGGGGGGTAGATGGTATAGCGACCGACCGCGCCCAGTGGTTAAGGACCAAACTGAGGGATGTTTGAGAACACCGCCGGTTATCGAGGGGCTCCGCGGTGCGCTCGCGCAGGCAGTCATACACTATCGAATTTGGTTATGGGCGCCATACATCAGGTGGCGGCAAAAGAAGGGCGAGTGAGGCCTTACAAATGAGGAAGGCAGAAAGGTAGGTTATTTGTATGAACCGCGATGATATGCTTGCAAGAATTAAGGACTCCTCTCAGATATGGGATTGTATCATCATCGGAGGAGGGGCAACGGGGGTAGGGTGTGCCATCGATGCGGCTTCAAGAGGTTATCGCACGCTTCTTCTTGAACAGAGGGATTTTGCACAGGGGACATCGAGCCGGAGCACGAAGCTGATCCACGGGGGAGTACGCTATCTCCAACAGGGGAACTTCTCGCTCGTCCTTGAGGCCCTTAAGGAACGAGGCCTGCTTCTCATGAATGCCCCCCACCTGGTGAGCAATCTTTCTTTCATCGTGCCCCTCTATAAGTGGTGGGAAGGACCGTTCTATTGGATCGGCCTCAAGCTCTACGATGTCTTGGCGGGCAAATACAGTTTTGGCACTTCGCGTTTATTATCCAAAGCGGATACACTCAAATACATCCCAACGGTTGAGACGAAAGGGCTGCGGGGCGGGGTGATATACCATGACGGGCAATTTGACGATACACGCCTCACGATCAATATGGCGCAAACCGCTGCGGAACAAGGAGCAACGGCACTCAACTATATGCAGGTTAATTCCCTTATCAAGGATGGAGATCACATCGGAGGGGTTGTGGCGCAAGACCTGGAGACTACGATTGACTATGAACTGAGGGCTCGGGTCGTGATTAACGCAACCGGGGTGTTTGCCGATTCTATACGGATGATGGACAATCCTCAGTCACCGGCAATAATCAAACCAAGCCAAGGTTCGCACATTGTCCTGGACAAATCGTTTTTACCCGGGGACAGCGCCATCATGGTGCCCCGTACTGCCGATGGCCGTGTCCTCTTTGCCATCCCGTGGTATGATCGGGTGCTTGTAGGGACTACCGATACGCCGATAGATGATACGGTGCTTGAACCTCGGCCGCTTCCTGAAGAGATAGAATTTTTGCTCGACCATGCCGCCCGTTACTTGACCAAGGACCCGACCCCCGATGATGTCCTCAGCGCCTTTGCCGGATTGCGGCCACTTGTCAGTTTCGGGGAGGCGGAAAATACCGCGGCAATATCCCGTGAACATACCGTGCAGGTGTCGCACAGTGGTCTGGTAACTATTACCGGTGGCAAATGGACCACCTACAGAAAGATGGCGGAGGATACCCTCAAACGCGCAGTAGCCGTTGCGAAACTGGAAGAAAGGCCGCCGATTACCAAGGAACTGCGTATCCACGGATTCCACAAGAACCCTGAGGAATTCGGTGCCTTCGCCGTCTACGGGTCCGATGCCCCCGCCCTGCAAGACCTCATCCAGGAGAACAAGGCATATGCTAAACCGTTGCATCCCAGGATGCCAACGCTCGCTGGCGAGGTTGTATGGGCCGTTCGTCAGGAGATGGCGCGGACGGTCGAGGATTTTCTCTCCCGGCGCACGCGCATCCTGATATTGGACGCGAGGGCCAGCATGGAAATGGCCCCGAAGGTTGCCGAACTCATGGGCCGGGAACTGAAGAAGGATAAGACCTGGAGGGATAACCAGGTCAGCTCTTATCGCAAACTAGCTCAAGGATATCTGCTGACGTAGGGGCATATAAAGCAATAACTATCCCCTGGCAACGGCATGCAGCTCGTCGCGGATGTCGGTGGGCCTCTCCAGCTCTGCCGCACAGATCCGTTTGTCACTCACTGCAGCCTGCTTTCTCAACGGTCATGTCCTTTCCTGCCTCTGGATTGCCTCATAATAGAGCCTCTGGTTGAAGACCCTATATTTTACCTTTTCCTCTGTGACGAGCTTGTCCAGTATTTTTACGATCTCTAGATCGTGGAGGCCGAGGGCCGTGGCGAGGCCGTCGGGGGTTTCCGGCCTGCGCTGGAGGAGGCGGATAATCTTTTCCTCTATGCCCTCCGAAGGGATCAGGTGTTTGGGGCCCTCGAACTCCGCGATGATCTCGACATCATTCCCCAGGGATGCCCTGACCTGCTCCATCCGCTCCCGGGAGAGGGCGGAGGCGTAATCCTCAACTGCCGGCCTCACCACCGTGTTGAGGTGGATCTTGTCCGGTCTGATGGTGCGAATGGCCTGTCTGAACGCTTCTATCTCTTCGCCTCCGTCGTTTACTCCCCGGCACAGGAGGATCTCCAGCCAGATTTGACCTTTATATACCTTGCGAAAATCGGCCAGCCCCTGAATGATCTCGGTGATATCCAACGAGGGATGGGGCCTGTTAATGGTCTGAAAAACGGAAGGAGTGACGGCGTCCAAGGAGGGCATAATCACATCGGCCTCGAGGAGGGCCTGGCGTACTTTTCCGAGGTGCATAAGAGAGCTGTTGGTGATGACGGCCACGGGAACGGAGGTCATTTTTTTTATCTCGCGGATAACCTCCTCGATGGTGCTGTTGAGGGTCGGCTCCCCTGAGCCGGAGATGGCGAGGTAGTCCACCGTATCGCCCCATTCTTTGAGGGCCTCCGTGACATCCCGGAGGATGGAACGGGGGGGGGCGTACTCTCTGCGCTCGATAGTCTGGCGCGTGGTTCTCCCGATCTGGCAGTAGATGCAGTCATAGGTGCAGATTTTCTTGGGGACCAGATCCACCCCCAGGGATATCCCCAGCCGTCTGGAGGGGACAGGGCCGTAGGTGTACTTCACCTGTTTCGCCTCGCTATGGCATCGATGATGGCTCGGTGGGAAGCAAAGGCGACCTGCGGGAGGTCGGCCAAGGGAAAGTACCTCACCTCTGCGGCGTCGTCGCCTGCCCTCAGCGTTCCCCCTTGAGGTGATATGTGATAGCCGATGATGATCAAGGGGCCGTAGAAAGAGCTGTCCTCGCCGACCACGTCGATCAATTGCCCCACCGTTCCTTTCAAACCGGTTTCCTCTTGGAGCTCCCGCACCGCCCCTTCGGCCGGGGTCTCGTCCAACTCCACAAACCCTCCGGGCAGACACCATGTACCTTTGGCCGGTTCCATAGCCCTCTTGACCAGCAGGAGGTGGTGCTCATCGTCGAGGACCACGACTGCGGTAGCCGGCAGGGGGTTTTCGTACAGGATCCTATCGCACCGCCCGCAATAGAGCCGCATCCGGCCGTCGCGGGATATCTTCTCCAGTTTTTCACCGCACAGGGGGCAAAAGCGCTTCTGTTTTCTCATCCCTCAATGCTGCCCGTATCCTTCGTGATAGACGAATTCCGCGATCTCTTTCCTCTTGGGGGGTGCGGGAACCTTTTCGGGGAAGCCAAGGGGTGTTATGGCCACCACGGTTTTCCCCGGGGGGACCTTGAGGACCTCTCCCGCCTTGGCGGCATCGAACAAACCAACGATTACCGTTCCCATCCCTTCGGCATGGGCTGCCAAGCAGAGGTTTTGTGTCGCCAAACCGCAATCGAACATGTACCAGTCGCCTTTGTCAGTAGCGGCCGCTCCCTTATAGAATCCCGCCCTCCCCTCGATAGCGACCGAGACCAGCGTGAGAGGGGCCTGGAGGATCGCCTCGCGGGCGGGGTTGGTGGGTGTCAAGGTGTCGACCAACTGTTTTTTGATTCCTTCCTCCTTTACCACGATAAACTCCCAGCACTGGGTATTGGCCCAGGAGGGCGCCCACTGCACGGCCTCCAAGACCCTCTGCAGCTTCTCTTCGGGGATGGGGTCAGGCGTATACGCCCTCACCGATCGCCTCTCCTTGATGGCCTTTATGATATCCATGATCACCTCCATAAGAATTTTTTGTTTACCGGACTTCGGGGGCCGAGGTTGTTACAGCACCATGCCCCCTCAATCATCTCAGAGTTACCTCGATACGTACATGAACAGAGACTCACAGAATCGATGCGTGGTTTTCGCGGAGTCTTCAATCCTTGTAGACGAGCTGTGTGACGAGCGTGAGCCTCCCCCTTTCTTCCATCAACACCCGGCACCGCTGGCCGATCTCCCTCAACGTGTAGGCAATCACCGATTGGGGAAGGGAGGTGACAAGCGGTTCCCCTCTATCACCGCACGCTGCTATGAGGGGATCGACCGGTATCCTCCCCACAAAGGGTATGCCCAGATCCTCGGCCACCTGCTCGCCGCCGCCTTCACCGAATGGAGCTAACGGCCTTTCACAATGGGGGCAGGCAAAGTCGACCATATTTTCCACTAGCCCAATGATGGGGACATGGTGCTGGTGGAAGAAGGTGGCCGTCCGACGGGCCTCCCGCATGGAGAGGGCCTGGGGTGTGGTGACGATGAGGGCCCCCATGGCCCCGGTGAGGAAGTGTACGGCGCTCATGGCCTCATCCCCTGTACCGGCAGGGAGATCGACGATAAGACAGTCCAATTCCCCCCAGTGGGAATCGGAGATGAGTTGCTTGATCACCCCGTGTTTGATGGGCCCGCGCCAGGTAATGGGGGTATCCTGGTTCCGCAAGAAGAGGGCCATGGAGACCACCTTGAGCCCTTTCATGGGCGAGACAGGCTCTATCCCCTCCACCAATCCTTCCACCCCCTGGGGATGGATGCCCAACATACGGGGGACATTGGGGGAGTGGATATCGGCATCCAGGAGACCCACCTCCCACTGTTCCTGGGCCAAGAGCACCGCTATGTTGACGGCGATGGTGGTCTTTCCCACCCCTCCCTTTCCGGCTATGATCAATGCTTTGTGTGCCTTCATGGTGTTCCTACCTCGATGACCGTTCCCACTGTGCAGAAGCGGAAGCGTTGTCCCATCTCCTGAGCGAGTCGCGCGCCGGCGAATAATCCCGTGCAGTGCGAAACCCCGATGTTGTCGATGGAAAAGGATTGAAGTTCCCCGATGACCTCGTCGAGCCGTTCGGGGCCATAGAACCCCAGGTGGGTACCCCCGAGGACCCAATGAACAGAATCTCTGCCGGTCAGGGCCTTGACATGGGTGAGGATGTTTATCAGGCCGGCATGGGCACATCCCAACAGCACGACAGCGCCGTGCGGTGTCTCGACGATCAGAGAGAGATCATCCAGCAACTCGTCCTCTTCGTAGCCCTTCTCCGTCTTGACCAGGAGATCCTTATCCTTCCCCTCGAAGGGGGTCTGACGGGGGATGACACCCGTGGTCATGACCCCGGGTGCGATCTCTACCGCCTCCTCGGAGAACCGCAGCTCTCCGCCCCAGCCTTCAAGGGCCTCCTGAGAAAAGGGAATGCCGATGTAGCGTATCTCCCCGTTGCGGCGCGCATATTTGGGCTGGAAGATGTGGGGATGGGCAGTGATCCTTGTCTCTCCCGTTCGGAAGAGAAGATCCTTGAGCCCGCCGGTGTGGTCATAGTGTCCGTGGCTGAGGACTACCTCTGTGATATCCCTGAGGTCCACGCCGAGCAGATCGGCATTGTGCACCAGCCCCAGTCCTTGGCCGGTGTCGAAGAGGACCTTTTCCTTATCTCGTTCAATCAGGGCGCTGAACCCGTGTTCTCCAATCAGCCCAATGGATGAAGCGGTGTTTTCACAGAGGATGGTGATACGCACACTCACATCCTTAATTTAATCAGCTATAGAGGGTGGTGTCAAGTACGGGGCAGGCCGTTGAGCAAGGTCCATCGTCCTGCGCTTCGAGGGATTTCGCATGGTTCAATTTGACAAGGGGAAAAGGGCTCTGTTATTCTTAATGAGAGGTTTTCAACCGATAATACGAGATGTGAAGAAGAGATGATGGGTGCCATAACCGATGTCAAAGGGATCCGAGTAGGTCATGCGAGCAGCGTGGATGCCGTGACCGGCTGCACGGTGATCCTCTGCGAGGACGGGGCAGTCGGGGGGGTGGAGATCAGGGGATCGGCCACCGGAACCCGCCAGATCGATTCTTTGTATCCCGTCCATGTGGTCCGGCAGATTCATGCCGTCCTCCTCACTGGTGGAAGTTCCTTCGGCCTCGATGCGGCCGGGGGGGTGGTGCGTTACCTCGAAGAAAGGGGGAAGGGGTTCGATGTGGGGGTTACCCGCGTCCCTATCGTCCCTACGGCGGTAATCTTCGATCTTGCCATCGGCGACCATCGGGTCCGCCCCGATGCCGCAATGGCCTATGAGGCTTGCCTCCATGCCTCAGCCGAGGCAGTGGAAGAGGGGAGTGTGGGTGCCGGGACCGGGGCTACCGTGGGGAAGCTCTTCGGACTGGAGCGGGCCTGCAAGGGTGGAGTGGGGACGGCCAGTTTGGAGGGTAAAGGAGGGGTGAGGGTGGGTGCCCTCGCCGCGGTGAATGCCCTGGGAGATGTAGTGGACGAGAAGACCGGCGCAATCCTCGCCGGGCTCAGGGATGAGAAGAGGGACCGTTTGGTGAGTACGGCCCAACTGCTGCGTCAAGGAGTCTGGAAAGAAAAATTCGGGGGATCTTACCGAGGGAACACCACCATCGGGGTGGTCGCCACCAATGTTGCCCTCACCAGGGAGGATGCCATCAAGGTGGCTCAGATGACGCATAACGGCTTGGCGCGGGTCATCTCTCCGATTAACACCACCTTCGACGGCGATATCGTCTTTGCCCTGTCCCTCGGCCGGCTGAAAGGGGATGTGAATCACGTGGGGGCCTTGGCCGAGGCCGCCGTCATGGAGGCGGTGAAGCGGGGAGTCATGAAGGCCGATGGCTTCGGCATTGTCCCCGCCTATGGCGATCTCATGGAAGAGGATTGATCCTCAGTTGTCTTCCCCTTGCTGAGATTGAGATCAAATCCTCACCTCATTCGTATCTGAGTGCCTCGATAGGGTTGAGCTGAGCCGCCTGACGGGCCGGCCAGAGGCCAAAGCCTATCCCGACGGCGAGGGAAAACGTGGTAGCAAGGACTATTGCGAACAGTGAGACCTTGGTCGCCCACCCGGCCACGAGGGCGAGCAGAAGGGATATGCCCACGCCGCAGAGGATACCCCCTATCCCTCCACTGACGGTCATCAATACCGACTCGATGAGGAATTGAACCAGGATGTCCATCTTCTTGGCACCCAAGGCCTTCCGAAGCCCTATCTCTCGGGTACGCTCCGATACGGAGACGAGCATGATATTCATGATGCCGATCCCCCCGACTACCAGGGCGATGGCGGCAATGGAGCCCAACAGCCAGGTCATGGTCCGCGTCGTGCTCTGGAGGGTTTCTTGGATTTCGGCCATATTGCGAATGTAAAAGGTGTCTTCTTTCTCCTTAGTAAGACGGTGGCGTTTCATAATGAGTGCGCGTATCGTCTCTTGGGCTGCATCCATCAAGCGGGGATCCCTAACTTCGGCATCGATAAAATCGACGTATTGTTTCCCTAACAACCGGTACATGGCGGTCGTAATAGGTATAACCACCAAATCATCTTGGTCACGCCAGGCGGATGCACCTTTTTGCGGTAAGATGCCAATGACCTTGAAATTGATGCGATTTATCTTTATTGTTGCGCCGACTGGATTGGCATTGCCAAACAGTTCCTCCACAACGGTGGTGCCGAGTACGGCTAGTTTTTGCCGCATTCGCAGCTCTTCCTCGGTAAAGAACCTGCCCACACTAGGGATCGCTGCCCGCATCGGTGCATATTCAACCCCGGTGCCGAGAATCTGTGTATTCCAGTTTTTATTGCCGTATACGAGTTGCCCTCCACCCCTCACCGAGGGGGATACCATGCTCACCGCATCCGTAAGCTTGGCGATGGCATCTGCGTCCTGGAGGGTAAAACGGGTAACTGACCCGGCCTCCAAGGCCACCCCGCGCAACCGGCTGGAACCGGGCCGTATGGTTAAGAGGTTCGATCCCAACGAGGCCAGGCTTTCCGAAATGGACTCCTTTGCCCCCTGTCCCAGGGCCAGCATGGCGATGACCGAGGCAATGCCGATCAATATTCCAATCATAGAGAGGAAGGAACGCATCTTGTGGGAGACGATGGCGTGAAGGGCCTGCCGGAAATGGTCTACAAAGGCCGCCTTAGCAAATGCTTGTTGTGATTCCGATAAAATGGTATCTATGGAAAGGGACTGTGGTCTGCCCTGCGTTTTTTTGGTCCTGTCCTTTTTTCGTTCATCGGCGACGATTTCACCGTCACGCATGCGGATAATCCTCTTGGCGCGCGCCGCTATTTCCTGTTCGTGGGTAACCATGACGATGGTTTTCCCCTGTTGATTCAGGTCCTCCAAAATTGCGATGATTTCTTCCTCGCTCTTGGTGTCAAGATTACCCGTCGGCTCATCCGCCAATATAATAACCGGCTCATTCACCAAGGATCTGGCGATGGCTACTCGTTGTTGTTCCCCTCCTGATAATTCATTGGGTCGATGCGACTCTCTCGACGCAAGGCCGACTTCTTTGATCTTTTCATGGGCCTTTTCTTTGAGGTGGCGTTTGCCGGCATAGATCAAGGGGAGCTCCGCATTTTCTACCGCACTGATACGAGGGAGGAGATGAAACTGCTGAAAGATAAAGCCTGCCAAACGGTTCCTGAGAATCGCCAGTTCTGCATCGGTAAGTTCGGTTATATCTTTCCCCCCTACCTGGTATGACCCCGAATCAGGCCTGTCTAAAAAGCCCACCACATGCAACAGGGTAGATTTCCCCGAGCCGGAAGGGCCCATAATGGCGACAAATTCTCCGGGTTTAATCGTTAAAGAAACGTTCCGTAACGCTTGCACCCTTGCGGCGCCCATCTGATAAGTCTTGGTGATATTTTTTAATATGATCATACGGTTATGTTATTTCTTTTTTCTGCCGAAAGGCGTAAAGGGATTGCTCCCCGACCCCTTTCCCGTTGCGGGTAGATATGTTTGGGACTCAATAACTATAGTATCCTGGGTATCCAGCCCTGAGATAACCTCGACATTCTTGTCATCGGAAACACCCAGTTGCACGCTACGCTTCACAGGCTTGTTGCCGCTACCCGAACTTATCAGAACGTAACTCCCTTCTTCATCCCACTTCACCGCCTCACGTGGTATGAGGAGGACATTGTCTTTACTTTGTTCAATGATGTCTATGGTGGCGCTCATGCCTGAGCGAAAGGCCTGGGGGACTCGTTGGGGAAGGATATCGACCTCATAAATGGTAACATTATTGACCATCGTGGATTCATAGGCGATATGGTCGATGGTCGCCTTTACTTTGGTTTCGGGGTATGCATCGAGGCTCACAATCGCTATCTGACCGAGCCGTACTTTCCCAATGTCGGTTTCATCGACCTGCGCCTGCACAATGAGACGGTCCGATAACACAATGACGGCATCGCTGGAGGTCACTGTTTGACCCGGCTCAACAGCCCGCACAATTACTTCGCCGTTGATGGGCGCTACAAGTGGTGTGGGTTTATACACGTCCTGCCAATACGCTACCGTCTCATTATCTTGCGCCCTGGCGGCATCCAATAGGGCGGCCCGTTCCGATGAACTCAGCAAGGCCAAGGTCTGACCAATTGTTACGCTATCGCCCTCTTGGACAAAGATCTTTTCGATCCTCCCGCTTATCGGCGGCTTCAGCTCTAAACGGTTTTGAGGCTGCACCGTGCCCGTTGTCGAGATAAAGGTATTGATGGTACCGTATACGGGCTTTTGTACTCGTATGGCTTCTCCGGAGGCCTTATGATGTTTTTTGACGATCACGAGGATCATCACTAAACTGAGTGCAATCAATATGCTTAGGGCCATGGCCCATTTTTTATTCGACATATC
>Ga0307422_1000581_pt1 | contig 20205 bp, 22 predicted proteins | sample SalMarWE160290MG_FD_202153 | JGI IMG/M metagenome (GOLD analysis project Ga0307422, IMG submission 202153) | Salt marsh sediment microbial communities from the Plum Island Ecosystem LTER, Massachusetts, United States - WE1602-90 | ecosystem: Environmental > Aquatic > Marine > Intertidal zone >...
CCTTGGCCTTGGTTGATATGGGCTGTGAACTTTCCGGCAGGTTAAATGTCATGCTATACAACCTGTTTAATTCCAGCGGGCCCTCGCTCGTTGTTATACACACACCACCGAGACTCACATTTTTTATTTTTGATCTTTGCTGTTGTGCGGTATTTTCCTTAGAGTAATCGATATCAATTGCGAGGAAATATCTAATGAACTTCCTTTTTTCCGACATACAGTTTTCTTCTTACGATCAAGGCTATGGTTAACGATTATACGTAATCTTTTAATTCTTTTATAAGCTTGAAGTGGCGTAATTTGGCAATTGCTTTTTCTTGAATCTGCCTGACCCGTTCTCGCGTAATTCCCAGCATCTTACCGGTTTCCTCAAGGGTAAATGGGCCTTCACCCGCCAGGCCGAAACGAAGTTGGATTATTTTCATTTCTCGATCGCTCAGCTGTGTGAGCACCTTGCGAATTGTGTTTTGTAATGTCAAATTAAACACGAATTCAAAAGGCTTTTTGGAAGTGTCGTCAGGTATCAAATCGGAAAGGCGGGTTACATTCTCATCGTCCACTGTTGTGTCGAGTGATGTTGTTTCTTGAGAAAGTTTAACGACATCTTTAATTTTAGATAACGGCAAGTTCATATAGTGCGCTATCTCTTCGTCACTGGGATCTCTGCCGAATTCTTGAGATAAATGTTTGGCAACATAATAGCATTTCTTAATCATATTAAGCATATGCACCGGAATACGAATTACTCTGCCTTTATCTGCCAATGACTTGATTATTGCCTGCTTAATCCACCAGGTACCATATGTAGAGAAGCGGCAGCCTCTTCTATAGTCGAATCTCTCCACTGCCTCAATCAATCCTATATTACCCTCATCGATTAAATCCAGCAGACTCAAACCCCTGTGTTGGTATTGTTTGGCAATGGAAACGACCAGACGCAGATTAGAGTTAATCATTTTATTCTTTTGAATGGTAAGCCTTTTTTCCAATTTCGCTTTTTCCTGTTTATAAAAGGCACTCTTAATATGTCTGGCATGATACTCAAGCTTTAACTGTTCGATTTTAGCACTAAGGGTCGATATCTTGCGGCCGATATCTTTTTCTTCAATACCCAGGAGTAAGGGGTAGCTGGAAATTTGTTTAAGATAGAGAGCAAGCGGATCGCTTTCCTGGGTATAGGCTTTGTAATCATCTTCCCATTCTATACACTTTTTACGAATTATTTTTTTTGTTAACGGAAGCACAGCTTGTTTTTGCATATACCCACCTAATAAATCAGTTTAGTCCAATCTTGTAAAAATCTATAATTTCTTTAATCAAAAGTCAAGTAAAATTTTCAAAAAAAATTAAATATCTACAAAATTTCTACTATTTCCATTCTTAACGCTTGTATAGTGTTTTGGGGTCCAAAAAGGTTCTTTTTGTCTTATCAAATACGATAAAGAGAAGTTTTGCTTGTGTCTGATGTAAATATACTCCCAGTCTGCCGATCGCCGTACCCGCCTCTACCGGTTCGCCGACCTTAACGGTTGTGGTTTCATTGCCCAAATAACCGAAAATCAACCCGGTACCCGTATCGACGAGAATAATGTTACCGAAACCTCTATAGGGCCCGGACCAGATTACTTTACCTGAGGAAACCGAATATATTACATCCCCTTTATTTCCGCTTATTAATATTCCTTCCAGCTTACCGTTATAGCTTTCTCTTTTTCCGGGGTGAGGCCAGGCAAGATCCGCATAGTTACTATTATTTGTGTTATCCTGTGGTGATACTGTTCTTGCTACCGGGATAATTATTTGCTGATTTACCTTTAATTTCGACGGATTGGTGATGTAATTAAGCTCCATAAGCTCATTAACAGAAATACCGTATTGCCTTGCCAGACTGTAGAGGGTATCTCCCTTTTTTACGGTATGCACAGTGGGTATGATAATTTTCATTCCCACCTTTACGTTTTTAGGATTATCTATTTTATTTACTTTTAATAATAGCTCCAAAGGGACATTAAAGCGTTTTGAAATCCGGTAAAGATTATCGCCTTTTTGGATTACATAATAATTACTATTGGCAAAACAAAAGCAAACAATGAAGAGAAAAATAATGCCTGGCAAGCTCGTTTTCGACCATCTGCTCATAAAAAGACCTATTCTTATAGTCGGCTTCTGTATGAAGAAACTAAACAAGGTGAAATTATTGTTTTAACAAGGATTTTTAAAATGAATTTATAGGAACTATAGATTTTATAGTACGGCCTTCGGCTGTAAGCAAAAATAGGAAAAACACAGATTGCACAGATTTAAAAAATAAATATTTACTGAGGAAATTGCAAAACTCAAAATATATTAAGTTAGTAAAATACTTATTCGTTATACCATAATAGTTTAGCAATTTCCATTTTAGAAGCTTCTTGCAAAAATGTTATTTTTGCAAGAAGCTCTACTATCTGTGTAATCGGTGTAATCTGTGGTTTCAATACATTTATTTTAATATTTACTTATTCGGGCTGGGGAGATTTGAACTCCCGACCTCTCGGTCCCGAACCGAGCGCGCTAGCCCCTGCGCCACAGCCCGTAAAAAAAAGCCCCTTTAAAGGGGCATTCGGGAGCGACGGGAATTGAACCCGTGATCTCCGGCTTGACAGGCCGGCGCGATAACCAAACTTCGCTACGCCCCCTGATAATGAGCACTATAGTCAGACGGTTATTACTTGTCAAGTAGTAACCGATCATTATTTTGATTGCCTGAATAGTTACTACACATAAAGAGCACTCTCCAAATCTATAATCACTATTGATAATTTATTGACATTTCAAGGCTTTAATGCTATTTTAACTCCCTATAACACTCATGAACATATAGAGGAATAAAAAATGGCATCGAGAGATATGCGCAGACTGAAAAAAAAGAAAGAAGAAGAAAAAAAAGATAAAAGCAAGCTTGCCACAAATACTTTTTCTGCCGCCATAATTGGAATAATCATAATCGGCTTCTTACTCAGCTTCTTCCCCGGAACGTTTCTTCCCACCACAAAGATTAGTTTCGGAAACTATGCCGGAAAAGAAATAGCATGGGAATATGACAACTATTTTAGCCGCTCGGTAAATTCTGATTTCAGCAATAGAGAGGAAACCCTCAAACAACAATTACTTGAAGCAAAAACACCCGAAGAAAAAGAAAAAATCCAAAAACAACTGTCCGAGCTCTCGATCTACACTGTTATGCAGAATAGTTTTGAAAGGATTGTATTTCATATAGCCATACTATTGGAAACTGAAAAAAGCGATCTTTTGGTATCCGATAAAAGAGTCCAAGAAATAATCGCATATTACTTCAAGTCTGAGCTGTTAAAATATGAAGATAAAAAACTAAGGGAGAATAAATTTTTAGACCTCTATGTAAAACATAAGGATTATTTCAGAGAGACGCTGCTGGAACTTCAGTATAAATATGACCGCCGCGGACTTTTAATACCACCGTCCTTAGACGCTTTTCAAACTCAATATAGTTGGGACTTCAGCAACCTGCTTTTAAGCCCCAAAGAAATCGAGTTTATCTCCGAGATCGCTAGACATTACAGAAAATTTGATTTCTTTTTTTTAAACTATGAGGATTATCCGCTTGATGAATTACTAAGCTATGTAAACTCTGATCCTGGAAAGAAAAACTTATTCCGCACACTCGATCTTTCCCGAATTATCTTTAACGGAGGAAAGAGCGAAGCAGAAGAGCTCATAAATAAAATAATAAACGGCCAAATAAGCTTTGAAGAAAAAGCGGATAAAGTAAGGAAAGAAGACGAATACGCTGAAGAGATAATCGAGCAGTATACATATTACTATTATGAATTAATAGATATCGTAAAAGAGAACGCTGAAAAGGTAATCGGATTAAAAACAGGAGAGCTCAGTCAGCCTATCCAGATTGACGAGGAGGGACAAACATGGATTATCTACCGCTGTGAAAAAGGGATGAGTGAACCTGATTTTACCATACCCAAAATGCAGCAGGCTCTCATGGCTTATATGAAATTTAAAGAAATGGGGATAATTCAGGATTATTTTGAGGCCAAAGCAACTGAATTTAATCAAAAAGCGGCTTCCATAGGTTTTAGGGCCGCCTGCGCCCAGATGGGTATTAGCTATTACACAACGGATTTTTTTCCGCTTAATTTTGGATTAAATGAAAAAAAAGAATATGAACCATTATATTTTATCGATTCTACTATATCGAATCAAGAACAAATAAAAAATCTCATTGAACCGGCCTTGGAAGATGAAATGTTTTTTATCAAAGCCTTTTCCCTCAAAGTTGACGAGATTGCCGATCCCATCCTGCTCGATAAGAGTGTTATTATCCTGCATCTTGCTTCCGAGCGGGAAATAAACGAGGAAGAACTTGAGACATTAAAAACCACGTACTCAAATTATAAAGGTTTTACTTCCTTCAGCGATTTACAAACTCTCCTGGTTAAGGATAAAAAACTCGACAACAGAATGGAGCAGGGAATTGCCGCACATAAAAAATTAATGGAATCCTTATCTAAATAGATGAAAACAGATGCACCGGAGCTTATAAATACCGGGAATGCGTTTACCGTAAAATACAAAGGAAAATTTCTCTATTCAAGCAAAGATCCTCTGGGTAATGTCACAAAAGTTATTGCCAATACAATCATCCGTGAAAAGACTCTCATCTTCATACCCGGTATCGGATTAGGTTACGGCCTGAAAGAGCTGCTTAAGAAGTTGCCCCGCAGCTGTTTCATTATCTGCGTTGAAATCGATCAGAAGCTTATGGACTTATGCTTACATCATGCTGAGCTTAAAGGTCTGGATGATAAAAGATTGATTATTTTACGGACCGATGGTATACGCTCAGTAATGCATACGCTCTCTAGTTTTGGCGTGCATAATGTGAGAAGAATGCAGACAATTAAACTCTCTGCATCAAATCAGCTTTTTGCCAAGGGCTACGGTAAAATACAGGATGCTTTACAGACCGAAATAAAAAATTACTGGCAAAACAGAATGACTATGATTTTCATGGGCAAAATCTTTGTAAAGAATATCATCGTCAACCTCCCTTACCTTAGTTTTGCTCATGATATCGAACAGTTAAAGACCACCCTCCCCATAGCCGTTATCGGTGCCGGCCCTTCTCTTGACCGGAGCATCTATTTGTTAAAAGAAATACAAGATAACGTACTCATTCTGGCAGTCGACACTGCATTAAGTACGCTTTGTGCTCACTCCATTAAACCGGATTTCATTTTCAGCTTAGAAGCTCAATTTATTAATATTCAGGATTTTATTACAGACAAGCACCCCGAAATACCCCTGTTATGCGATTGCAGTGTAGCCCCGCAGGTAATGAGGCTTTTTAAAAGCATATTCTGTTTTTCTTCTCAATTTTATGACCTGAATATCCTAAAACGCCTTAAACAGGCTAAATTACTACCCAGCTCTATTCCGGCTTTGGGATCGGTGGGTATTGCAGCCGTATACTGCTCCTTACGGATTACCGGCGGGCCGGTGCTGCTGGCCGGTCTTGATTTTAGTTACGTCGGCAAAAAAACACATGCCAAAAATACCTACTTTCATAAGTTTATATCTACAAGCGCTCTGCGTTTTACTCCTGCGGAACATATAAACTTTCAGACACTTTATAAGCGCCCCCTGCTGGAAATTAAAGACAAAAAAGGCGGATCGCTGCAAAGCGACCTCATTCTCCATTCTTATGCTGAAAATCTTTCGCGTCTTATCTCCCTTAATAAAACACGCGTATACGATATCAGCTCTTCGGGATTAGACTGCGGAGCAAAACAATGTGACAGTATAGCCAAACTGAAAGCACTGCTTGCAGGCTGTAATAAATCATCATTTTCTTTACAGGACACTTCTACAAACGATCGGCGGCAGCATTACTCCTCCACCGTCATCACGCAGTTTCTCGATCAAGAAGAAATCTTATTACAACAAGCGCTCGATATCATCAACCCGCTTTTAAAAAATCACGGCGAGGTAAAGGGAAGATTCGGGGACAAAGAGTTTGAAGAGCTGAAAGACATTGATTATGTATTTTTCCATCTCCCTCACAAAACCATGCTCCCCGACTATACAAAAAGCCTGTTAGAGCACATGAGAGCTTATTGTTTGTATTATCGTACTAAGATTAAACAGGCAAAAACAAGGCAACCGGCTAGTTGTCTTCGGAAGTCTTGAGCACAGAGAGAAAAGCGCTCTGTGGTAACGCCACATTACCTACCATTTTCATCCGCTTTTTGCCTTTTTTCTGTTTCTCTATAAGCTTGCGTTTTCTGGTAATATCCCCACCGTAACATTTAGCAGTTACATCCTTACGCAGTGCGGATATGGTTTCACGGGCGATGACATTACTTCCGATCGAACCCTGAATCGGTATCTTAAACTGGTGCCGCGGAATCTCATCGTGTAATCTTTTACATATATGACGCGCCCTCGCATAGGCACTTTCCTTAAAAACCAATTGAGAAAGTGCATCCACCGGTTTTCCATTAATGAGAATATCCAGTTTAACAAGTTCGGTTTGACGGTAGCCGATAATTTCATAATCAAAAGATGCGTAGCCGCGGCTTGAAGATTTTAATTTATCATAGAAATCAAATAACACTTCGGCCAGAGGTATTTCGTAAAATACTTCAACCCGCTTTTCATCCAGATAGCTAAGGCTCTGCTGGATACCGCGCTTTTCCAGACAAATGGTAAAAATATTACCCAGATATTCTGCCGGAGTAATAATAGCAGCCCTGATAAACGGTTCTTCCGTGCTTTCAATCCAAGCGGGATCCGGATACTCTAACGGATTATCAATATTTTTCCGGATACCGTCCTTTAACAGTATTTTATAGCGGACCGAAGGCGCGGTAAATACAATCGAAAGTCCATACTCTCGCTCAATCCGCTCTTGAATGATCTCCAAATGAAGCAGTCCCAGAAATCCGCAGCGGAATCCGAAACCCAATGCCGCGGACGAATCTTTTTCATAAACAAGCGAGGCGTCATTTAACTTGAGCTTTTCCATGGCTCCCGACAGTTCTTCGTAATCATTAGAATCCACAGGATAAATGGAAGAAAAAACCACCGGTTTTACATCCCTAAACCCTTTAACAGGCTCTGTGCATGGATTTTTGTCTAAGGTGATGGTGTCTCCGACTTTTGTGTTGCTGATATTTTTTATGCCTGCAATAAAATATCCCACTTCACCGGCATGAAGCATATTTGTCTTCTGCAGATCCAATTTAAAAACACCTGTTTCTTCTACTTTATACACCACACCATTGGATAAAAAACGCACCCAGTCGTCCTTTTGCAGAACACCAGAGAATACCCGGATATGCACAACGACGCCGCGGTATGAGTCGTAGTGTGAATCGAATATCAAAGCTTTTAAAGGGTCGGAATCCACACCTGCAGGAGGAGGAATTCGCTTAACCATGCCCTCAAGCAGTTCCTCTATTCCCGTGCCAAGCTTAGCGGAGATTAAAAACACACGAGAGGCATCCAGACCAAGATCATGATCAATCTGCCTTTTTACATTATCAACATCAGCTCCCTGAAGATCGATCTTATTTATAACGGGTATAATCTCTAAATTATAATCCAAAGCCAAATACATATTGGAAAGAGTCTGAGCTTCCACACCCTGGGTGGCATCAATTATTAACAGGGCTCCTTCACAGGCGGAAATGGCTCGTGATACTTCATATGAGAAATCAACGTGTCCCGGTGTATCAACAAGGTTTAAAAGATAGGTATTCCCATCCGCAGATTTAAAAGGAAGGGAGATCGCCTGTGATTTAATGGTAATTCCGCGCTCGCGCTCAATGTCCATGCTATCGAGAATCTGATCGTGAAAGTCCCGCTCTGCCACCACGTGCGCGCTCTGAATAAAGCGATCTGCCAGAGTTGACTTCCCATGATCAATATGAGCAATGATGCAAAAATTTCTAATATGAGATCGTTCCATTGTCTTAATATATTTACCTAAACAAAATTGAATTACCTATAATATCATAATATACTTTAAATGCAAGAAGATAATGAAAATAAATTGAACTAGCAAGAGAGAAGGTACCCCCTTTAATAAATATCCAAATCTGAATAGAATTGGATAAAAGCAAAAAACAAACAAGGAGGTACCAGTGATAAGTATAAAATATTATGATTTTTATAGGAATAGTAAATCAACAATTTCTATAAGAATTGAGATGGTAAGATATGCTTTTAAGCACGGAATCAAACCAGCAGCCAGAAAGTTTGGAACAACAGTAAAAACGGTAAAAAAATGGGTAAGGCGTTTTAACGAAAATAAAAAGAAGGGTCTACAGGATATGTCCAGAAAACCTGAGAATTCACCGAACAGAATGATTCCATTCTGGAGATTCAAAATAAAGGACGTATGTGAAACCGCTTCTAAAAACAGGAAAAGACTTACAGCAAAAATAATAAAAAGAAGAAATAATATTCCATATTCAGTAAATACTATACGAAAAGAAATGGAATTGAATGGATATCAAAAGCATAAAAGAAAAAAATATCAACGAAAACGGGATTTACGTGAAATGAAACAGAAATATAAAGCATTTGAAAAGATTCAGATTGATGTAAAATATCTTGATGATATTTCAGAGATGTATCATGAGTATGTTGCTCATAAATTACCAAAATATCAATTTACAGCACGTTGTATTCGTACAGGAGCAGCGTTTATTTGCTATGCATTAGAAAAAACAGTAACAAATGCATCAATTTTTATGGTCTTATTAGAAAAACATCTTAAAAAATATAATGTTGATTTAAAAGGCTGCAAAATACAGACGGATAACGGAACAGAATTTACAACTCCATGGAATTGCATTGCTGTTTCAAGCTTTACTTTAGCAGTAGAAAATATAGCTCAAGCCGAACATAGATTGATTCCTCCTGGGGCAAAAACATGGCAGAGTGATGTTGAAACATTCCATCGTCTGGTTGAAGATGAATTATATGCATCCACCTGTTTCGATTCAAAAGATAATTTCTATATAGAAGCCTTTGAATATCAAAAATATTTTAATCTTAAAAGATTTAATACATATAAGAATGGATCTCCAAAACAAATATTATCACAAATTGCACCAGAGATTGATTCAGATATTCTTATTCTAAAACCATGTTTGCTGGATGCACAAATGAAGTTGTTTAAAGAAGAGTTAGCATATATTGCAGCGTAAGATGAGGATTGTAATGAATGTGATAACAATAAAAATAGGGGGGTATATAAATACCATTATGCTAAAGAAAATGCCTTACAGAGCCATTATGGAGCTCATAAATAATTATATTATCAGTAAATTGATTAATTTATTAAATCTTTATAATATGGGGGTACCTTCTCTCTTGAAATCCCAGAATTTAATAATAAAAAATTCAGCAATTTAGAAATGTCCTCTTTGATAGTCAAAGCAAAATCCCCTCCCCGCCCGTAGTAAAAACTAAAAGCATTAATATATATAATAGAAAGGAGTTAACATTCCATGAAGGGAAGGATCGTCTGTGTAAAACCCAAAATCCTTAAGCAGAAACTCAAGGTCACAGTTACCGTACACACGAAAAAACAGGGCCTGCTGCAAGCCTTTATGCCCGACCGGGAGCTTTCCGCATTGCTGCCCCGCTCTATTTTGCTTGCTGATAAAAAGCAGGCTTTACCGGAGCTCATGCCCACGATCACGGCTATGCTCAAACGCATGTCCCTGGGCAGGACTGTTCGCGTCTGGAAATACGATGAACATTACTATTTTTCCTTTATTCCCTGGCGGGAGGTGAGATTTAGTGAGTAATAAGTCTTTTTGTTGATTATTTTATACCATTATGATATATTTATTATAGCTAAATGGTATAGGAGCATTATATGTCTTCATTATTCATAAAAAATCTTCCTGAGGAATTACATAAAAAATTAAAGGAACAGGCACAAAAGCACAGACGTTCCATGATGCAGGAGGCAATAACCATATTGGAACAGAATTTATTAATTGCGACAACTAAAATTCCCGATCCCCTGCAAGGCGAGAAGCTCATGACTCAGGATATTTTAACCAATGCCATTCAAGAAGGCCGCGCATGATAGTTGTTGATACTAATGTGATTGCTTATCGATTTATTGCCGGTGATAAAACGAACCGCGCCATTAAGGTCGAACAGTTCGATGCTGATTGGAGAGTGCCGTACCTTTGGTGTTTTGAGTTTTTAAACGTGCTCGCAACCCTCACCAAAAACAGCATTATAAATGAAAACCAAAGTATTACTATCTGGCGAAATACATTGAGTTTTTTAAAAGGCAGAGAGCAGAGCATTGATCCGGAAAAGGTTCTCCATATTTCAATACATAACGGTATAAGTGCCTATGATGCGTGTTATATTGTACTGGCTGAAATGCTAAGCACAAAATGTGTTACTTCCGACAATAAGCTGGTGAAACTATTTCCCGACAACACTCTTTTATTAGATACTTTTTAATCGATAAAGTCTATGCGTTCCTACGCTTTTTGAGCAAGCGCCGCGAACCACTTCTGCATCAGAATACCAAAGGCCGTGGCCACATTAAGCGAGCGTTTTGCGCCGGCCATGGCGATTGAAATCCTGCCTAATCCAGCATCGGCCAGAGTAAGAGCTTCGGGGCTTAATCCCAACTCTTCCGATCCGATAAGAACTGTGCCCCGCTTAGGAAAGTTAAACTCATCAATCGGTGTACCACCCAGCTCCAGTGCGAATACTTCAGCAGTGCACTCTAAAACGGAAAGCGGTCCCACACTCCAGTCCACAATTTTTTCACAACCGCGAGCTGTTTTGGCCGCTTTTCTGTGTGTAGGACGCGGAGTATGGGGTGAAAGATAGATATGCTCCACCGCGAATGCTTCAGCGGTCCTGAATATGGAACCCACGTTAAAGGGGGAGCGCACATCTTCTATATATACCCTCAGAGGCAGTGCGGTTCGAGAAGCACTGTCTAAAATTCCTTTATCAAAGTCTAAAAAATCCCATTCCGTTGGCTCTGCGCCCAAATATGCCAAAATCTCATGGCGTAAATCGTTCAGAAAACGTAAAAGTTGGGCGGGCTTAAGTTCCTTTATGTAAGCTTTTATATTTGAGCCGGCCGCTTGCTTTGAAAGCGTTCGCTTAGATCGTGCCGCTTGCTTTGAAAGTGCCTGTAGAGTGTGCGTGGGCCGCTGTGAAAGTGCTTGTTGAGATTGCGCGGCCTGCTTTGAAAGCTCTTCTCGGGCTAACTCACATACAGTCTGTAGGTATATTTGATCTGGCTCTTTACCTTGCGCAAGTCCAATTTCCAGGTTTTGCAGAATCAGCACGATTTTACGCAATCTGGATTTAGGCGGCAGTTCTGTTAATTTTCGCAGTGGAAACATAGTACTCTAAATATCAATAATATTTTAAATAATCAATCTATATTGAGAATTCCTGAAATATTAATACGCCTGCTTGATTATTTCATACAGTTCTTCATCCGAAGCCATACGGGAAAGGTAGTTCATCATATCAAAAGAGCGCGCGGCAGTGGTTATATCTACCATATCATCCAGATTCAGATCAAAGTCACGCAGACGGGTAGGCAGCTGCAGGGTTCCAATAAGACGGCGCAGGGCCTCCACAGCTTTTTTTGAGGCATCGATCGAGGAGGTACCCTCAATATCCTCACCTAGCAGCTTAGCAATAGGCACTATCTTTTCCGAACTGGTGTTTATGGAAAATTCGATCACACTGGGAAAGAGAATGGTAGCGAGCCAGGATTTGGGTACCATGAGCTTGGAATTGAGTGCATAGGCCAAGGCGGAGCCGATTCCCTGCTTGCTCATACTTAAACCCAGTGCGGTAATCATTCCGGCCGCCGCGGACTGGATACGCAGCTTAATATCCTCAGGATTCTTTAGTGCCAGATCAATATTTTGGATAAGCATTTCAATGGCTTTGTAAAAAAGCGTATCCGAAAAAAAGTTATTTTTGGTCGAGATAATACCTTCAAACGCGCTCAAAAAGGTGTCTATCATTGTGGTTGCTGTGTATTTCGAGGGCAAGGAAAGGCTTAGTTTGGGATCAATAAGTATACACTTGGTAATATCCGGTTGGGTTTTTCCCAGCTTACCGCTTCTATCACGCGCATCAACAACCAGATATTCGTCGGTGTGCATAAAAGGATTACGGCAGGTTGTGGGTATTTCAATATAGGCCAGAGGTTCATTTTCCGGTTTTGTACCTGACAGGAAATCATCGAAATCATTTTTACATTTGGCTGACATGGCCACACATTTAGCGATCGAAAGCGCGCGTATTCCTCCCATACCGATTATAACCTCGGCATGAGAACCCCGTGCCAGAAGCAGAGCTTCTTCGACCGTGGAACTGGTGGCATTGGGCACAACCTCATCATATACAATGTAAGAAATATTCTTCTTCTCAAGTAATTCGATTACTCTCTCAATAGTCTGGCGTTCATAAAGAATTGCTTCGGTGACTACCAGTACTCGCTCCCCATAGCGAGAAACCACATTACCCAGACGGTTAATGATATCTACACCGAAAATTGTTTCATGGGGAATTGAAAATAACAGATCCGACATGAATACTCCTTAAGACAAAATAAAAAAAAGGCGGACAAGCACTACACCCTCCGCCTTATTATACCATGTTTCTTTAATCTTTTAAAACCTATGTATTAAACTGATCCATTATTTTTTCAGCAACAGCCTCAATTACCTTGTCCGAAATATAGTTAGGATCTTCGAGCTTCCTCTTTACATCTTCAACCCTGTCCCATCTGATTTCCTGAGCGTTTTTGGCAGTCTCTGCGGCCTGATAAATTTCAGCCTTTGTCTTAGCCTCTTCGGAGACATTTATTGAGTCAGCCTTCTCACCCTTGTCTACTTTTTCGGGTTTTCCGGTTTTATTGTACTTTGTTATGGGGTCGATAGGTCCAATTCCTTCAATTGTCATATGGAAACCCTTCCTTTCGTCTCATACTATTTATCGTCACCTAGAGCTATGAACTTAAGTCTTTTCTTTGCCCGAAATAAAAATAACAAACTCACCCTTTATTTTCGTCATTTGACTAAAATAGGTCAAGTGATTTTCCGCATTATCATAAATAATTTGTTCATAGACTTTGGTTAATTCCCTTGCTATAACAAGCATTCTTTTATTATCAAGCCATACAATATCCGCTAAAAGCTTGCATATTCTAAAGGGTGATTCAAACAGCACACTCCCTGTTTTTCGGTTCAACAAACCTTTTAGCTGAGCTCTTCTCTTTCCGCCTTTGGGAGAAAGAAAACCCTCAAAGCTCATACCTTTTACCGGCAGGCCTGTTATACTCAAAAGCGCTGTGAGGGCCGAAACTCCCGGTATGGGGATCACGGGTATGCCGTGCTCTCTGGCCGTATGCACTATGGCCGTTCCGGGGTCGGACACACAGGGAGTGCCGCTGTCGCTTAACAGGGCAACGTTTTTCCCTTGCTTTAAAAGTGAAATGATTTTATGACCGGCTTTTTCTTCATTATATGAGTGGTAGCTTATAAGCTGTTTTTTTATTCCATAATGGTTAAGCAGTTTGAGGGAGTGGCGCGTGTCTTCACAGGCAATACAGTCCGCTTCTTTAAGAATACGCAGCGCGCGCAGAGTAATATCTTCAAGATTTCCGATCGGTGTCGCCACTACATACAGTACTGTCATGTGTTTACCATATATATAAAAATAGCACTTGCCAACACAAAAAAAAATAATTAAGCTTTAATTAGAGGATCATTTTTTAGCAGGGGGTTTAGCTATGAGTCACAGAAAAAAAGATGACCAAATAAAAAAAACAAAAAATTCAAAACAGAACATTAAGCAACTGCTTAAAATAGAAGGCAGAATTACTCACGGAACACGAGGTAAAGCGACAAGGGGTGCGCGGGGCAATAAAAAGTACTAGGGAGCATACGCTATTCCAACTCTCATAATAATTCTACTCATTGGCATAACTATCGGAGTACTGGCTCTGACTGCCACCCAGCGTAAAAACAATGCTGCTGATATGCAAAAATCGGCGGTAACTCCACAAAATCGCCCTCCCTGCCCCCTCTGCGGATCACAGCTGGGTAAAGGAGAGAAACTGCATTCGGTTTCGTTTCAGGCGGACGGTGAAAAGATCATGCACATTCACGGCTGTCCCTACTGCGCCCCGCCAAAGCAAACGCTTCCGCGGCGTTGTCCTGTGTGTAAGAGATCCCTGCCCTCCGGCGGTTTCGCCGTGGGAAGAATGTGGGAGAAGAAAGACAAGCTTCACCTCCACATAACCGGCTGTACCGTATGTAAACCTCAGTACAATATTAAAGCGAAATAAGCTCAATCTGCATGGAAGTTAGATCAGCCACGGCTATGGTAGCCCGATCAGCCAAGTAACCGGAACAGGTGCCGGGATTAAAAAGCAGTTTTTCATTCCCTTCAAGCATATGTTTGTGCGTATGCCCGAATATCACCAGATCAAAAGAGCCTTCTTTATAAAAGCGCTCAGCCAATTCCTGATAGTGCATAACGGCAATCTTTCTTCCCGCCAGCGTTACTTCATGTACTATCTCTTTAAAAACACACAGGCTGCCTGCTTTCTGTGTGAGCAGGAGCTTATCGCCGTCATTATTGCCGAATACTGCATACATCTTTGAACACCATGGCTTTACTTTATCGAATATCCTGAATACAAAGGGCGAACAGAAATCTCCCGCATGAATAAGCGCTTCCACCTGCCGCTCCTGAAAAATAGTAACGGCTTTGCTGATGTTTTTTAAATTGTCGTGCGTATCGGATAAAATGCCTATTTTCATGGATTGCCTCCTTTTACTTCATTTACTTACTCATTTGTTACATGAAATAACTAAAGCATATAAAAAAACCACAGATTGCACAGAGATATATATTATTCCTAATTAATTCACGAATCTTTTAAACTTTAATGAGTTCTCACCAAAATTTATAAGGAGACCAATCTTTTTTTTACTGTTTTTTAGGCTATTTATTATTTGAGCTTCATCAATGTTTGTTAATTGTTTTTCTGCCTTTATTTCAACAATGATATCATTATAAACAAGAAAATCTGGAATATAATATTTTTTCAACTCATTCCCTTTATAAAATACCTTTACTTTTGGCTGGGATTTATATGGAATATTCCTAGAAGTAAGCTCAATTTCAAGACATTCATGATAAATAGCTTCTAAAAGCCCTGGTCCCATAATCTGATGAACCTCCATGGCAGCTCCTATTATTGTGTGTATTCTCGGATCTTTATTTTCTTTTTCCATGGTTATACTATCTGTGTAATCTGTGCAATCTGTGGTTTCAATTATATTGAATCAGAGCAACCTGTGCAATCTGTGGTTTCTCTTATATATATCTCCCCCTATATTCCCGTGCCACCTCTTCTACGAACAGATCCAGATAATTTGGTGCCAGAGCAGACACATGGGGCATGAGATAGCAGTTAGGGCATTTTCTTAGTGGTGACTCAGACGCGAGCGGTTCCTGCTTGAACACATCCAGAAAGGCAGCAGCCAAGCTGCCTTTTTTAAGCGCGGAACACAACGCATCTTCGTCAATCGCGTTACCGCGCCCCACATTATAAACCGCTGCGTGCTGCGGCAGCAGATTCATCCTGCGGGCGTCAATCATATTATCGGTGCCCGTATCTCCGGGCATGGCCAGCACCAGATGGTCGGTTTGTGGCAGTATCTTATCCAGTTCATTCACGGTTACAATGCTATCTCCGGCATCCAAAAAGCGCGGCAGAGGAATCATGCTTCTTTTCACACCGGTAATTCGCACCCCGAACGGTTTGAGCAGCCTCGCAATCCACTGCCCGATCGCCCCAAAACCCAGAATAGTCACACCTGCGCCGCGCAACTGGACAAGCCCGGGTTCCAGCTTGGCCTGCGGCCAGCCTGCCTGTGCCTGCAGGTCATAAGCTTTTATAATACAGCGGCAGTGGGCCAGAATCATACCCGCTACCGTCTCGGCCATGATTTGACCGTGAAAATGACAGTTATGTACAGCAACGCCTTCGGGCGGCTCGGTTCTTAAAAAATCTCTTCCTGCAGCCGGAGTAACAAGCCACTCAAGCTGTTTGGACTTGGCAAACCACTCCTGTTTAAAGTACCAGATAAGCGCGATTTGTATGGAAGGGAGTATTTTTTCAAAATCCTCTTTATTCTTACATACAATAACATCAGTATCCGGAAGCAGCCGTGCTAAGAGTTCTTTATGCCGCTGAGCAAAGCACCAGGCACTTACCCGCGGATGCGGAATGAATACTCCAATTGTTTTCATATTTTTAGCGTATCAAAGAAAGTTATCTTAGACAATCTGTTGATAATAAATTGCTTATTTGATGAGGAAATTGCAAAACTCATAATATATTAAGTTAGTAAAATACTAATTCTTTATACCATAATAATTTAGCAATTTCCATTTTAGGAGCTTCTTGCAAAAATGTTATTTTTGCAAGAAGCTCTGATATAAAAATATTATGGATTTAGAAGCCCATATAGGCTACTGGATAAAATCAGCAGAACACGATTTTGATACCAAAAAATCTCTTATGAAAGAAAAAAAATACGACTGGGCATTATTTTTATGTCATCTTGTCATTGAAAAGCTGTTAAAGGCTTTGTATATAAAGGTAAAAAAAATATCCACCACGAACAAACAATCTTATATTCTTAGTTAAAGAAATTAATATCGAGCTTAGTGAAGAAAGTTTTGATTTTTTAGAAGAATTGAACACATTTCACATTTCTTCGAGGTATCCGGATAACCAATTAGAATTTTATAATCTTTGCACAAAAGAATTTGCTGAAAAGAAATTTAAAGGTACAGAGGAAACATTTCAATGGCTATTAGAGAAATTAAAATAATAAAAATAATACAAAACTTAATCACTGCTTTGAAGCAAAATAATATAACTATTTCCGAAGCATATCTTTTCGGATCGCATGCAGAGAATAACTACGACGAATATAGTGATATTGATCTGGCGCTTGTCTCTGCTGATTTTTCCGGTATTCTCTATCATGATATAAAAAAAATAGGCAGAATAGTACGAAATATAGATTATCGTATAGAAGTACATACCTTTTCTCTACAGCAAAAAAAGAACTCATTATTTTTGGAAGAAATCAGACATAAAGGTAGCGTGAGATCTAAATTCTTAAACAATATGAAATGCAGACCGGGCTGCGGAGCCTGCTGTATCGCGATGATTACTTCCAGTTGTTTAAAAACTCAATAAAATTGTATATTTCACTAGACGATTTGGTATTCAGTAATTTGACTATTCGCTTGAGCAAGTTTTTTATATTCAATTGGGAAGATACTATTATGCCATAATGATCGATATTTTTCTCAAAGAATAGGTTATATAATTTGACAAAATCCTTTACATTAAAAGTTATAAATGTGCGTTTTTGAGAAATAGCAAATCTCAATTGTTCTATATCCGAAGTGCCACACTTTTTCTTTTCAATGGTAGAAACGGCATCAAAACCCATCTTCTTCAAAATAATAGCTAATTCAGGATGCACATCCTCATCCAAATAAAGCTTTATTTTATCTTTCATGTTTGAGTGCTTTTTCTTCCCATAACTCTTCGTTACTGTTTTCTTCTATTTCGTTATCAATTAACTCCTTATTATCATAGTAAAAAGCTAATGCATCATATATATCAGCTAATTGTAAATAAGTTAATTTTGCTATGATCTCTTCCGGAGACAGTGCTTGCCTATAATAATTAACAATAGAGCGCACAGGGGTTCTGGTCCCCGCGATAATGGGACTATTACCACAGATTGATTTATCTCTTGTAATATGCGGATGGACTATTTTTAATCTTGAATCGGTCATTAATATTCCTTACTGTAAGTCTTTCCTAAATTTAGGTGAATTTGTATTTCTTGTCAAGCTCCTAATATTATAATATGATCTATGCCATTAAATGTCGCCCGGGCACTGGCTAATATAAAAGAGCTGAAGGAGCTTGCAAAGCCTTGAGTCAGAACTTAGTTAAATACTGAAGCACCAATATTCTTCAAAAAAAACACAGCTTTCACAGATTTTTTACGATTGCACAGATTTATAAAGATAATAAAACATCTGTGTAATCTGTGGTTTCAATTTTAACCGTGGCCATCCGTATGTATCCGTGAGCTTAATTATTATGGAAGAAATGTACAAACCTAATTGCCCCATTCTCACTTTTCTATTATATATATAGATATGAAATGCCGACCGGGCTGCGGAGCCTGCTGTATCGCCATCTCTATCTCCAGCCCCATTCCGGGTATGCTCCAAGGCAAACCGGCGGGCACATGCTGTATACACCTCACAGCGGAGAATCTCTGCGCGTTGTTCGGCACACCGGAGCGGCCGCGTATTTGTATTGATTTCAAAGCCGATGAAGAACTGTGCGGAAAAAATGACGCCCAGGCGCTGGCCAATATAAGTCGATTGGAAGAGCTAACGGCTCCTTCTTAAACATTAAATTATTGGGGAATTTCGAATTCACATACCACCAGCAAAGCTGGTGGTATGTGAGGGAGCACCCCATGGGGGTGCAGGGTGGAAGAAAAAGCCACCACCTATTACCCATATATTTAACCACCACCACAGTTGGTGGTTTTTTCGGAGGTAAATAATATTTTTTTTATAGATGTGTTTATAGGGGTTGACATTTTTTTTAAAATTAGTTAATGTACATTACCGTATAGAAAGAAAAACCGTTGGTTTTTCTCTATACTATATTTATAAGAGTAATATACTCTTTTAAAAAAATTAAGGAGGAACTAAATGAAAAAAGCTGTATTATTTATAGCAGCATTAGTGTTCTTTTGTAGCTTTGGCTTCGCTCAGGCGTCAGTCGGAGCCTGGGGCCGCGGAATTGTCTCTGTAGCTGGTGGTGGTGATGATATTTTGATGTCAGAACACGCTTCTTGGGGTTGGAATACTCGTGTCGGCATGACAATTAGTGGAACTTCAGACAATGTTGGTTTCCAAGCTGATTTCAACGTCGACGGTGCTGGAGTGGGTGCTGGCGATCAGCAGAAGATATGGGTCAAACCCATCGACATGCTTACCATTACAATAGGTAGAAGCTTTGACGATACCCTGCGCGGCAATGCCGTGTTTGGTGCCTGGGACTGGCTGCGATACGATGTGATTGACGGTGAAGACGCCATCTTTGGACGAGTTGGTATAACCGGACAGTCAAACATCGAAATTGCTCTAGCGCCCGCAGAAGGTGCCTATATCTTTGCGGCAACGAATCAAATTTTGGGTGGAGATGCAGAGATACTCGCCCAGGCAGCTATGGCGTACGCACAGATCGGCGCTGGCTATACCATCGAAGGTATTGGTCAGATTCGTCTGCAGTATGTAGGTGAAACTAGCTATAGAGCCGCATCCTCGGGATATATCGAAGGTGCATTCAAGCTTACTATGGTTGAAGGCCTCGTCGTTGATCTAGGTGGCAAGTATTGGATGGAATGCCCTGATCAAACCTCTAATATGGCAAAAGCAGCTCTATATATAAGCTACTCAATGGACGCGCTTACTATACACGCTTATGGCGACTTAATGATGTACGACGAAGATACACACGTTGGAGACGATCTCGGGCTCGGATTTGCACTTGGTGTAGACTACAGCTTAGAGGGAGGTATCGGTATTAACGCTGACGTTCGTTATGCTAATGATATAAAGTCAGGTTATAATGACGGTACAATCAGTGGTATGGTCGGTGTCACAATGGGATTCAGCAATGGTCTTATTGGTATCGGCGTCGAAATCACAACCGGTAACTTCGTGAGTGGTGATAATCCAATGGTAGCTAAACCAGCTCCTGAAGATATGGCTTTTGCCATTCCTATCAGACTTGAGTACTGGTTCTAGTATGCAACTTACAAACAGCAGCTTGCTGTTTGTGACACAGCAAATAAAAAACCCCCGGTTCTTTCCGGGGGTTTTTTTTACTCACCAAGTGGTATATTACACGCTGTTGAAACTCTGTGATAATGTCCCCTAGAGGACTCGATTAAAATGTCCCCATGAGTAGAATAGCATCGAAGGGGGGAATATGGCAGGGAAACTACC
>Ga0307422_1000584_pt1 | contig 20126 bp, 17 predicted proteins | sample SalMarWE160290MG_FD_202153 | JGI IMG/M metagenome (GOLD analysis project Ga0307422, IMG submission 202153) | Salt marsh sediment microbial communities from the Plum Island Ecosystem LTER, Massachusetts, United States - WE1602-90 | ecosystem: Environmental > Aquatic > Marine > Intertidal zone >...
GGTGAATCGGCCTCTGCGGTGTTGAGTTCGATTCATGATGCCGGGGTATGGAAGTCCCGGTTCGCGTGGGCCACCAACCAGGAGAAAGTGAGGAACCCCGATGGCAAAAAGACAATCGATTGACCACCACCCGACCTGCGGGCAGGTCGGTTGGCAGCGCCTGCGCCCGTAGGTAAGAAGCCAAGTCACCGGCCAACAGTGCATTATAGTACGCTTGTTTTGGGCCTAATTTCGCGATGGTCTGGCGGAAGTCCACAAGAGGCTGGCAAACGAACTGAACAAGCCATACGTCTGTCGATTCGTCAGCACGCAGCTCCGGCGTAACGTCGATGAGTTGCGAAAGTGGATCACCGTTGATGGACCTGATACCGATGCGATAGGACGTTGGGCGGACAATCTCAAAGGGCCCGCCAGTCAAACTTATCGCATAAAAAGGGGTCACTTCACCGCTTGCACTGCGCTCATCCCAAAGCGCCACAAACGCATTGGAATCTGGAACCGCCACTATGCGGGTGTTGCTGACCTGGGCTTCCGTTGTGCGAAACACCGAGCCTCCGGGCAGCTTCAGTTCGATCCAGGATCCGTTTTGACCCAGCACAATACCGGATCCCAGCCCTGGTGTGCCGATAAATAGGACGACAACAGCGCCCAAGGCCAACAGATGATGCCGATTGCACATGGTTGCTCTCCTCAACGCAAGAGGAACTGAGTGGTCTTCACAAAACGCCGGGCACTCTGTACGATTCATATTTCGGTGCGCTATGGGTCGCCAAAAACCCATTGAAACGCCTGCAGATCGACCAGATCGATCGTGCCGTTTCGATTGATGTCATAGTGTCTGCACTTATCCTCGACTACATTGTTGGGGCCGGTCAAGCAGGCGCGAAACGCCGTGAAATCCAGCAAATCAGTGTCGTCGTCGTCGTCAAAATCGCCGTCAAGCGGTGTCATGAGGAATGCAAGCCGCAGTCCACGGAACGTCCCAGAGCCCACAATCTGCCCGGCGTCGTTGATATCCCGCGGGTCTAGCCGAGACCACCCACTATTGGGCGAGACCAACGCATCGGTGTCCCGCATCCCCGAATCGGGATCGTATAGGAACCCGAACACCGGGGCGCCTCGGGTTGCGAGCCCCACGGCTTGCCCGCGGTCGTTAATGGCATCGGCAAGGCTCTCAAGGAATCCTACCAACGCACCAAGGTCAGTCATCTCGCCGGCGCGCCACAAGACAGCGTGGAGGATCCGGTCTCCGCCCGGGGCGCGTTCAGAATAACCGACGACGTCTCCGAGATCGTTGACCCCATAGGCACGGCTCAATTCGCCACCAAGTGTCCCCAGATCCTGCATCACGCCGTCTTTCCAAAGGAACGCGTGATCGCCAGACTCTGTGGCACCAGAACCAACGACCTGTCCCGAATTATTGATGTCCAAAGCAAGACTCTGAGAACCACCAAAGATGCTGGGGATGCCTCTCTCTAGAATGAACCCAGGTTCCGCGCATCTCGCCGTTGCTCTAAACCCTTGTAAAATAAGAGCTTACGGCGTTTTTAATCTGGTGTATATTGCGCGGCGAAAGTTCGGTTGTGGGACACGATCCGCGATTGGAGGCTGTGGGGCGGGTTGAGCAACGGCAATCGGCAAAGCAACGGCAATGCGTCGGCACCGTTTCGGTTTCTCGTTTGGACGTAAATGCAGTGTCGGTGGAATCGGCCAAACCTGTGAGTTTCTCTGAATCGGCCGTCGCGGGACGGGATCGAATCGGCTTCGATGGCGGTTCGGACGCCGGTCGATAGGCGTTTGAGCGGGGTTGGATCATGGCGACTTCGGTCGTCATCCGATCGTGTCAGCTTCACGGGATTAGAACACACGGTCGCCTGGCCGCGACCGCGCCAACTCGTTGTCGGTACAAGGCAACATGAAAGACAAACTCAAAAACGGTGAGCGCGTCGCCAGGAAGATTTCCACAGCAGGAGGCTTGACATCTTATTCGTTTGGAAGAGAATCCAGGCGATCGGCGAGTAGCCGATCGCGGCGGCCTAGTCGGCCTGAACCACAAACCGGCCCAAGCAGGGCCAGGAAGGAGTAATACTCCGATGACTGAAGACCTTAAAGCATCGATCGATCTGCTTCGCAAAGTGTCTCCGAAACTGAACAAGGCGACCGACGAAGCGCACGAGGTTGTCGCCGAGGTTGAGCGTTTCCTTAATAATGAGTGCAGCATCGGCGTTCGCGCCATTGTTGGCATTGACGAAGAGGATTTACCTGAGGATCGGCGGCGTGATACGTACCTGGTGTATGATCGTGTGGATGGCAAGTACCGCATTGCCGTTGAGACCGTCCTGGTTGAGAACGTCCAGATGGAAGGCATGTCAACGGTGAACGCATACGAGGCTACTCGATATTGCCGAGAGGACATCACTCCTTGGGTGTCGTGTCCAAGGCACATCAAACTGGAGAGCTTCCCTAAGTTGCCGAGACTACTGAAGTACATAGGCGAGAAAGTGCAAGAAATCGCCAGCCTGACAAATGATGCCATCAAGGCGGTCAAGGAAACGAGAAAAGCCATGGGGAAGTAGCCGCGCACCGACTGACTAGGCTGTTGCGGCGGGTCGATCATTCGGCCCGCCTTTGTTTTGCCTCCCAATCGGTCATAGAATCGGGCCTCCGGGGGTAGTGTATTCACTCTTAATAGCCCGTGGAGTTGGCCGTCATTTGGAGCGTCTCTTCTTGGCCTTGGCATTGCCCTTGGTGCGCAGCGAGGCTTTCTTCACCGCTGCCTTGGGCTTCCGAGTTTTCTTGGCCGCTGCCTTTGGCTTCACACGCTTACCCTTCGTCGCACGCTTGGCCTTCCTTGGATTAGTAGCGTCCGGTGAAGTCGCGGCGGACGTCGGTAGAGTGATTCCTTCCTTCGGGATCAGCTTGGTTTCGCCGGCCTTGTAGTATGGATGCCCTTCCGGGACAGGGTCACCGGGATTCCAGAGGGTGAACGCGTCGGGCGGCATGACCATAACCTCGAGCGCGCGCATACGTTTGATGAGGATGGTCTGATCGATACACGCAAGACGGTGTGCATTCTGAATCAGTCGTTCCTTTGAGTCGGCGCTGAGCTCACCTGCGTACAGTTCCTCTTGGAGCTTCTGTTCGCTACCCGGCCGGAGGTTATGCTCGTGCATGGTCTGCTCGACCACGCTGGCCCACGTCGGCGAGCGCATGGCATATAAGGAATCGCGGACATCTTGGCCCCATTGGTATACGATGAGCGTCTTCGTCGACGTGAACACGGAAGACCAGAGTGAAAACCAATCCAGCGGTTCGGCCTCGCAACACCATAGTGCGTCCGCCATTGTCCAGAGGCGCCGCGCGAGGCTACGACGCGCAACCACAATGACGCGTGCTGCGGTAACGTCGATGAATCCGTGGCTTTCATGAACCCTACGCGACCGGAACTGAACGGATACGGCGTTAGAGAGTACCTGGGACCGGTCAAAGGCCCAGTTTTCGACATGCGCCACAAGGGCACGCGCGCGGTCGATGTCGGAGAACAGAACGCGTCGATACGCCCTGGCCATCGCGATGCTTTGCGTCTTCGCGTCTTCGCGTGTGACAGGCTCCGTCATGTCACCCACGAAGGGCATCTCCTCGTTCACGACCGCATCGGGTATGTCAATCAGATCAACCGCCTGAGTTGGTTCTGGAACGATACCAAGTCGAACGAGCGGCTCGGGCCAACGGATGTTCATCGGCGGTAGAATATCGGTGTCGATCGTCGCCGCGATTTCGGCGAGCACCCATGCGACTGCGTCGATGAGGGGTTGGACCCGTTCAGATTGCGGATTTGGCCGGTCCGGCTCAGACGGCCAATCGTGGCCGACCGTGAGGAGCGCGTGTAGCAGCGTCTCGTCAGGATCAATCGAGGGTTGAAGGGCTGCCGGTTTACCGTCCGGCAACGCGCGTTGGTCTGCGAGACGCAGCAGTGTCCCGCGTTCTGCGTCGGTCAGGCGTAGAACCTCGATAACTCGAAGAAGCACGTCGCGCCGGGGGATCGCCATTGCATCGCGTTCCCATCGGCCGATGAAGTTGCGACCCCGGCCCACGGCCTCAGAAAGGGCAACTGTGCCGAATCCGTGCGCCTTGCGTAGCGTCCTCAGTTCTCTGCCGAATTCATCGCCAGGTTGTCGCATGTGCGGAATCATACCGGGAGTACAGGGTACAGTAAACGGGCTTCGGTACAAGGAAAATGTTCCACAAAGTAGAAAAAAGGGCTTGACAAGTTTCCCAGAAGTGTACAGGCTATGGGGAGTATGTACCATACACCGCGATTCCGAGTGGCTGCCATCGCCGAGCTGTGCGAGGCGCGCGGTCTGACGAAGGCCCAGCTCGCACGCGCGTCGGGGATCACTCGGCAGGCGCTGAACTACTGGATCAACGGTCGCGGGCAACCGCGATGGGACACGCTTCTGCTTGTGTGCCAGAAGCTTGACGTTGATCCGTCGTTCTTCGCGGAAGGGCTGAGGGAATCGCCGGAGCGAGCAACGGCATGAGTAGAGGCGCAGGCAACACAGAGTCAGTCGCGCGGGTCACGGTTCCGCGCCTGAATCGCGTTCTGATCGGTGAGCGCATCCAACGGCTGCGGACCGGGCGTGGGTTGACGGGTAAGCAACTCGCAAAGGCGACCGGCATCCCACAGGGATCGATCGGAGCCATCGAAACCGGGCGTATGCTACCGGACCCTGCCAGACTACTGGCACTCGCGACGGTGTTCGGGACTTCTGTTGACTTCATCTTGACGGGGGGACCGGTGATCCCCGAGACAACGGACGGAGACGGCGGAGTGAGCGAGAGTTAAAACGGTGAACGCAGAATCGACAGCACACCGTGTACCGCGCCCTGGCGAATGGGTGACGATCGCGGAGGCCGCCAGGTTAAGTGGTGTGTACAAGAGTTGTTGGTACCTACGCGCTAACCGCGTAGCCGAGCACGCAAGAACCGTCGGTCTCAACTCGCTCGCAATCAAGGCTCCGATTGGCGGTGGGCGTGCAACGGTCGTATGGTGGTTGCATCGCTCGCTGGACAAGCGGTTGGCACTGGACCTGGACGCTCAGGTCTGCCGTGACAACGCTCGTTCTTTCCCGTGCAGCAAGGCGCAGCTCGACCGTGCATGGCGACGGGCTCGGTGGGTTGTCGAGTGGCGCAAGGCGTGCGAGAACCAGGCCAGGGGTAAGCGAATCAAGGGAGCACTGGCACGACAGATCGTGCGACGGGCGAAAGAGACGGAGGGGGCGGAGTTCCGAATCAGCGTTCGCTCACTCCAGGTATGGTGGCGACGGTACTCGGCGTTTGGTCGTGAAGGGGGCATCGCCGGGCTTTCAGGTTTGATCGACGGTTTCGGAAGGATGCAGTGATCGCTAGGGAGATAAGTGTCATGAGTGTGTCAGAAAAGACGACGAAAGCGACGAAGGCCAATCAGACAGGGAAAACAAAGGCTGGGGTGAACGGGGCGAAACGCACGCCGGAGCGGACGTTCGCATTGAACGGTCGCGACCTGGACTTCCTAGACGAGCTTGTGAGTGACCACGGGGTCCACGATGTCGATAACCCCACAGGGAGCGATTTGGCGGTTTACGTGCACAACATGGGAGACGCCGACGATCGAGCGGAAATGCTGATCCTTCTGCTGCCGATCGCGCGTCGGGTTCACCTGCGGGGGATGACAGGCTATCGACGGACTTGGGATGGCATGGCATGGCATTAGCGGCACCACAGCCCGTTGAACGCTCCGACAGCCAGGATTGGCTGCCGATCGATGAGGCTGCGCGGCTGACCGGTGAACAGGTGAGGACGCTGCGTTGGCGTGCCAAGGTCGAGAGCGACGCCGCGCAGAGGGAGGGTCGGCGATCATTGGCGGTGAAGAGACTCCCGCCAAGCGCGAGGGGAAAGCGAATGTGGTGGGTTCATCGGTCGATCGACAAGCGTCTATCGTTGACGCCTACGGCTGAGGAACGCGCGGACCGCGCACGGGAATCACTGCTCAGTAAGGGCTACGCAGAGCACGCGGTGACGTTGGCCTACAAGCGTGCATTCTGGCTCCATCGGTGGCAGGACGCTTGCCGGCGTCGGCGCGATCCGAGCGCAACTGCGCTCGAGCTGGCAGAGACAATCGTGAGCGACGCTCGTCAGGCGGAGGGGGACGCACTTTCGACCAGCGTCCGCACGCTGCAACGCTGGGAGCAATTGTACAACACGCTCGGCCCGGACGGACAGATACGCGGGGTCGCGGCTCTGATCGATGGCCGAGCGGTGGCGAAACGGCTGAGCGACGATGCCGAAACGTCGGCACCGCAGGGACGCAGCCCGGATGCCGTGGCCTACTTCCATTCGCTGTATCACTGTCAGTCGCAACCGTCCGTAAAGTTCTGCCACGAGTTGACAGCACGCGAGGCCAGGCAGCGGGGCTGGGAGTGGTCGGCCAGCTATGGTGCTACGCGCAAGTGGCTGGCGGCGCACGACAGCGTCTCCGTGTCCTACTTGCTTCGCGAGGGGAAGGATGCTTGGTGTCGGCGATACATGCCGCACAACGAAATCGACTACACGCTGATCGAGCCGGGACAGCTCTATCAGACCGACCACCACCAGTGCGACTTTTGGGTCGAGCATGACGGTAAGCAGATACGCCCGTGGTTGACACTGACCGAGGATGCACGAAGCCGCGCGGTTGTCGGTTGGCATCTTGGTCCGAGCCCCCACCAAGACGCGATCGCTGCCAACTACCTTATGGCGTTTCTTCGGTGGGCCATCCCGGAGACGCTCCGGATCGACAACGGCAAGGACTACACCAGCCGTTTACTGGTCGGTGTGACGAAAGCGGAGCGTGATAGGCTCCGTCGTGAATATGGCCGGGACTGGCAGCGGGTCATCCGCCGGGACGCGAATCTCGTGGACTGTGTCGACCCGCGTTTCATGGGGATCACGCAAGAGCTTGGTATCGAATGCGTCTATGCCATCCCCTACTCGCCGTGGTCCAAAGGCCAAACCGAGAGACTGTTTGGGACGTTCGAGAGTCGATGCGGAAAGACGTTTGCGACCTACTGTGGTCGGTCGTCTCTCAATCGCCCCGAATGCTTGGACACGATCCGACGCGGCTACACGAAGGATCAGAAGCGTAGGCTTCGCAAGCGGCATGGGCGGGACTGGAAAAAGATCGCGGTGCTTAGGCTCGTGGATCAGAGCGCGGTGCCAACGCTCGACGAAGCGCGGACGGCGGTCGATGAGTGGGCCACGGAGTACCACCACACAGTACACAGTGCCGACGATATGGCGGGGATGACACCGCTCGAAATGTGGCAGACCGCCAGCTCGCTCCGTCGTGCCGATGATCGGGCGTTGTTGTTCCTTATGCAGGCTCGGGGCGTGTATCGGGTCGGGCCGAACGGGGTGGCGTTCAAGGTTGGTGGGGCGCGGCTGACATACGGTGCGGGGAATCCGTCGTTGTATCCCTATGATGGCCGAGACGTGTTTATCAGTCTGGACCCGAACGACTTGAGCTGTTGCTACGCATTCACGCCAGATCGCGACCGTCGATTCATCGGTAAGCTGGACGCCAACAAGCGTATAAGCCCGATGGCCAGCGTTGACGAACTCAGGGACGCGAACGCAGCCGTAGGTCGTAGGCGCAAGGTCATGCACCGTGCGGAGCGTGAAGCGCCTGCACGCATGCGGACCGCTACGGAGGAAATGGCCGCCAAGCGCAGGGAGCGATCCATCGAGCTACGCGCGACTGGCACTGACGACGTGACCGCACACACGAGTATCGTCCCGGTCCAGACAGGGTTTGAAGGGGCGATAGCCAGCGTTGCCAAGACTGCACGCGCCCGGGTCGATCGCAAGTCGCGCGACCTGTCGGCGGCTGCCAAGGCGTTGACGTTCGGACATGATACTACGGCGCCTGAGGAGCCGCGACGGCCACGGATGACGTTGGACATGATTGTGCCCGTCACGGATGACGGGATGGAGGCTGGCACGGATGCCGAGAGACCAAAGCCGGACCTACTCGGTCTGGTCGCGGGGAATCGGCATGAACGAACAGAACGAATCGAATAACGGCGACCGCGCGTTTGACCTGTTGTCGGAAGAGTCGCGGGTCGCAAGGTCAGCACGGATGCTAGACGAAAACCAACAACTCAACGACGGCCAACGCAAGGACATCGCGCAGCGTATCCTGAAATTCATCGACGAGCACGGGCTGTCGCAGAAAGTAGTCGCCCGCGAGGTGGGGATCTCCACGACAACGATCAGCGAGGTTCTGCGAAACCAGTACAAGGGTAAGACCTCGGACAAACAGCTCGTGAGGCTGCACAATTGGCTTGAGCTTGCAGCGCGTCGCGAGAACATCGTCCGCAGTAAGAAGTGGGTCGAGACGTCGGTTGCCCGCGAGATCATTCAAGTCGCTGCGGTCACGGCGGAGACCTGCAAGATCGGGGTGGTGTTCGGACCTGCCCAGTTGGGTAAGACCTTTACGCTCGAAAGCATCGCGGGGGATCAGCGATTCGGCGACCCCGTCCTGATTCGGATCGATGAGTCGATGCTACGTCCGTTCGCATTGTGTCGGGCGATTGCGGAGCGTTTCGAGTTGAGCGTCAACAGCACGTTCGACAGGGTGCTCCGGCGGCTGATCCAACGGCTGGCCGGTACCAAGCGGATGCTGATGTTCGATGAGGTAGAGCGTACCGTCTACCGGACACTGGAAATGATCCGAGACCTACACGACCAGACGGGGTGTCCCGTGCTGTTGTGTGGTAAACCGACCATCTACGCCAAGCTGGGATTCCGGAAGCTGGGGGACTTCTCGGAGGTGACCGACCAGCTCGCCTCGCGTGTGGTCGTCCGACGTGACTTGACCCTCCGAACGCGGGGCCAGAATCCCGAGCCATTGTTTAGTACCGACGATATCCGGCGCCTCATAAAGCGGCCTGAACTCAAGGTGCACGTTGACCCGTCCGCCGTTAAGTGGCTGCAAGGCCGCGCGTCCACGCTCGGCATGGGTGGGCTCGGCAAGGCGCTCGTATGTCTGTACCTGGCCTACAAGGTCGCTTTCGTCAAGGGCGACTCAGCAATCACCGCTGAGCATCTGGAGGACGTCGAGGACATTAGCATGGGCCACGAGGACTCGGCGGTCGTGGCTGAGACCGTACAACACGCCTCCGGGATTCGGAGGGTAGTGTAACGACTCTATGGCAGCATTGAACACCAAGCCGGGATCGAGCACGCCAGGGCAACGAATGCGTCTGCACCAACTCAAACGCCGCTTGGCCTGGACAGACGATCAGCTTCACGACGCCATCGGCGCGAGCAGTACGACGAAGCTGTCATCGGCTCAGGCCAGCGCGTGTATCACACGGCTGGGTGGAGGTACACTCCTGTACCCGCCGGGTCAGAAGCCCGCGCCGTTTGCTGGCAAGCGTAGGTGGACGGATGCCGTCCGAGCCATCGCTCCGGACCACGAAGAACAGATCACCCGGCTCCTGAGGGAATACTTCGACGATGACGCCGCCGGTCTGGCGTGGCTGGAGAAGGACTTCGACGCCCAAAGCCCACGAGACCTCTTGACAGCCGCACGGGCCGGGCAGGTAATCCGTGTGCTCAAGGATATGATCGCACGACGCTGCAACGATGGCATCGCGACCGCAACGTGAAGGGGAACGATATGGACGACACCGAACGGATGCTACGCGATGAGTACCACGCCCCGGAAGACTTCCTATACGCCTATCGGACAATGGGCCTGTGGCGGTTTCCTGGTGACCCTGAATTCTATGACCGCACCGGAGAGGTCGTGCTAGATCAGGAGGCAGCCAACCAGCGTTTTGACGCTGCACGGGATGGGTTTTGCAGATCGCAGCCGGGCGAAGTGGAGTTTCGGCTACGGCTTGAGTATCTGGGCGAGAATCTCGTGATGATGATTCACTCGCTCGACGACGTGAAGGCCGGTGTAGATCGCATGGAGCGCGACGGTGAAAATGTCGCCCCTGCCAAGCTGGAAGCGTACCAAACCTTCCACGAGCGCATGGAGGATGGGTTCCGCGAAGTGCATCGGCGCCGGATGCCGTCACTGTTCCAGGCGGGCTACTGGTGGCAGCGGGCCGAGAAGATGTTACGCGAGCGCTTCGGCCATCTTGACGACCACGGTGATGCAGTTGAGTTTACGGAGGATGACTGCGCTTACCTAGAGGAGTTGCGCAGGGAACTCGCCGGCCTTCATTGGTGGGCGAAGGACACGAAGGACCCGACAGGAGAGGAACCGACACAATGAGGCTCAAGCAAGTAGCCAAGCTGACTAGCCTGTGCGTCTCTGCCGACCCGACTGCCTTTGGCGCGATCTACAACCTTGTCACCGGTGTGTGGGAGTTGAACACGGTTGAGTACGCCAAGCCGTTGCTGTTTGTGCTCACGTTTATCGATGACGCGCTGGGAGACGAGTATCCAGAAATCAGAACAGCAGTAAGGGAGTGGTGCGGCGGTATACGGCAGGCGGCTTCTGGAAGTGCTGAATCCGTGACACTCCCTAAGAGGCGAGCATTCGTCCGGCTGTTGAAGTTGATGCACGAACTCTACTGGGACGATCCTAGGACGCTCGCTGATCTGGAGGCTTTGGTGTCGGGCAAGATGGAGCCGCACGAAGCTGTGTACCCGGACGATCTTCGGCACGTCCGCGGGCAACTCTCGCAAGTCGTATGCAAATTTGGTGAGGAGCTGCCTGAGCTTGCGGGCGACGCGAGGGAGCTGAGCGACCGGATCAACCAGTACCTAGAGGATTGAACGATCGTCGAAGCCCGTTCGACTCAGCTTCGACGGCGATGCAAAACCAGTTTTTAACAGGGTCGTCCTTGACCCGTTTTTAGGCGCCCCCGCGACCTGCCAGGGGGTGTTTATCTTATACCCCGTGCGCCAAGTAGGTGCGCTGTGCGCCAACTAGCGGTGCCCTTCAGAGACTCCTTTTTTGTGTAGCAGATGTAGCGCCGTCCCTCATGGGCGGCGCCCTGGCAATACCTGCGTCACCCACGAGGGGTGACGCTACACAAAAACGAAGAACGCTATAGTGGTCTGATTCATGTTGTTTGCATCTTATCCAGAACGGCCCGCGCCGGGGTGAATCCTCCACATAGTGCGAAATCCCTTCGAGAGAGATCGGTTTTTGGCACGATGGTTGCATGAGCCGTCCGGTGGCGATAGGCTCCGTGGCACGGACGTATTGCCGAAAACGCGAGGAAGGCTGGACAAATGGCGAACAGCAGCACTAGCGGACTTCTTGGTGTTGCACTTTAAGCGCGAGCGCACGACCCACCGCTGGACGCTGTGGGATCGGGCGCAGGTGTGATGGAAGCCGGGTTGCTCCCAGCGGAGAAGTTGTATGAAGACGGCTGAAATCCTGGGTATTCTCGACAAGCACGAGGGCGATCGGGGCGGGCTCATCTCGATTCTGGAAGAGATCCAGGCGAAGTACAGCTACTTGCCCGCCGAGGCCTTGAAGGCAGTGGCCGATCAGACGGGTCGCTCGCTCGTGGATATTTACGGCGTGGCTACCTTTTATAAATCGTTCAGCCTGAAGCCCCGTGGCAAGCATCTCTGCTCGGTGTGCGTGGGCACGGCCTGTCACGTCCGTGGGGCACCGGTCATAGCCGGAGAGTTCGAGCATCAACTGGAAATCAACGCCGGCGAGACGACTCCGGATAAGGAGTTCACGTTGGAGACAGTGAATTGCCTGGGAGCCTGTGCACTCGGGCCGATTGTCGTTGTGGACGGTCACTACTTTTCGAACGTCAAATCCAAGCGAGTGAAACAGATCATCGAGGAAACCCTTGCGGGGCTCGACGAAGCCGAGATCAAGGCGGACCGTCGTGTCTACCTTCTTACAGTAAGCTGCTCGCGGTGCAACCACACCCTGATGGATTCGGACCACCCGATCGACGGCTCCCCGTCCATTCGCGTGACGGTATCCTTCGAGCGCAAGCACGGCTGGCTTAGGTTATCTTCCCTTTATGGCAGCTTCGTGGTTGAATCCGAGTACCCGATTCGCACGGACGCCCTGGTGGACGTCTTCTGCCCTCACTGTCACGCGGAACTGAAAAGCGCATCGTCCTGTCCCCTCTGCGGTGCGCCGATGGTATCCATGATCGTTCGAGCTGGGGGCATTGTTCAGATTTGCTCGCGGCGCGGGTGTAAGGGGCACATGTTGGATCTCGAGGGCGGCGCCGTCTGAATGGTGTAAGGAGCCACTCCCTGGGGCTCTCAGCGACCGGATCATTAACGGGATAGGTTCATGGAAAAACTGAAGTCCATCGAAGAGTTCGAAGAGTTGCAGGATCGGCTTGTTACCGACAGGGATTACAGCATTCCGACCATAGTGATACCGGCGGGCACCTGTGGCCAGGCGAGCGGAGCTAACGATCTGATCCGTGTGGCGAAACGAGAGCTTCTCGACAGAGGTCTGACGGACAAGATACGCCTGCGCATCACTGGCTGCCACGGATTCTGCGAAGCCGAACCGTCGGTACTCATCGAGCCAACAGGGACCTTTTACCCCAAGGTGGATGTCAAGCAGATGGTTCGAATCGTTGAGGCCGTTCGCGACAGCCAAGTGCTCGATGACCTGCTCTTCGTGGACCCCGTCACCGGCAAGGCGGTGGAGAAGCAGTGCGATATTCCGTTCTTCAAGACCCAGGTACGTACGATTCTCGCACGCAACGAGAAGACCGATCCGATCCGTATCTTCAACTTCATGAGGAATGGTGGGTATCTGGCGTTGGCCAAGGTCCTCGACAAGGGGACACCGACCTGGGTTGTCGAGGAGATTAAACGCTCCGGTCTTCGTGGCCGTGGCGGCGCCGGTTTCCCCACGGGGGTGAAATGGGAACTCCTGGCCAAGCAGCGGAACGGCCGGGGCAAGTTCCTGGTATGCAACGCGGACGAAGGTGATCCCGGAGCCTACATGGACCGCAGTGTGCTGGAGGGTAACCCTCACAGCATCATCGAGGGCATGTTGATCGGCGGGTACGCAACCGGTGCGAACGAAGGCGTCGTTTACGTGCGTAACGAGTATCCCCTGGCCATCAAGCACCTTGTGATCGCACTGCGACAGAGCCGGGGATTCGGGCTATTGGGCAAGGATATCCTGGGGACCGGCTTTTCATTCGACATCAAGCTGGTCAGAGGGGCCGGTGCGTTTGTCTGCGGCGAGGAGACGGCACTTATGCGGTCCATCGAGGGGAAGATGGGAGAGCCGCGCCAACGCCCGCCATTCCCAATAGAAAAGGGAATTGACGGCAAACCGACGGCAATCAACAATGTCGAGACTTGGGCCAACATCCCCCTCATCCTCAGAGTCGGTTCCAAAGAGTTTGCCAAGCTCGGAACCAAGGGCAACACGGGTACCAAGATCTTCAGCCTAGTCGGGAAGATAAAAAACACCGGGCTGGTCGAGGTGCCCATGGGCATCACCATCAAAGAGGTTGTGTACGATATCGGCGGTGGGCCGCCGGGCAAGGCGAAGATCAAGGCGGTGCAGACGGGCGGCCCGTCCGGCGGTTGCATTCCGGCCGAGAGGTTCGACCTGCCTATCGATTACGACAGTCTGGCTGAGGCGGGATCGATCATGGGGTCCGGCGGCATGATCGTGATGGACGAGAAGACCTGCATGATCGATGTCGCCAAGTATTTCATGAACTTCCTCAAGGGTGAATCCTGCGGCAAGTGTTACACCTGCCGGAAGGGTACCCAGCGGATGTACGAAATCCTGGAGGACATCTCCAACGGAAAGGGCACACTTGACCAGCTCGACTTGCTTGAGGAACTCGCGATTACGGTCAAGGATACAACCATGTGCGGTCTGGGGCAGACGGCGTCGAATCCCGTTTTGTCCACGCTACGATACTTCCGCAATGAATACGAGGAGCACATCCGGGACAAGAGATGCAGGGCCTTCGTTTGCAGCCAACTGGTCGGAGCCCCGTGCCAGGCCGCGTGCCCTATAGATACCGAGGCGTGGCGTTACGTAGCTCACATAGCGCGAGGCGAATACGAAGAGGCTTACCAGGCAATAAGGAAAGCAAATCCGTTCCCCTCTGTTTGTGCGCGAGTCTGCTCTCACCCGTGCGAAACCCAGTGTCGAAGTGGCACTGCGGGAGAATCGGCCATTGCCATCCGTGCCCTGAAACGTTTTATCACCGATCGTGTCGACCCGTCGGTGTACAAGCCGGTAAGAGCCGCGAAGACGAAAAAGGGCATTCCACCCGTTGCCGTTATCGGTTCAGGTCCCGGCGGACTTACCGCAGCCCATTATCTGTCTCTCGCTGGACACAAGGTCACGGTTTTCGAAGCGGATGATCGTCCTGGTGGGATGCTGGTGAGCGGAATCCCGCCACACCGGCTGCCCAGGGATACGCTGAACAAGGAAATCGAATCACTCCTCGACGAGAACATAACACTGAAATGCAACACCGCCTTGGGGCGTGATATGACGCTCGATGGGCTGTTTGAGGACGGATTCAAGGCGATCTTCCTGGCCATGGGGGCCCACAAGAGCCGTAAAATCAACCTCGAAGGTGAAGACGCAGACGGCGTTTACCCGGCGATAGGATTCCTCAAGGATTTCAACCTTCGCGGCAAGACCGTTGCGCGAGGACATGTTGGTGTCATTGGTGGCGGTGACAGCGCGGTGGATGCCGCGGGCGTGGCCCTACGCCAGGAAGGCGTTGAGAGCGTGACCATCTTCTACCGCCGCACGCGCGTTGAGATGCCCGCCCAAGACAGGGATATTGACACCGTTCTTGAGGAAGGTGTCAAACTGGAGACACTCGTATCCCCCATACGAATCCTTACCGAGGCTGGGCGCCTGACGGGAATCGAATGTATCAAGAATCGACTGGGCGACGTCGATTCAAGTGGCAGACGCAGACCCGTGCCCATCTCTGATACGGAATATGTTGTCAACTTGGATACTTTGATCGTCACTATCGGTGATAAACCTGATATCGATTTCATCCCGTCGATGGGGATTGACGTAACCAAATGGGGAACAATGCAAGTTGACGATCAGACACTTTCCACCAACCGACCGGGCGTCTTCGCCGGAGGAGACGTGGTTACCGGCCCCAATACCGTGGTTGAGGCGATCGCCGCCGGGAAGAAAGCCGCTTTGATGATTGGACGTTATCTGCGCGGCGAGGAATTGAAACAACCCGGCGCGGCGCTGCTACCGGATGTCTACGTTGAGCCGCTTGCGATCGACGAAGAGGAACTCGAGGAGGCTCAGCGTGTCGAGCCCCCTACGATTCCTGTGTCGGCCCGAAGGCATAACTTCGACGAAATCGAATTGTCGTTCTCCGTTGAAGAGGCCACCAAGGAAGCCCGCCGGTGTCTGCGGTGCGACCTGGAGTTTACTCAGCCAAAGGAGGACGAGACGACATCCACAGTGGCTGTGGGAGGAACGGCATGATCAGCTTAAGCATCAACGGCCTTCAAACCTCGGTTGAAGAAGGTACGACGCTGCTTGAGGCCGCACGCTTTCTTGGCTTTCCCATTCCGACGTTGTGCCACATGGATGGGCTGTCACCGTATGGCGCCTGCCGCTTGTGCGTGGTGGAGATCGGAGAAGGCCCGAAGGCGAAACTGGTCAGCTCGTGCACCTATCCCGCCCAGGAAGGGCTCAAGGTGCGGACGGCCTCTTCACGTGTCCTGCGGGCCCGCAAGATGGTCCTAGAGCTTCTGCTGGCGTCGTGTCCGCAATCAAAAGTCATCCAGGATTTGGCCTCGGCCCACAACGTTCGCCAGCAACGGTTCCGGCAAGAGCACGAGGATTGCATTCTCTGCGGGCTGTGCACTCGAATGTGCGAGGAGCAGATGATGGCCAAGGCCATCGGCTTTCGGGGACGGGGTGAAAACCGCAGCATTGGTACACCGTTCGACATCAAGTCGGAAGTGTGTCGGCTTTGCGGCGGCTGCATGTATGTTTGCCCCGCCTGCCAGCTGCGGTGCACCTACAACGAACCGGAGAAGGCCATCTGTGGCGCGTGCGCCAACCTGAGCCCGCCGTGCGTCGAAAAGGATCAGTTCGATGACATGATGTGTTATATGGACCCCTGTGTTGCCTGTGAAATAGAAAAGTAATAACAAACGATAGGAGTAGACTCAATGTCGCCGTCACTCTCGAGGATAAACGCTTCGGCTGCGACCCTCACGAAAAACAGAACAGAAGGCTCTATCACGCCTAGCTCGGGCATGTGCGTGACCTGCGTGGATGGCTGCATCGGCATGTGCGAGATCGGCAAGTCCGCCTACCGGGGGCATGAGGTAATCTACCCACAGCCTTTCGGTGTGATCACCACCGCGGCCGAGAAGACTTATCCGGTCGACTACTCGCACTTCAACATCATGGGCACCGCCGTGGGCGCACATGGCATCGAGGCTGACAGTGACAAGGCCATCTTCCCGGCGGTCAACCTTGAAGTCGCCTTCGGGCATGACAAGGGCATTAAGTTTCGTCTGCCGTTCATGATCCCCGGAATCGGCTCGACTAACATCGCCAAAAACAACTGGGAAGGATTGGCCATCGGCACCGCCCTGGCCGGAACCGGCCTGACCATCGGCGAAAACGTGGTTGGCATGGACCCGGAAGCAACCATTAAGAAAGGCCGCGTGGTTGATACAGTCGATCTCAAGCGGCGCGTCAAGCTGTTCAAGGATCATCAGCGTGACGGCTATGGCGCCACCATCGTTCAGGCCAACGTCGAGGATACCCGCCTGGGAACGCAGGAGTATGCCATCGAGAAGTTGGGCGTCGAACACGTCGAACTCAAATGGGGCCAAGGGGCCAAGGACATCGGCGGTGAAGTTAAAATCACCAACTTGAAGAAGGCCCAACTGCTTTACGAACGCGGCTATGTCGTGCTGCCCAATCCGACCGATCCGACCGTCATCAAGGCCTTCGAGCGCGGCGCGTTCAAGGAATTCGAGCGTCACTCGCGCATTGGAATGGTCAGTGAGGAGTCCTTCGCTAAGAGGGTGGACGAGTTGCGCAAAGCCGGCGCCAAGTACATCTTCCTCAAAACCGGCGCGTATCGGCCCGCCGATCTGGCCCGCGCAGTCCTCTTTGCCACCAAATACAAGCTGGACCTCCTAACCGTGGATGGTGCGGGCGGCGGAACCGGTATGAGCCCCTGGCGGATGATGAACGAATGGGGTGTGCCTCCCGTCGAGTTGCATTCCCTGATGTATCAGTACGCCAAACGTCTGGCCGACAAGGGAATGAAAGTGCCTGCACTGGTCCCCGCCGGCGGATTCACTTTCGAGGATCAGATTTTCAAAGGACTGGCCTTGGGGGCACCGTTTACGAAGCTGGTCGGCATGGCCCGCTCGCCAATCGCGGCAGCGATGGTGGGCAAGACTATCGGGCGAACAATCGACGACCACCAGATCCCCGTTTACATCGAGCGTTTCGGGAACACCAAGGACGAGATCTTCGTAACCGCCAGTCATCTACGCAGCGAACTTGGTGACAAAGAATTTGAAAAAGTCCCAACGGGCGCCCTCGGACTCTACACGTATTACGAGCGGTTGGCCCAAGGTCTTCGCCAACTTATGTGCGGCAGCAGGAAGTTCGCGCTGGAGCACATTTCGCGTGACGACCTGGCGTGCCTGACCCATGAGGCCGCTGACATCAGTGGTATCCCCTTCATCACGGATGTGGACAAGGCCGAGGTTGAGGAGATCCTCAGTAGCTAAGGTGACAAACCGTTTGGCGGCCGTGTCATGGAGGTTGCCATATTCGAGTCCATTGGTGTGGTGGAGAAGGTCGTCTCGAACGAGACCGCTAGAACTCGGTCACACTCAAAACTGTGGGTTGCCGATCAGGCCTGCAAAACAGAACCGCGACCGTTAGGGAGTGGAGATGCGCCGTGCGGCGTCCCGGTGGGTAACCGCTTCCTGACGGGCGCGGTTCGGATAATCCACAAAAACAGGCGTGATGGTGCTCTATCCTCGCGCAATCGATTCAGCAACACGTGGTGGACGTCCTCCCATACACCGGCCTTTTGCCAGTCGCGCAGGGCAACCTGGGCTGCTCCCTTATAGACCGTTGATGGTGTCCGTCAGTTGATCCGTCGCGACCGTCGTCACGGTTGAACTTCTCGTGTGACGGCGCTCGTCCAACAACTCACTGCTGTTTCGGCTTTTCGATCTTTCGACGTTTACTCGACCACGCGGTGGGCGATGAAGGCGAATTCATCGTCCGTGTTCGCCTCGGGTATTGAGACAAGAGTCACCCGTGTTGAGTAGGAGAACGTTCCCGTCATTGTGTCGGGATCATCGGGATTGAAGGTGCCCGTCGCGTTGGCGGTCGCATACCCGGCCGGGATACTCACTGCAAACGCCGTCAACCTGCCCTCAAAGGCAAATCCGGTGCCATCGGGTGTTTCCGCACCGTACGTCGACGCGGCGTATTGCAGTCCCTTTTGGTTCGTCTCGTGTCGCCGGCCGTCGAAGCGGATGCTCGAGCCGAAGATCTCAGGGGCAATCGTGTTGTCCTCGAAGCCTTCCAGACTGCCATCCGGACCAAAGGTGATCGTCAGGAACGCCAGGCTCTGCGCGGCCCCGGCCGTGCGGTAAAACTGCCACACGGAATCAGCGAGGGATGGGATGCCGGCACCCTGTTCCGCTTCCGCCGTAGTGCCGTCGGGGAGTTCTACCGTGACCGATGTCGGCAGGCCCGCGTTTTGCGACCCGCAACCGATCAGCACGATCAGGGCAAACGCCGGGATCACAGAAAGCATTCCGATGCGTAACATGCGATGCGCCATGATTGACGACTCCTTGATGTACTTGTTGGCTACAACCCACAGAAACCACGCCTACTGAATCGGAAACTGCAACGCTTTTCTACGGTGGAATCCCGAACATATATACCGCAGCTCGGAGAATATGGAAGGCGCCGACGGACCTATACATTCGTCTGACACTGAGCATCTGTTCGGATGCGACACGGCAGGATTCGTAATACCGGTATTATGAGTCCAAACGCGGTATCTCTGTGCCGTGTCATGGAATCTCCCGCTCGACGGCGTCAAGGATGGGATCAATCGTGGCTTTGGGGATGCCCGCCATGGTGGAGCGGTGTATTTCGAGGCGGTCGACGAAGTCATTGATAATTGCGGAGTCGAGTCGGCTGACCGACCGGCCGTAGCCGAGCTTGTCGACGTAGTGGGCATTAATGATCTGCTCGTACTGACCGCGAAGCGGCAGCAGGAGCATCGGTTTGTCAAAATGGAGACACTCGCAGATCAGGCTGTGGCCCGCCGTCCCGATGACGCCGGCACACGATGCAAGATCTTCCAGAAAGGTCTGCGGGTGGATGCGCCTGTACGTGACGTGCCCGTGCTGCCCGTGACGCTCGAATCCGTAGGCGCGGACCGGCAGCCGATCATACGATTCCAGAGCCGTGCGCAAGTCCTCATGCTGCCCGAAACCTCCCTTGTAGGCCAGTAGAAAATCTCCGTTGCTGGGCTCCATCGTGTAGACGGTGGGGCGAAGGATCGGCGGCACAAGCGTCGTGGGGTGGTAACGAATCGCGACCTTGAGGAACGTGCTGACCAGATATCTCTTGGCTCCCGCATAGTGGAGGCGGATCGCTGCATATGTACTTAAGAGATCATTCACAAATCCCGGAGGGCGGTCCAAGACGCAGTGCGTGAGCAGGTGCACATTATCCAGGCTGATGAAGGGCACTCCTTTCCATTGCGACCAAAAGGCTGTGAACGGTTCAAAATCCGAGATCACCAGATCCGGCTTGTAGTGTCGCAGCACGTACTTGATCACGGCGTTCGATGGGCCCAGCACCACGAACGATTGGGCAACATTGTGCGCGATCGTTCGCAGCGCTCTGATCTGCCCATTACGGAACGCGACGCGAAGTCCGAAGATCTCGTGAACGCGACCGGGAAACACTTCCCGTAAATACGCGCCGCCCTTGTGGCTTGAGAGGAACTGCACCTCGTGGCCCCGGGCCAGCAGGCCGCTCCCCACACTGTGCGCCCGCGTGGCGTGGCCGTAACCTTCACCACAGGCAGCATAAAGAATTCTTG
>Ga0307422_1000585_pt1 | contig 20125 bp, 26 predicted proteins | sample SalMarWE160290MG_FD_202153 | JGI IMG/M metagenome (GOLD analysis project Ga0307422, IMG submission 202153) | Salt marsh sediment microbial communities from the Plum Island Ecosystem LTER, Massachusetts, United States - WE1602-90 | ecosystem: Environmental > Aquatic > Marine > Intertidal zone >...
CAGAAATTGCCCTTTTCAAGAAGGGCCAGTACACCACCCATCAATGCGAAATAGCCGCCTATGATTGTCCATCTCAGATTGTCCTGGTGCAATCTTAAGGTATGAGCTTTATCGTACATAAGTTGGTTAGTGTCAGGCATGTCAACTCACCATTTCTGTTTTTTATATAGACCCGAACAATGAGTATATGGTTTCTTTATAACACCCTTGGCCCGCAAGGCTGCAGTATAACACCCCAAGGCCGAAATTGCCATAAGCATTGTAAAAACAACGCATTACGGCGGCTGAACTGCTTGGCGAGGGGTGTTATATGGTTTCTGTATAAAACACACCTGGTCTTCCCTTCACAACTCGTCCACAGGGCTCTTGACGCCCTTGCTTCCCCGAAGTGAATAAACTCAACAACACCCCCCCTTCTTCTCCCTACCTTATTTCTGTCTTTGTACCGAATAATGATCCAAACTTTCCCTTTTCAGCCATCCAGCGAATTTCACTAGAGTATTTACCTTTAACGTAGTAAATAATGTACCCACTTCTAGCTATATCATCCCATGCGTCATGCTGTACTTTGACATAAGCTTCTTTTGAAGTATAAACACGAATTACCGCAGTCTTAGAGCTTAATGCTTTAAAGATGTTCTTAAACTCATCAATAAAATATTCTTTGCTTTTATCATTCAATACAAGGACATCCGCCACATAATGGTCTCCTCTATCTTTTTGAGCAATAATCTGCCATTCCTTCGGTACTAGTGATGATGTTTCACTATAGCATTCATAAGCCAGGACAACTGCAATAAAAAGAAATATTATCAATGTAGTGCTAAAAGATCGCATAGTCCATCCTCCTGAAGAGTGGTTCGTGGATAATGAAATCTCATCTGTTTTCGCTTAAATGCTTTTATATCAATGAGATACTTTCATCGTGCGGTTTGGTCTTCCGGTTTATACAGACTGTATAAACCGACCCCGATTTTGAGTGTAAGGTTGCTTGCCATAATAAAAACCCCATTTTCCTTATACCTGATAAGTACTCAGGTTTCAAGCCGGATTTCAATCCAAGCCCCTCTAGACTATCCCTTATCCTTTTCCTTGTAAATGGTGCACAAAAGGGTCCGGAGGTTGGTGGACCCCATGGCCGGATCGCATCTCTCCATTGCGTTATCGGTCAGGAGGTTGATGTTCGATCGATCCCATCCCAGGTCTTTCTTCTCCTCAGGAAACCACCATCCATGCTCGGCAGCAATCACCCCGTACGGCACCCGATCCGTCACCTTTACCCGCTGTCGGCAGCTCCCCCGGGGAGAGGCGATCACGGCCCACTCCCCATCCTGTAATCCCTTCTCCTCAGCCAGTCGGGGGTTGACCTCCACAAGGGGGTCCGGGTGCCGCTGTCTTAGGGGTTCTACCATCCTGTTCTCGGTGTGAAAGAAAGAGGGGATGCGCGCCCCGGTGATGAGAGTATAGGGATAATCCTTGAGCAACTCCGGCGTGGAGCAAGGGCTCTCAGGGGGCTCTTGATAGCCGGGCAAAGGGTCATACCCCAGGCGCTCGAATAAGGTTGAAGAGAGCTCGACCTTCTTCGTTGGGGTGGAGAACCCCCCCTGCAGATACTTTTTGAAGGTCTGCTCCCCTTGCAGATACCCCCGCTGGCAGAACTCCTCCCAGCTCAGGCCGGAAGGGGAGAGGATATAGGTAAGGGCGTCCCGCACCGTGGGCCACCAGTCCGCCTCCGCACCGACCCGCTTGCCCAATTCGTTTAAAATCTGGTAGTCGGACCAGCACTCCCCGATCTGCACCGCCTTCTGCCTGGCCATGACCAGGCCGTGACGCTTCCAGAGGTCTGCCACGTAGTCCACCTCCAGCCAGGTGGCAGAGGGGAGGACGATGTCCGCCTCTTTGGCCGTGGGGGTGAGGAAGAAGTCCGCCACCACCATGAATGCGACCTTTTCGAGAGCGGCCTTCACCTCGCGGGCATTGGCCCTCGTGATCAAGGGGTTGGTGCTGATGAGGAAGAGCCCCTTGATTGGGTAGGGGTCCTCTTCCAGGATGGCTTGCCAGACCGCGCGGGGGTTGAGTATTGCGAAGGCGCTCGCCAGGCGGAAGCGATCACCTCCCAGCCGCTTCCTCCGCTGTTCCGAAGAAAGGCGCTTGTGCAGGCCCAGCTCGCTCGTCTTTATTACTGGCGGCGGGTTGAAGAAGGCGTTGCCCCCGGGGATATCCAGATTCCCCGTAATGGCCATGAGGGCGATGAGGAGTCTGATCGTGTTGGTGCAGTTGATCCCCTGCTCGATGGCCACACCCCAGTGGATGGCAGCGGGTAAAGTATGTGAAAAGAGCTCGGCCGCTTTTTCAATGAGTTGGGGTTCCAAACCCGTCACCTCTGCGGCCCAAGGGAGGGGGTATTCCCTGGCCCTAGCGCAGAACTCCTCCCAGCCGTGGACGTGCTCGGCGACAAATCCCTCTGCGTACCACCCATGGTCGATGACGGCGTTCAGCATCCCCCAGGCCAGGGCCCCATCGGTCCCCGGCCGCAGGGGGAGCCAGCAATCGGCCCGTCGGGCCAGGGGGGTGCGGCGTGGGTCAACCACAATGAGCTGGACACCCTCACGGAGGCTGTCCGCCAGATAAAAGCCCTTGTACTCATCAGGATGGGAGACCAGGGGGTTGCACCCCCATACTGCGATACATTGAGGCTTCCCCCCGTAATCTACCACCGGGAGGTTCCCGCACACGGCGATCCCGGTGGCGACGCGGGGACCATAGCACATGTGCCCCGCAGTGAGGACGTTAGGGGTGCCGAAGAGGTTGGCAAAGCGGTAGATAAAGGACTCGTTGTCCCGCCCCGTGCCGTACCCCAGGACCAGGGCCTCTGCCCCCCACTGTTCCCTGATCTCCAGGAACCGCTCGCTGATCTCATCCAGGGCCGCGTCCCAGCTGATCTTCTTCCAGCCGTTAGCGGTCCGGCGCAGGGGTGTGGTAAGACGATCGGGGTGATGGGCCAGGAAGGGTGCCTTTTTCCCCTTGATGCACAACCTGCCGTGGTTGACGGGCCCGTCAGGGTCACCCGTGACCTCGACCACCCTGCCCTCTTCTACCCGGACCAGGACCCCGCACCCGCCGTGACACCCGCGACACACACTCCTGATCACCGTACCTTGTGCCATCTTACTCCTCAGCTATGATAACTATTGAAATGAAGCTCCCCGCCCTTACGGGTGGGGTATCCTGATTCGGTCTAAAAATTAGCTCCTCCCCCTTGATGGGGGAGGATTAAGGTGGGGGTGAAGATTTTGTCACTTTATCCCCCTCCCCTTCATCCCCTCCCACCAGGGGAGGGGAATTTTATGGATGCCTTTCATCCACCCGCCCGGAAGGACGAAGGGCATTCTGGCATCTTTTCTTCAAGAGATACTTTACCATACCAAACTCTCACTCCGATAGGCAACGGAAAGACACGCACGCGAATTACCAATTGACTTTAGGGCATACATGATATACTGTATGTACAGTATATCATAAACACGGGAGGTCTATGATGACGACTCAAATGATAGTCAGAATCGATCCTGAGCTCAAAACCAAGGTGAATAGGCTTGCTAAGGCCGAGGGGAAGAACGTGAGCGAAGTCATCAGGGAATTGCTCGAAGGATACGTCAGGAACAGGGACATTGGTTCGTACATCGATGATCTGTGGGGGCGTATCGGCACCCAGTTGACATCGCGCGGGGTCCGGCCTGCGGACATCCAGCGCATCGTTAAAGAAACGAGAGCGAAGAAGTGACCAAGGTCGTCGTTGACACAAACGTCTTCGTCTCCTCTTTCTTTGGTGGTAATCCCCGAAAGATCGTCGATCTGTGGAAATCGGGTCACGTCACCCTCTGCCTTTCCAAACCGATCGTCGACGAATACGTACACGTCCTCAAGCGTCTTGGATTGCAGAACGAGACAGAGTTAGAAGAACTGCTGAGTCTCTTTGCCGGCGGTTTTCATATTATCTTTACCGCAACAACCCCCGAATTGCATGTCGTCACGGAGGACCCTGCTGATAACAAGTTCATTGAATGCGCCGTAGCCTTAAAGGCCGACTGTATCATTTCAGGAGATAAGGCGCTGACAAAAATTCAAGATTATATGGGTATTAAGATCGTGACCCCTAAGGGATTCCTTGAGGAGTTTGCCAGTCCCGAGTCTCTTTAACCCTTGCCTTGAGAGACGCTTGCTACTTGAATGTGCGCAGATATCTTTCGCTGTCTTTTTTATGGGTGATGGCGAGGATAACGACATTGTTGGAAACGATTCGATAATAGGCCCTAAAATCACCGCTCCGTAAACGATACAGGGGCGGATCAAAACCCGTCAGCCTCTTTATCCTGGTCTTGCCAAAGGGTAAGGGAGATCGCTCTAAATAATTCTTGATTGCCTTGGCAAGTTGGAGTGCGTCTTCGATCTCAAGTTTTTCGATCTCTCGTTGGGCAGCTCCACTGAATATGACGTTAAATCTTCTTTCTTCCACGGCGGCTTTCCAGTCTTTTGATCATATCATCGGCCGTCATACCGCCATGGGCCTGATATTCGGCATATGCCTCCTCAACCCTCTCCTTAAAAGCGGGATCATTCTCAATGAGGTAATCGGCCAGATCATCTTCCGTAATGTGATGGAGAATGGCCTTAGGCTTCCCGTACGCGGTGACGATGATATCCTCCTTTTCCGCCTGCTTCAGTATGTCCATGGTTTTGTGCTTCAGTTCTTTTATTCCGGCAAAACGCATAGCAACCCTCCTTAATAAGTTACACTAAAGTATAACATTTGGGGCGTGAATACGTCAACAAAAAAATTAAGTGTATTGATTTCAATGAGTTATTGTAAAACTAACTTGACCCTTTGCTTACAAAGATATAAAATGCCAGCATTACGTAGAATTCAGTTCAAAAATAGATTAGACTCGATGTCGAAGATATTAGAAGAATTTAAGAATATCATCGGTGCCCAGCCGTACTCGGCATTTCTTGACATGCTGAAGGCGATTGGGCCTGATGCGCGGACTCATCGGATCAGTGTGGTCATTGCCGCCATGTTGCGATGTGCCCTCAGCAAGCTCCCCCCTGATTGTGAAAACGGGACGCTCGCCCAGGCCCTTGTGATTATGGCCGAGGAGCCTTATGGAGTTGCTGAAGGCTCCGCAGAATATAAGCTGGTCTTTGATATGATTGATGAGCTCTGCCGCGAAGCAGGGATGCGCAACCTGCGCGAATCCGCGCGAGGAGAACTCTACAGCATAGCAGAGAACGCTATTGCAGAATACACTGCATGGTATAATATGCCCTGGGAAGATTACTGAGAAAAACTCACTACTATCCGATGGGGGAAGGTTCCGGTCGAGAATGTGATCACAAAAGTGCGGCCCTTGCCCTTTGAAATCTGACTATGCTATAATTACCACTATAGACTTTTATTAAAAAGCTCGACATCATCAATCAGGTTGCAGGTAAGATGGTCGCGATATACATAAATATGTTTGTACTTATACTGTAAATTCTCGGAGGATATGGCATGAAAGGCATTCAGTTCTTAATTGATGAAGAGGGAGAGAAGACCGCCGTCGTCATCGATCTGAAGAAACATGCCGAGCTGTGGGAGGATTTTTACGACCGAGCACTGGCCCGCAGCCGTGCAGATGAGCCCCGAGAGACGCTGGAATCCGTTAAAAAACGCCTCCGTTCTTCTCGGAGGCGCGGCACCAATGTCTGAATATGCGATAGTATTTGCTCGCTCAGCAAGGAGAGAGCTTGAGAAACTACCCAAACCGCTTGCGTCACGAATCCTGACAAAAATCGAATCACTAAGCGGCATTCCACGCCCACACGGCTGTCGGAAACTCGAGGGAGAGGAAAATCTCTGGCGCATTCGTGTAGGCGACTATCGAGTACTCTATGCAATCGATGATCGTCAGAAACTCATAGACATTATCGCCATTCGACATCGGAGAGATGCTTATCGCTGAGATGAGCGTCGCGCTCCCGCAGACAACCAGTATCTGTTTATAAATAACAACCCAAATCAAGGAGGTCTAAAATGACGCAAGCAGCTTCGGAAGCCCTGGCAATACTACGCGACGGAAGTCTGTTCCAATGGTACGTCATTACGCTCTTCGCCCTGACGGTGTACGTCTATGCGGCGGAAATTGAACGGCAAAATTGGAACCTGGTGTTCGCCGGACTGGCGTTTTGGGGGATGGATTGGTTTAACGAGATTTGGAACGGCCTCGTCTTCCACTTCACCCAGCATGCGCCTGTATGGGGCGCACCCGGCAAGACCGCCTTCCTGATCCTCATCGGGCTCAACATCGAGATCTGCTTCATGTTCGCGATCGCCGGCATCGCCTTCTCAAAAATGCTTCCCGCCGACAAGCGGTTGAAAATCCTGGGGGTGCCGAATCGCCTCTTTTTTGCTATTGCTGGTTCGGCCTTTTGCGTATTCGTGGAGGTCCTGTTGAATCTTGTCGGGGCGCTTACCTGGGATTACCCGTGGTGGAGCGCGGGAGCACCGTGGCTCATATTTCTGATCGGCTACTTGCCCTTCTTCCTGGTCTCGTTCTGGGTGTTTGACATGAAGACCCTGAGGCGGAAGATCACCACGGTGGGGGTCATCTATGCCGTCGATATTATCGCCCTTGTCCTGTTCGCCGTGGTGTTGCAGTGGATCTGATGAAGAGGCGAGGCATTGAAGTTCTTGCTTAGAAAAAAAACTTCCTTAATCCTCCCCTTCCACAAGGGGAGGGGAAAAAGTCCCGCTCTGTCGCTCTGCGATACCTCCCGCTGGCGGGACCCCGCATTCCTTATTTTGTGCTGTGGAGCGGGGCCGTATTCCCTGATTTGTGCAAAGCGGAGCGGGACTGACCCTTTCCCCCACACAATTGGGGGAGAGGGGACAATAATATTTGCATGCTTCGAGGGATTATCAATTCACCCAAGTTTTCGTGAAGGAGGCATCACTATGAAAGAGGTCGATCTCAGGAGGTGGCATCGCCGCTTTGGCATCATACTGGCGCTTTTTATCATCCTTCAAGCGGGGAGCGGTCTCGTAATCACGCTCGGTGACCTGAGTCCTTCCCAGAGCCATGCCCATTCTAAAGCCGCCGTAGCCGCGACAGTGCCTGATGAAGAAGAGGCCTTCTGGGAGGAAGCGCTCGCATTCATCCACCATGGGGCTGGCCCAGCGGGAACCCTTTACCGCATTATTGTGGGAGTCGGAATCCTGTGGATGGCGGTCTCAGGGGGCCTGATCTTTTTCCAGATCAGTGCCCGTTCTAAAAAGACTAAAAAGAAGTAAGCGCCGCGCCGCGAATAGAGTTCCCTGCTCTCGACTCACCGCAGAGAGAAGTCCTGCGTTACGTGAATTGGCAAAGGAGAAATGAGATGGAAGACGGATCCTATATCAACGCATTTGACCCCGAAGGAAAGAGCGAGCAGGTCTGCGCGAAGTGCGGTATATGTCTCCAAAAATGCCCCGTTATGAAGATGGGCAAGGAGGAGTCCCGCGCCGAACACGCCCGTCTGAGAACAGGCGAGGAGACGCTGCGGGTCCTCAAGGAGTGCACCTTCTGCTATAATTGTAACCGGTATTGTCCCAACGGCCTCAATCCGATGGCGCTCATCATGGGGCGCGTCGTGGATAACATCAAGAAGTCAGGAACGGGCGTGCCGGAATATCTCCGGTACCTCTTTACGGGGCACGGAGATGCATCCGTCTTTTCGGACGTATACAAGACACTTCCCGAACATGAGCGGGTGGTCTTGGACAAATGGGAGACACCTCCCCCCAAGAGCGAGGAGGTGCTTTTCATCGGCTGCATCGGCAGAGAGATCCCCTATGGGATCGAGCATTCCGCGGCGCTGGAGGCACTCCCCAAATATGCCCCCCGCGACGCCTGCTGCGGAGAGCTCCCCTTTCGGCTGGGGGATTTCAAGGCGTTCACCCAAACCGTCGAACGCACCAGCGGGCTTTTCGAGGGGCTCAAGGCGGATCGTCTGGTGTGCTACTGCGGCTCCTGCTCGCACTCCTTTAACAACATCTGGCGCGAGTATCTCGACGCCAAGCCGCCCTTTGAGATTATCACTATCTGGGAGTGGCTGTGGGAACGGGTTCAAAAAGGAGAACTGACGGTTCAGAGGAAGATAGAGCGAAAGATCGCCCTCACGGATTCCTGCTATTCCAGTGAATTGGGCGATCGATTTTTCGAGGCCGTCAGGGGCTTACATACAGCCGTAGGAATGGAGGTCGTCGAGCTTGGGAATAATCGGTATGACAACCTCTGCTGCGGCATGCCGTGCGTCATCCGCAATAATTTCGACATCCTCGAACCGCTCAAAGTAGCGGAAAAGAAGATCGAACAGGTGAAAGAAGCCAAGGTAACTGATCTGGCCTGTTATTGCCCGGGCTGTTTCATACAGCTACGTGGGGCAGCCAAAAAAGCCGGGGTGGCGACGCATTACGCCTTGGAGGAAATACTGTGGGCATTGGGGGACGACCCTCCTGTCCCCTTGAAGGAGAGATCACGGGTGCAGGGTAAGCTCTTCATGGAAAAGCTTCAATCGTATATGGCAGCTTCTCAAGCCTCCTAAGGGGGAGCTGAGCGAAAGGGCTCTCAGCTATCTGAGGCGAAGGTCAATTTCGTTCCGGCCATGTTGAGCAAAAATTTTTCGGGCATCTCCTGTTCTATGTAATTGATGGCGTTCCTGCCGGTGCAATGGGTGGGGATGACATAATTCGGGTCGAGTTGCTTGAATGCCTCCGTCGTCGGTTTGATGAAGGGCTCGAAATGCCTACCCGTCAGATGGAACCCGCCCATGACGGCGTGGATGCTGTCAACGCCGGTTACCGCTCTGGCGTGGTTCACGGTATTGATGATCCCCGAGTGCGCGCACCCCGACAGGACCACCAGTCCTTTGCCCTTGAGATTCATCACCACCGCGGTGTCATCCTCAATGGCGTCAAACCGCTCCTCACCATCCTGCTCGTAGTAGGCATTGGGCATCCCCTTTTCAAATGCCGTCTCCCGGGGTATCTCGCCTAAAAAAAGGAGGTCGCCGTCCAAGAGGGGGTAGGGCTCGATGGTCTCCACTAGGTCAATCCCGGCCTCCCGAACCGTCTCCCGGACAAAGGCCGGGAAATAGACCTTGAAATTCTCGGTGATCTTCAGATAGCGGGGGCGTCTGAAAGCGGCGGGGTGCACCGCAAGCGGGATCCCCTGTTTACCCACCTTCTGGGCCAGCTGTTGGAAACCACCCGTGTGATCGATATGCCCGTGGGACAGAGCCATGGCCTCTACCGCTGTGAGATCCGCATTCAGGGCTTCGGCATTAAAGGCCGCCCCGAACTCCGAGAGTCCGAAATCGAAGAGGAGCGTTCTTGCGCGGTCGCCGGCCGATACCGTGATGAGGGCGGAGAAGCCATGCTCCGCCAGGATGGTATTTTTTATCTCTCCGTCCTTCAGCGGCAGTGCCCGTTGTACGATTTTGTTGTTGTCTCCGGACGCGATGTCGATATAATTGTCCTGAAGCGTCAGAATTTTCACCCGATCCAAGGGATTGAGACTGATACCCATGATTACCTCCTTTCAGCGCTGAGCCCGATTACATCCACTGCATGAAGTGCTCTTCATACTCTCGCTCAAGGGTCTCCTTGTGGCGCAGCTCTTCCTGGGCAAGCCTGGCAAAGAGCTCCTCGATCTCCGTCCCCTCGTAGTTCCCGAGAAGCATATGGTAGATGTTGTAGGCCTCCTGTTCCTTCTTCATGGCGAACAGCATCACATCCTGGGGGCTGCTGTCCGGACCGACCTCATCGGTAACCATATAGTCGCTGAGGCGCAAGTCCTGAATCTTTTTCTTCCCCCCTATGCGCGCTATGTTCCCCCCTTTGAGGGCATTCTCCAATAAATTCTTGTGCCCTAACTCTTGATTTGCCAGGTCCTCCAGCAGTGCCTTTGCCCCGGGGTCCTTGACCATATCGCGAAACATCAGATAGAGCTCATAGGCGTCATGCTCCCTGCGGATGGCAAAGGTCAAGACGTCGTTCAGTGATTCAAGGTTCATAGCCTCCTCCTTTTAATTAATAGTTCTCGATGAGGGTTTTCTATTGTCGACGCACTTCCCTGCCTACTTACTACCCATAATACCTAAAAGGGGACCGCACTTGTCAAGGGACAATTCACGATAGTTTTCATGTGGTATCAAGAGACGGCGCTCTCTAGGCCTTTCTGGTGAGAGGCATACGACTAAAATATGGGTCTGATGAATAAACGAAACACAATTTCGTCAAAAAGGGTGAAAAAACACTTGACAAGAGAGGGGCGGACAGGATAAATCTTTACACAACTCTAACACAGAAAGGGGGGAAACAGATGAAGAAATGGCTGTATCTTATGATAGCGGTGGTGTTCTTGGCAGGGGGTATCCTCAGCCTTGCCATTGCGCAGGCTGATAAGGTTACCATCGATAACAAGTACCCGAAAAAATTGAAGAATCCGGTAACCCTGTCCCACAAGTTGCACATAGACAAGGATGTAGCCTGCACCGAGTGTCACCACACGTGGAAAAAGGAGGAGAGCAAGACGCCCCAGAAGTGCGCCGAATGCCACAAGGCGGACGATAAAGGGGAAAAGGGACTCAAGAGGGCCTACCACAAGAACTGTATGGATTGCCACAAGGCATTAAAGAAGGCGGGGAAACCGACGGGTCCCACCACCAAGTGTAGCGAGTGTCACCCCAGCAAGGCAAAAAAGTAAGTCCGGTAAGAGTTACAAGGCCAAATAGCAAAAAGGAGGGGGAATGAATATAATCCCCCTCCTTTTTCATCATGAGGATACAGATACCGTTGTATAGATAGATCAGGGGCCTTGGGCCGCTATGGCCAGGATCAGGACCCCCTCTTCATGTTTCGGCCCGCCGATGAGCAGGGTCCCCCCCTTTTTGAGCTTGGCCGTGGTCTTAAAAATCCCCTTCCCCCCCTGCAGGATCTCCACGGCGATCTCCGCCGTCCCCCCTTGTTCTTGAAGGAGTTTGACGTATAATTCCTTATTACCGGTCAAGGGGAGCTGACCGCTCTGGCCTTGCGCCAGGCGGAAGGAACGCTCTTGCAGGAGTTGATAGGATGAATAATTCAATGTATCGAGGTTTTTTTGTATATCCTGCAGACGAGCATCCAGCGCTTTTTCTTGGTGAGAGGCGAGGATCACCCGAACCCCTATCCCGGCTTCCTCTCCCAGGGCGATAGATGAAAGAGATGTTATGAACACCGTGCTTATGATACCTAACAAGAGTAATTTTTTCACCTCATCCCCTCCTTCCTTTCTTCTTTTTCGAACAGCCAAACGATCGTTGTTTCCCCCTCCCCTTGAAAGATCATGATCGGGTGCTCGCTCTCCACCGACTCCACCACCACGCGGGGTGTCGGCGGTGCCGTCAGCAAGGGGAGGGTGACGAGGAATAGTACCACAAGGGCCGCCCCCCAGGCCAGTGCCTTGAGCGGACGCACGGGGAACACGAGGGCCTTCACCCACCACCAGATCCGCTCCATTACGGTGGGGGCCTCCAACCGCTCTGCCACCCCTTCCCATATCCCGGCGAGGGGGGCATCGGCGACCTCTGCCTGTACCGCCTCCCGCAGGTGTTCCCGGATGGCGAGGAGCTCATCCAACTCCTTTCGACAGCGCTGGCACCCCTTCAGGTGGCCCTTCACAAAGGCCGTCTCGTCTTGAGAAAGTGCCCCATCCGCATATTTTTCCAGGAGGGATGCAACACGGCTACAGTCCGGCATCTAGTCCCCCCCTTTCAGATACGGGGCCAGGGCTCGGCGCATGCCTTCCCTGGCGTAGTGCAACCTGGACATTACGGTACCCAAACGACATCCCATGACCTTGGCGATCTCCTTATAGGTGAGCCCCTCCACCTCCCTGAAGAGAAGGACCGCCCGTTGTTGCGGTGGGAGGTGGCCCAGAGTCCGGTTGATCTGCGCATTGAGCTCCTTGCGCAGCAACGAGGCGTCAGGACCTCCACCGTTTGGAGGATCGACCTCTTTTTGTATCTCCGGGTTTGCAACCCGCTGACGCCGGAAATCGAGGGCGAGGTTGACGGCGATCCGGTACAACCACGTATAAAACGAGGAGGCCATGCGGAATCCTTTGATGGATCGATAGGCCTTGACGAACACCTCTTGGGTCAATTCCAGGGCATCCTCCCGATTCCATACCATACCATAGAGGAGGGAGTAGATCTTCCGCTGATATAGAACCATCAGTTCCTGGAAGGCATCTTTCTCCCCCCGTTGCGACCGTTCTATCAGCTCCCGTTCTTCCAAAGCAGTTTCATTGGGTTAGATGCACAATCGCGCACCCTTATTCAATACCGTGTGTTTTTGCCCACGTTATCTCGGCGTCAGACGGCCGGACGTAGATGGGCGCCAAAGATGCGATATCATCCCCCTCACCGCGCTCCATGCGCTGCAAGCCAAGTCCGGCCACCGTCGCACCTCGGAGCGACCGCAGATGAGGGGGAGCAAAGAGGGCCTTATCGCCCAATTTCTCAACGATGAGCTCTCCATAGACCTCCACCCCGTCCCCCACGAAGACCGTCTCCTGAAGGGGAAGCTCCTCCAGCAGCCGAGAAGGTGAGAGGACCTGGTAAGGGGTTAGTTGCTCAACGTTTCCATTTTCCCCCTGTTTGTAGAGGGCGGTGTAGACTTCGCCCTTGCGTGCATCCACCAGGGGGCAGATCTGAGAGGTTGTGGGGGGCAGCTGAGTGGCGAGGGCATCCAGGGTGGGAACCCCTGCCACCGGCTTTTCGGTTGCCAGGGCCAGCCCCTTGACGGCGCTCAGCCCTACCCTGAGCCCGGTAAAGGAACCAGGGCCCAGTGAGACGGCCATGCCATCTATCTCATTGATAGTGAGCCGTGCCTCCTTGAGGAGGGCCTCGATAGCGGGGACCAACTGGGCGGAGGGGGTCTCATCGCGATGGAAGGTATGCTCAGCCACTACCGCATCATCATCGATGAGCCCGATGCTCCCGCCGTACGTCGCAGTATCGATCCCCAAGATCTTCACTATTTGGCCCCTTTAAGAAGGTGCCACGTAATATCGTTGTAGAAAACAAAAACAAAGAGCAGCATGAGGATGATCAATCCGATCTGCTGGGCCACCATCTTCTGCTTCACACTTAAAGGCCTTCTGCGGATCGCTTCAATGGCCAGAAAGAGGAGATGACCGCCATCGAGTATAGGGATGGGGAAGAGATTAACAATTGCCAAATCTATACTGATAACAGCTAATAAAAGCACAAGATCGGCTAACCCCTTTTTGGCTTGTTCCCCTGCCAACTGGGCTATCCTGATAGGGCCACTAACTGCATCTCTTGCAGGAGTTTTGCCGCTGATTATCCATTCGACACCGATAACGACAAGTTTCATAAATTGCAGAGTTCGGCTAAACCCGTTACCTATTTCAAATTTTGGGCCGATTCTCTGGTCAGAATCCATCCCCATTATTCCGATTCTGAACACTTCTTCCCCTTCGTCCTTGAACATCATAGGGGTAACTTTTAGTTCGATGATTTCTTCATCCCGTTGTACTTTGATCAAAAGTTCCTTTCCCTTGCCATCGCGAATAGTAGTTGAAAGTTCTTCCCATCTGGACATAGTTACTCCGTTGACCTCAAGAATAATGTCACCGTCTTTTAAACCCGCCGTTTCAGCAGGTTGCCCAGCGACGACTCCTGCTATTACTGGATGGGTTGGTGTTAAGGGTGTAGAAAGAATGGCGAACGGATTTAAAAAAAAGAAAATTATTACACCGAAAACAAAATTAAAGCATGGACCTGCAAAGATGATCAGGGCACGCTTCCAAATAGGTTGGTGGGAGAAAGAACGCACCCTATCTTCCTTTTTTAATTTTTCTTGAGGGTTTTCACCCATAAGTTTAACGTACCCTCCGAGAGGGAAGGCTGAGATCTTATAGAGGGTTTCTCCAACTTTTTTTCCGACTAGTTTAGGCCCAAAACCAACAGAAAAAGTAAGGACGCCTACGCCCAGCCTCTTGGCCATTATAAAGTGACCAAATTCATGGACGAACACAAAGATGCCTAAAAGAACAATAAAAGAAACAAGACTGATAGCTAACACGATTTCCCTCCCTCTAAGATAACCTTCGCTTTTTCCTTGGCCCACCGGTCCGCCTCAAGGGCATCCTCTACGCCGCGCAGAGGGGTTGCTTTGTGGCCATCCATGGTAGCGGCGACCACCTCTATAATACGGTCAAAGCTGATCATGTCTTTAAGAAAGGCCTCCACCGCCACCTCGTTGGCGGCGTTGAGCACTGCCGGCAGGGTTCCCCCGGTCTCCAGGGCCTGATAGGCCATCCTCAGGGCGGGGAATTTCTCGTGGTCGGGAGGGGCAAAGGTCAGGTGGTTGAGTTCGACCAGGTTCAGGGATGGAATGCCTGTCTCCAATCGTTTGGGATAGGAGAGGGCGTAGGCGATGGGGATCCGCATATCGGGGACGCCGAGCTGGGCGATCACGGAGCTGTCCACATATTCCACCAGGGAGTGTACCACCCCCTGGGGATGGATCAGGACCTCGATCCGCTCAGGGGGGACCTGGAAGAACCAGTGGGCCTCGATGACCTCTAATCCCTTATTCATCATGGTGGCGGAATCCACTGAGATCTTGGGCCCCATTTCCCATACGGGATGGGCCAGGGCCTCTTGAGGGCTTACCTTCTTGAACGCCTCAGCAGGAAGGGTGTAAAACGGCCCTCCCGAGGCGGTCAAGATGATCCTCTTTATCCCGTCCCCCCCCATCTTGCCCCCCAGGGCCTGGAAGATGGCGCTGTGCTCGCTGTCGATGGGTAAGATTGCTACGCCGTTCTGTTGCGTTTTCTTCACGATGATCTCACCGGCCATCACCATCGATTCTTTGTTCGCCAGGGCGACATCCTTTCCCTCGCCGATGGCGGCAAGGAGGGGACTGAGCCCTACGGAACCCACCACCGCCGATACCACGAGGTCCACTTCGGGAACGGTGGCTGCACGGATGAGTCCCTCCGCCCCATAGACCACCTCAACGTGGTGAGGATCGCCATCTCCCCGAAGTTCCTCGTGGAGGGCGTGGGCGCGGTCTCGATCGAGGACGGAGACGAGGCGGGGTTTGAACCGTGTAATCTGCTCGCGCAGGACGGACAGATTCTGCCCCGCGGCAAGGGCGAGGACCGCAAACTCCTCCCTGAATTGTTCCACGACATCGAGGGTATTGACCCCGATGGACCCGGTTGATCCTAATATGGCCAGGCGTTTCATGAGACCCCGGGAAATAGTCTATAGACTAAGAAGTAATACAAGAAGGGGGCGGCGAAGAGGAAGCTGTCCAACCTGTCGAGCATCCCCCCATGTCCCGGGAAGAAGCCCCCTGAATCTTTCACCTTGGCCCCCCTCTTGATCATCGACTCGGAGAGATCCCCCAACTGACCGAAGAGGGCGATGCCTAACCCCACGGCGACGGCATCGGCGGCCTTCAACGTCGGAAAGAACAGGGCCTTGCAGGCGAAGACGGCGAGGACGGCCCCGACAAAACAGGCGCAAAAGCCCTCGATCGTCTTGTTCGGACTGATCTGGGGGCTGAGTTTATGTCTGCCCCACCAGGAGCCGAAGAACAGGGCAAAGGTATCCCCTACCCATACCGCTGCCAAGAGCAAGAGGACCCAGAAGACGCCCTGGGGTAGTTTGTTGATCAAGATAACGTGGGAAAGCAGGAAGGGGACATAGATGATGCCGAGAAAGGTGATCCCCAGATGGTTCGGGACCAGGGAGAGCTCCTTTGATGCAAACGCATGGCCGAGAAAGAAGGTGAGGAGGATCACCCCCAGAAACAAGATGATCGCTCCCAAGGGAGCCCACTGGAATAACCCGCAGAGGATGATACCGAGGGTGATCCCGCCGATTTTCCCCAGCCCCCCGCCCTTCGGCAGGGTCATGTGATAAAACTCGTTGAGCCCCATGGCGGCTGCCACCGACACCATAACCAAGAGGGTGTAAGGAGGCCCAAAACGGATCAACAATAAAAAGGGCGGGATGATAATCAGTGCCGTTAACCATCTCTTGAGCATAGCAAGACCTCTCAATCCATAGGGCTGATAATGACCGGGCTTCTCCTCATCGAGGTGCAGCACCCTCCTGCATTTGAGCTGTGGTGAGACCGTAGCGCCTCTCCCTGTTCTGATATGCGATGCAGGCCTGAATCAGCTCTTCCTTGCCGAAATCGGGCCACAGGGTTGAGGTGAAGTAAAGCTCGGTATAGGCGATCTGCCAGAGGAGAAAGTTGCTGATGCGCAGCTCCCCGCTGGTGCGGATTAACAGATCCGGGTCCGGGAGGTCCCGGGTGAAGAGATATCTGGAGAATGTCTCGGGGGTAATATCATCCTTGGTGATCCTCCCTGCCGCCACCTCGTCAATGATCTTTCTGACGCCGGCGACGATTTCCGAACGCCCCCCATAGCTGAGGGCAAGGTTGACGATGAGGCCGTCCTTGTGTTGCGTCATTTCCTCTGTTTCCACGAGGAGATCACGGATGGGGCCGGGGAGGTCCGCTAGCTCTCCGATGATATTGATGCGAATATTTCTCTCCTGCAACTCTCGTTGACGCTTCCGCACATGGTTTTGCAGAAATCGCATCAGGGCATTCACCTCTTTTCGCGGACGACGCCAATTCTCTTTGGAAAAGGCGTAGAGGGTGAGGATACGGATCCCAAGTTCTCCACATGCCTCCACTACCCTTTGGGCTGCATCGAGTCCCCTCTGGTGCCCTTGTATCCTCGAGAGGCCTTGCCTCTGAGCCCACCGACCATTTCCATCCATGATAATGGCTATATGGCGGGGCATTCGTTCTGGATTGAGCCTCTCCATATCCCTTTCCTGGGAGGTCATGATAGTGTGCTAAGAGTAGTTGTTCTCGGAAGATATCACAAGCCGCACACTCTGATGTAGTCGCATTTCACGATAACTGTAACACAAGTGTTGGGGCTTTGCAATGGAGAGGCCGGGAAGGCCTCAAGGGGGACGGACTATCATTGAAAAGGGGTGAGGGAGCAGAAATCCTTCTGCTCCCTCATGACCTATACTTCGACAACTGCATCGACAGGGCAGACCTCCATACACGTTCCACATTCCGTGCATTCATCTTGATTGATTGTATATTTTTCTTCGCCTTCTTTGATGGCGTCTGCAGGGCATTCCTCGGCACAGGTTCCACACGCCACACACTCATCGGTGATCTCATACGGCACTGCTCTCACCTCCTTACTGTTTAAATCTCCATTATTTCCTTCTCTTTTGCCTCAATCACCTCGTCGATTTGTTCGACGAAGGTGTCCGTTGTCTTTTGTACCTCATTCTGCATTTGATGTAGCTTATCCTCGGAAATCTCCTTGTTCTTTTCCATTGTTCTCAGGTTTTCGATGGTCTCTCTCCTGATATTGCGCACCTCTATCTTGCTGTTTTCACCCATCTTTTTGACCAGTTTCACCAGTTCTTTTCTTCGCTCCTCCGTCAGCCTGGGTATAGTGATGCGAATGACTTTTCCATCATTTGTAGGGGTCATACCCAACTCAGACTTCAGGATCGCCTTTTCTATATCACCAAGCAAAGAATTATCCCAGGGTTGAATAACAATAAGTCTGCTCTCAGGTATGGAGAGAGAGGCTACTTGGTTGAGAGGGGTGGGGGTCCCGTAGTAATCCACCCGGATATCATCCACGAGGGCCAACGATGCCCTACCGGTACGCACTTTCCCCAGGTCCTTTTCCAAAGCGGAGATGGCCTTCTTCATCTTTGTTTCGCATTCTTTGATGACCGGTGACTCCATGGGATCTCCTAGTTAATCAACGTCCCTTCTTGCTCACCTAAGAGTATCTTCCGCATCTTCCCCTTGATCCCAATATTAAAGACGACCACGGGGAGGTGATGCTCCATGCAGAGGGAGATGGCTGTTGCATCCATTACACGCAGACTCTTCTGTAATACATCCTGGCATGAGATACGATCAAATTTCACCGCCGCAGGGTTCTTGAGGGGATCGGCGTCATACACGCCGTCGACCTTTGTGGCCTTCAGGACAATCTCCGCTCCGATCTCCAAGGCCCGGAGGACAGCCGCTGTGTCGGTAGTGAAATAAGGGTTTCCTGTTCCACCCGCGAAGATGACCACCTTTCCTTCCTGTAAGGTCCTCAGGGCATGGCTTTGCACAATGGGCATTACTATCTCGCCTACGGGAAGGGCAGATTGGATGACAGCCGGGATCCCCCGTTTTTCCAATATGTCCCGCAAGGCCAGGCCATTGATGATGGTGGCCAACATTCCTACGTGATCCGCCGTTACCCTCTCGAGGTCATAGGTAGCGGACTGCGCCCCTCTGATGAGATTGCCTCCGCCGATCACCACAGCGATCTCAACCCCGAGACCCCTTAGCTCATTTAGTTCCTCAGTCAACCCCTGTAAGGCCACAGGCTCTATGCCCCCCCCCTCGTCGCCTGCCATTACCTCACCACTGAGCTTTATCACTATCCGCTTATATATGGGTTTCTTGCTCATTGAGGACGGCCACTGTCAGGCCGTGGGATCAGTCGTCATGTTCACCAAAAACCTCGCCCAGCTGGTATCTGGTGAAACGTCGCACCGTAATATTTTCCCCCACCTTGGCTATGGTATCGGTTAAGAGATCTTTCACCGAGATATCAGGATTCTTAATATAGGCCTGCTCCAGCAGACATTGCTCGGTGAAAAATTTCTCCAGCCTTCCTTCTACGATCTTATCCATCACCTTCGCTGGCTTGCCGGATGCCGCAGCTTCGGCTCGCAGAATCTCTTTTTCTTTCTCTATAACAGCTGAAGGGATGCCTTCCCGATCGATGGCGATGGGGTTCATGGCGGCAATGTGCATGGCGATATCTTTCGCCAGGTTCTGGAAGTCCTCTGTCCTGGCCACAAAATCCGTTTCGCAGTTTATATCCACTAAGACCCCTATTTTGCCCCCCGGATGTATATACGAGGTGATCAGACCCTCCGTCGTTTCCCGCTCCGCTCTCTTTGCCGCTTTGGCCAGCCCCTTTTTACGGAGAACGTCAATGGCTTCATCGACATTCCCCCCGCACTCCACGAGGGCCTTCTTACAATCCATAACGCCGACCCCCGTTCTCTGTCGCAATTCCTTAATTGCACCTGCGGCTATCTCCATCGTTCCGTGGCCTCCTCAACCTCCTCTGCAGGGATTACTTCTTTCCCTCGCTGAAATCGCCCTCTTTGTATGCATCCGTGTCCTCGCGCCCTTCTCCTTCACCTTCCTCTGCAATCCCTGCATCAGGAGTGGTCTCCGTCGGGGTTTCGCCCCCTAGGTTTTGTTGGAGTTCTTCCTCACGGAGCCTCTTTCCCTCGATCACTGCGTCGGCGATTTTGGTGGCGAAAAGACGGATGGCCCGTATGGCATCATCATTTCCCGGAATGACATAGTCTATCTCATCAGGATCACAGTTGCTGTCCACGATGGCAACCGTAGGGACCCCTAACTTCCTCGCCTCACTCACCGCTATCCTCTCACGTTTGGGGTCAACGATGAAAAGGGCACCCGGGAATCGATCCAGATCCTTTATTCCCCCCAGATACTTATTCAGATTGGCCCCCTTTTTTTGCAGTTGTAGCACCTCTTTTTTGGGAAGTTTCTGAAACTCCTCTTTCTGCTCCATTGTTTCCAGTTCTTTGAGCTTATCAATACTTTTCTTTATGGTTTGAAAGTTGGTGAGGGTACCCCCTAACCATCGATGATTAACATACAGCATGCCGCAGCGCTCAGCCTCCTCATAGATGGCCTCCTGTGCCTGCCTCTTTGTTCCGACAAAGAGGATCTTCTCCCCCTTGGAAACGGTTTCCCGAACAAATGCATATGCTACGTCGAAGAGCTTAACGGTTTGCTGCAAGTCGAGTATATAGATGCCGTTTCTGGCCCCAAAGATGTACGGTTTCATCTTGGGGTTCCAGCGCTTTGTCTGGTGACCGAAATGGACCCCAGCCTCCAATAGTTCTTTCATCATAA
>Ga0307422_1000587_pt1 | contig 20090 bp, 15 predicted proteins | sample SalMarWE160290MG_FD_202153 | JGI IMG/M metagenome (GOLD analysis project Ga0307422, IMG submission 202153) | Salt marsh sediment microbial communities from the Plum Island Ecosystem LTER, Massachusetts, United States - WE1602-90 | ecosystem: Environmental > Aquatic > Marine > Intertidal zone >...
GACGAGGTTACTGCCAAAGGGGGTGGAAAAGTGGTTATTCCTTCCGGGATCTGGTTAACAGGGCCGATCATCCTGAAGAGCAACCTGGAGTTGTACACCGAGCCCGGAGCCCTGGTTCTCTTTTCACCGGATAAGAGTTTATATCCCTTGATAAAAACCAGTTTTGAAGGATTGGATACCTGGCGGTGTATATCTCCGTTGTATGGGAAAGATCTTGAAAACGTAGCCTTTACAGGAAGCGGAGTATGGGACGGTTCCGGGGATGCCTGGCGGCATGTTAAAAAAAGCAAGCTAACCGAAAGGCAGTGGAAAGAACGGGTGGCCTCAGGGGGTGTGGTGAATGAGAAAGGAAACGAATGGTATCCGTCGGAACAGTTCAAAAAAGCAGCGGAAAGTGCCGATATGAATGTCCCTTCCCATCTGAAAACCAGAGAGGAGTTCGAGGCCATCCATGACTTTCTGCGCCCGGTAATGGTAAGCATCCAGAACAGCAAACGAGTGCTTCTGGACGGCCCCACATTTCAGAATTCTCCGGCATGGTGCATTCATCCGTTGATAGTCGAAGATCTTATCGTAAGGAATATCACCGTACGAAATCCCTGGTATTCACAAAATGGTGATGGCATAGACATCGAATCCTGCAGGAATGTCCTGGTGCTGAATTCCGACTTTGACGTGGGCGATGATGCGATCTGCATAAAATCCGGTAAAGATAGATACGGGAGACTTCGGGGTATCCCCACTGAAAATGTAGTGATTAAGAATAATATTGTCTATCATGGCCATGGCGGCGTTACAGTGGGCAGCGAAATGTCGGGCGGGGTGAAAAATATTCATGTGTCAAATTGTACCTTCATGGGAACCGATGTCGGATTGCGTTTTAAAAGCAACAGGGGACGCGGTGGCATTGTGGAAAAAATATATATCTCAAATGTACGCATGACCGATATTCCTACCATAGCAATCTCTTTCAATCTTTATTATGGCGGACAATCGGTTTCGGAACGCCTGGCTGATGGAGACGGAAATATTTCCTCCCTCAAAGAACCGGTAACCGAAGAAACCCCTCAGTTTAAAGATATATTTATCCGGAATATTACCGTAAAAGGAGCTTACCAGGCCGTGTTGCTTCAGGGATTGCCTGAAATGAACCTAGAAAATGTTAATCTGAGGGATATGATTATTGATGCCGAAAACGGCTTTTCGGTTTTCGATGCCAGTGGAATTACCCTGCAGAATGTAAAACTGAAAACGAAAAGCAAAAAAGCAATGGAAATCTATAACAGCAAAGATGTGGAGGTTCAAGACCTGGAGTATTCCTTTGAAACACAGGATGCAATAACTGTAAACGGTGCAGAGTGCCAGAACATTAAACTGGTTTCTCCTCCAAACAGTAATTTACAGGATTTTACTGAAATCGGAAGGGAAGTGCCGGAACATGAAATAATATTTTAGCACTTCATGAGAAAAAGCATTTTTATCTTCTTGTTTTCAGGCTTTCTTTACGTAGCCTGTCAGCCGGAAGAAGCATCCTTCACTCTCTTTACCATTGGCGATTCAACCATGGCGAACAAAAAAGCTGCAGTTTATCCTGAAACCGGTTGGTGTCAGGTTCTTGAAGACTATCTGGACCCGTCTGTAAGGGTAAAAAACCATGCGGTGAACGGAAGAAGTACCAAAAGTTTTCTGGAGGAAGGAAGATGGAACCGTGTGCTGGATAGTCTGAAGGCAGGAGACCGGGTGTTCATTCAATTTGGGCATAACGACCAGAAGGAATATGACACAACCCGGTTCACCACTCCTTTTGGCTCATATACAGCCAATCTGAAACGATTTATTGAAGAGTCGGAAGAAAAAGGAGCCATGCCGGTGCTTTTTACGTCCATTGTCCGGCGAAAATTTGAAGATCACGGTAGGTTGATCGATACACACGGGGATTATCCGGTAGCAGTAAGGAAGATTGCAGAAGAAATGAACGTTCCGCTGGTTGATTTGCAGAAACTTACAGAAGAGTGGATTGGTTCCCTGGGGGACGAGGCATCCCGGAGCATGTATGTATGGACAGAACCTGATCAACAGTACCCGGAAGGGCGACAAGACGATACCCACCTGTCAGAAACCGGCGCCAGGGAGGTGGCCCGCATGGCTTTGAAGGAATGTGTGTCTCAAAAATTGATCCCTTCCCGGAAAATAAGAGTGAATAATAAATAAATAACAGATTAAGTATGAGGACTATATTATCTATTTTGGCGATAGCTGTTTTTTCTTTAACGGCCTTTCCGGCCCGTTCAAACGATCTTCCGGTGGAAGTGGATATAGTCGTTGCCCCGGATGGATCGGGAGATTTTACAACGGTGCAGGATGCCATAAACGCTGCACCCTCCAACAGCGACAGACGTACGATCATATACCTCAAAAGAGGATTGTATGATACGGAAAAGCTGATCGTACCAGGCGATAAAAAGAACATCACCCTGATTGGTGAAAGCCGTGAAGAAACCATTTTGAGTTACCATATCTATGATTGTTCCCAGGGGAAGTGTCCTACGGAGGATGCTGCGTTCTGGACAGGGGATAACATCCGGACTTCAGCGACTCTGACAATCCTGGGGGATGGATTTCATGCTGAGAATCTGACGATTCAGAATACAGCCGGCCCGATAGGGCAGGCTCAGGCCGTGACCATACGTTCCGACCGGTGTGTCTTTATCAATGTAGATTTTTACAGCTACCAGGATACCATGTACTTCTGGAGCAATGGCAACCGAAGTTATTTTGAGGGTTGCCTTATTGTGGGTCGTACCGATTATATTTACGGAGGAGGCACAGTCTTTTTCCAGGAATGCGAAATCAGAAGCTGGGGGGGTGGATGGATCACAGCCCCTTCCACAGGGAAAGATCAGCCTTACGGATTTGTATTCAATGCCTGTAATCTTACCTATGCCCTGGACAGTCCCCGTGGAGGCGATGACGGGGAACGGGTCCGGTTCGGGCGTCCCTGGAATGATTATCCCAAGGTAGCCTGGCTTTATTGTGAAATGACAGAGATGATTCATCCCCAGGGATGGGGCGATACATGGAATATGAGCTATGCGGCAACAAGTCCGGATCTTCATTTATATGAATATAATAATAGCGGTCCGGGAGCTGATATGAGCGGTCGTGCGGATTGGGCAGGTCTCAGAGCGCTGACCGATGCAGAAGCCTCTGAATATACGGTTCAAAAAGTTCTGGCAGGAGATGACGGCTGGGATCCTACCTCCGAAGCACCGATGGTGCAGCATTATACCTGGACCGGCAAAGGGGCCGGAAACGGATGGCTGGTGGCCGAAAACTGGGATCCGGTAGGGATTCCCCAAAAAGGAGAGTCCGCATTTGTTGAGGGGCAGGACACCCTTGTAGCTGCAGGTGACACATTTCACGCCGACCTCTTTCTGAAAGAGGGTGCGAACCTGGAAATTGCCGACAACAGCGTAGCTGCTTACCTCTCGGTAGCCCATTCAGAAATATCAACGGATGCAGAAACCAGCCTTGCAGGAAAGATCGGAACAAAGGATTCTCTATGGTTTGGCGGTTCCGGCACGTTGGACCTGCAGGCAGAATTATACGGAGTGCACCCGTTCCTGAAAACAGGACCGGGAACCCTTCGTCTGACAACCGGTAATCCGGACTTCTCAGGGGATATCCGGATTGCATCAGGGACCCTGGAAGCTTTGTCTGCTTTCTCGTTGGGTAAAGGTTCCGTGGAACTGAGCGATGAAGCCACGCTGGTAATCGGTGACGATAATGCTTTTTATACAAAATCTGTTTTATCGGTAACGACCGGTGCCGGATTAGTTTTAAATGGAAATGTAACAATAACCGAATTTTATATCGACGGGGTTATGCAGGCTGTGGGAGAGTATACGGCTGCAACCCATCCCGGTTTGATCGATGGCGAAGGGAAAGTGATCATCGGCCGTCCCGACACCTTTGTTTTCCATCGCTCATCCAACGGAAACTGGGATGAACCGGCAAATTATATACCGGCCCTGATGCCTCAGGCCGGGGAAACAGTGATCTGTGAAGAAGAGATGGAAACCACTTCCACTGTTTTTGAAGCCGATATTATTCTGCGGGGTGCCGGAAGCCTGCGTTTACGCGGAGATCCCTCCAAAAACCATTCTTCCACAGGAACCATCTATATGGAAGAGGGAACCAGCATACGGTACAACACCGGCGGCTCAGGGATGTATCTGAATGCACCGCTTAAGGTTCTGGGAGATGTGACTGTGATCATGGAAAGCGGAAACAGTGGAGGAAGTACCATGACCCTGGCAGGCCCCTTATCCGGATCAGCCACGGTCACCATTTTAAACAACGGAAAAGGAGTGCCTAACGATGGAACCCTCCTGCTTACCGGTGACAACAAAGGATTTACAGGAGCCTGGGATTTAACCCGGTACAGTGAAAAATATCCCTCTGTCACAGGCTATATATCCCGGATTGAAGGGCAAAGTGAGAATGCTTTCGGGAAGGCTTCCGTAAAAGCCGGGTTGGCGAACCGGATCATTTTCAGCCACTCCGGGGCAGGAGGTGATTCCCTGGAGGTAACGTTAAATGAATCGGCAAAGATCATTTTAAACACCCAGGTGGTGGTAGATCAATTCAAACTGAACGATTCCTGGCTTAAAAAAGGAACCTATTCGGCATCAACCCACCCTGAAACATTTGAAGGGGTGGGGACCTTATATGTAGCAACGGACCCGGGCGATCCCGGGGAACCTGGTACCGGCCTGTTGACGGCGTTTCCGGGTGCCGAAGGTCACGGGAAATATGCTTCCGGAGGCCGCGGTGGCCAGGTGATCTACGTAACGACCCTGGAAGATCATAACAACCCGGGATCCCTCCGCTATGCCCTGAATCAAAGCGGGGCACGGATGATCCTTTTTAAAGTATCCGGCACCATACAGTTGAAATCGAAGTTAAAGATTTCCCGGGGAGATGTGACCATCGCCGGCCAGACAGCCCCGGGCGACGGAATTACCCTCCGGGATTATCCGGTGGAAGTGGATGCCGACAATGTGATCATCCGGTTTTTACGGTTCCGTATGGGGGATGCTGCCAACCAGGAAGCAGATGCCCTGGGAGGCCGGTACCATGAAAACATCATTGTCGATCACTGTTCCATGAGCTGGTCAACCGATGAGTGCGTATCCTTCTACCATAACGAGAATTTTACCCTCCAATGGAGCATCATTTCTGAAAGCCTCCGCAATTCGGTGCATGGCAAAGGAGCGCACGGATACGGCGGAATCTGGGGGGGCAAGAATGCCTCTTTTCACCATAACCTGCTGGCTCACCACGACAGCCGGAATCCACGCCTCGGAGAAACCAAAGGCAGTACTTTTGCCCTGACGGACCTGGTAGACCTCAGGAACAATGTCATATACAACTGGAGAGGCAACAGTTGTTACGGAGGGGAAGCCATGAATGTGAACATCGTAAACTGTTACTATAAACCGGGTCCGGCAACCACAAAGGAAGAACGGATCATTGCGATTGATAAACTGACGGAGTCTGGATATCCGATTTCCAATACGTGGGGAAATTTTTACATTGACGGGAATGTGATGACCGGTTCGGAGAGAGCTACCAACGATAACTGGACCTATGGGGTGTACAATCAGTATCACAGCAAATATACTGTTTCAGCAGCAGAAAAAGAAGCCATGCGACTTTCGTCCCCCCTTAACACAGGCGATATGACTACCCACAGTGCCGAAGAAGCTTATGAACGGATCCTCGACTTCTGTGGGGCAAGCCTGGTGAGGGATGCTGTGGATATCCGTGTTCTCCATGACGTGGAAACCGGAACCGCAACCTATATGGAGGGCGGAAACGGAAGTACCAAAGGAATCGTGGATACCCAGGAGGCGGTGGGAGGATGGCCTGAATTGCATTCTGAAGAGCCTCCGGCTGATTCGGATAACGACGGAATGCCCGATGCGTGGGAAAACGCCAACGGACTGGACCCGGAAAACGATACCGATGCTCAACTGAAAACAGTCGATGGGAACTATCCCAACATTGAAGTGTACCTGAACAGCCTGGTAAGTGAAATTGTGGAAGATCAAAATGAAGGAGGGGTGACAGAAGCAAATGACATTATCCGGCCGGGAAGAAATGAGCTGAATGTGTACTTCAGGAACCATGAACTGGCTGTTCATCATACTGAGGTCATAACCGACATAGCCGTTTATGCTGTAACCGGTCAGATGGTAATCAGAAAAGTTGCGGATACAAACCAGGTATGGATCAATGTGTCGGATTTGAATAAGGGAGTTTATATTGTTCGCATACAGGATGCAAACAAAAAAATATATGCTCAGAAGGTAGTAAGATTGTAAACGGATATGTTCAGAAACGCAGTATTGCGATTTTTCTTATACGGGTTAAGATTAAGGAACCATAGGGATTTAAAGTAGAATTTGAAAAAATTAACACAAGCATATGCAGACCAAACCGGGATTGTTGTTCCTTTTGATCGCAACTGTGATATGGGGAGAGAATGCAGCAGGAGTTGTCTATCAGGCTGAAACGGGCATGTTTTATCATGCAGTTATTGAAACCAAAAATGGGGGGTATCTGGGAGATGCATACATTAATTTTGATAACGAACAGGGAAGTTACCTGGAGATCACCATAGGCATGGCTATCCCGGGGGAGCAGCAGATTTACATACGGTATGCCAACGGAACGCAGGCCGCAAGGCCTATGGAGGTTTCAGTAAATAACCAGGTAACCGAAGCATCCTGTATGTTTGAACCTACAGGCGGTTGGACATCCTGGGATACCCTTTTGATTTCAGCAACATTCCCGCAAGGGATCAGTACCCTGCGGTTTACCTCCACAGGAAGCGAGGGAGGCCCAAATCTCGATCAGTTTGAAATATCCGGTCAACAACTACCGGTTTATATGCTAACCCTGTCGGTACAGGGGGAGGGGGAGATTGGGCAATTTCCTTCCCACGGGCTGCTTTTCGAAGGACAGGAAATCCTGTTGGTGGCCCGCCCCGGGTGGGCCAGCCATTTTAAAGAGTGGACCGGTGATGTATCCGGAACCGATGAAACGCTTCGGTTTATTCTGGATGGGGATAAGACCATAGAGGCGGTTTTTGAAACCATAGAACTTACGATTCCGGAACCGGATTTTACCATGACCGGCTATGCAGCTGTTCCGGGAAATGGCCGTGAAACCACTACCGGCGGAGAAGGGGGAGAAGTGCTGGTTATAGAAAATCTCTCCGAACTGATAGCCTGGGGAGCCTCCAGGGAAAACAACTACACTCCGCAAACTGTGTTGATCCGCGGAACAATTGAATCCGAAAATACAACCGTTGTTTCAATTAAACGGGGAGCAAATATGTCTATTCTGGGGGATTCAGGTGCGGGTAACGAATATGCGGAACTAAAAAATATCTCTTTGAGTATCCGCGATTATTCCAATGTAATCATTCAAAACCTGAAAATGCACGAGGTCTTTTATCCGGATGATGATGTAACCATTGACCATTGCAGCCATGTATGGATCGACCATTGCGAGTTTTACAGCAAGATAGGGCCCGGAATAGGCGTGGATACCTACGACGGGTTACTTGATATTAAAAAAGGATCACACCATGTAACGGTCTCCTGGTGTTATTTTCATCACCATATGAAAACCATGCTGATCGGGCACAGCGATAACAACGGGGAACAGGATACAGGACTTCAGCTTACCATACACCACAACCTATATGCCCATACCAACGGAAGGAATCCAAGCCTCCGTTTTGGGATGTGTCATTATTTTAATAACTATCTGGAAGATATCGATGATTATGGTTTTGCAGTACGAAATGGGGCCCATGCCAGAATTGAAAACTGCCATTTTGAGAGCGTAAAAACACCCATAGCGACCGATAAATTTGAAGGGCATGGATACGCCTGTGTGTCAGGTTGTATCTATACAGGGAGTTGCAATGAAAACAGCAATCAGATATCCGAACCTACCGATTGTCAATTCTGGGAGGATGCGATTCCCTATGAATATGAACCGGAAGAGGTAAATACCGTCCGGCTTTCCGTAAGCCAGTATGCCGGTGTAGGGATCATAAATACGGTTACCGCAGTATCTGACAAATTAACGCAGGAACAGGAGTTCCGTTTGATGCACATCCACTGGGATAATAACAGCAACAGGCTGGAAGTTACCTGCCGGTCGGATAAAGAACAGAAAGCAAGGGTTGCCGTTTATTCCCTCAGCGGCATAAAGCAGGCAGTCCGGACGCAGCATATTGAGGCAGGGATCCATACGTTTGCAATGCCTTTTTTTGCGCGGGTACCGGGAATTTATATCGTATCAGCGGAAACATCATCCGGACGGTACACAGAAAAAATAAGAATACACTGAGGGTAAAAAAAAAAGCCGGCACTGCCGGCTTTTCAATGAATAACAAGTAGTTTTATCGTTTGATCAGTTTTTTAGCAAATCCTGCATTGTTCAACGATCGGATAAGATACAATCCTGAAGGCAGATTGCTTAGATTGATCGATTCCCGTGAGGAATTTACTCTTTTCTGAATCACTACCTTTCCTGCAATATTGTAAATAGCAATATCGGTCGGTTTCGTTACATTAACGAATACCTTGTCGGTTGCCGGATTCGGATACACTTCAAGATCCGGAATTTTGTGGGTAATCACCGCAGATGCCAGTTTTTCCGCTTTGATGTAATAGATATTCACTCCACTGGCAGGAGAATAGAGGAAGATCGTTGAGGGTTCTCCTTCATAGGTAAATTCTCCCTTGCTTATGGAAGCTCCCAACGCAGCGAACTGTCCGACTTCGGTATCCTTATCTCCTGCGGTGATCATCAGCACTCTGTCTTCGCTGCCGGATGATGACATGCCATACACGGTAATTTTGGTATTTCCGGTAACTTCAAAGGTAAGTACCCGGCCCAGGGGATTCCCTTCGTCGTCAAAGTCACCACTTCCTCCCAGTTTCAGTCTGTGGGTAAAATCCATGCCATCCAGTGATTTGTTGTTATCATCAATGGTTACTTTTTTACCGCTGTGTGCATGGATGGTTAATCCGTTAATGGTGACTGTTTCAGATATTTCACCCAGTGCATTGAAATCCTCATTGCTGATGTTCCATTCCTGGAGATCCGGGACAACCGGGGAAGTTTTAACGTAATAAAGGTTTACGCCACTGGAGGGTGAATAGAGGTAAATGGTTGTAGGCCCTCCGAGGTAATCAAATTCTCCTTTGCTTATGGACGGGCCCAGAGCGGCAAACTGTCCCACTTCGGTGTCTTTATCTCCTTCAGTGATCATCAGCACTCTGTCTTCGCTGCTGGAAGATGACATGCCATACACGGTAATTTTTGTATCGCCATTCACATCAAAAGCCAGTACCCGGCCCAGGGGATTCCCCTGGTCGTCAAAATCACCGCTTCCTCCCAGTTTTAATCTGTGGGTGAAATCTATGCCATCCAGTGATTTGTTGTTTTCATCAATGGTTACTTTTTTACCGCTATTCGCATAGATGGTAAGTCCTTTGATGGTAACTGTTTCCGTTATCTCACCCAGGGAATTGAAATCTTCATCGCTGAAATTCCATTCGGTAGCTACTTCAACCGGAGTTCCTGTCCAGCGCGGATCACCGGCGGTTCCCAGGCCAGCAAAGGTTCCGTCAAGGATGTTGTAATCGCCGTTGGCCCTGTCGACCCAAAGTTCATCGGCAGTGCCTGCATAGACGGCGGTAGGGAATCCCGGAATGGTGTCTTTGCCTTCGTTGCTGTATTCGCTGGTGGCATAACAGTTTTCAACGGTCCAGGGGGTTTCTCCCAAACCGTCAAATCCATCAATGACAACCCCTCCTGTGACTTCCAGGTCCCAGGCATGACTGATAATGATGTTTTGCAGGGTAATGCCATTGGTTACATTGTCCTGGCCGGAAGTTCTCCAGCGGAATAGCTGTTTCCCGGTTTTGGGCAGTACATCAAGCGTGCAGTTACGAAGAATCACTGAGTTTGAATTATTCATGCTCTGCAGAAACTGTTCGGTATGGCTGATGGTAGAATTTTCAATCAGGATATCGTTGCACATCCAGGCATCGTCATCAACCGTAAGGATACCGTAGTTCCGGATGCTGTCGACCACACAATCGGAGAGGGTGAATTTATCGAGTACTCCTTCTCCATCTTTCAAACGCACAATTCCCCGGATGGAACGGATGTTGCAGGATTCAAATACAATTTCGCCAACCGTTGCACTGACATCGACATTGAAAACATACCGGTTATCCCAGCCATCTTCGCCGTTGTAGAAGGCAATGTTTTTAAATACGACGGATCCGACATTGGCTCCATCAACGAAATTGAAATTCTGCCGGCAGTCGATCCGGGGCATTTCAGCTGCTTCGGGGTCGCTCGACCGGAATTCAATGGATTTTTCTAAGGCATAGCCTCCTGCGTCCTCATAGAAGTGATTGTACGTTTTCCCGGGTCCCAGGAGGATGATGGCCCCATCGGCAACATCCGGCAGGGTGTCTGCAAGAATTTCAGGATTATCGAAAGTTGAAAGGTCAACGATTTCCTGACCTGTTCCTCCGGCCCAGCGCGGGTCTCCGGCGGTTCCTGCGCCTGCAAAGGAAGCGTCCAGAAAATGGTAATCGCCGTTGGCCCTGTCGACCCAGAGTTCATCGGCAGTACCTGCATAGACGGCGGTAGGGAATCCCGGAATGGTGTCTTTGCCTTCGTTGCTGTATTCGTTGGTGGCATAACAGTTTTCAACGGTCCAGGCGGTTTCTCCCAACCCGTCAAATCCATCAATGACAACCCCTCCTGTGACTTCCAGGTCCCAGGCATGGCTGATAATGATGTTCCGTAAGGTGATGCCATTGGTTACATTATCCTGGCCGGAAGTTCTCCAGCGGAATAACTGTTTCCCGGTTTTAGGAAGTACATCAAGGTTGCAGTTTTGTATCACCACCGAATTGGAATTATTCCTGCTCTGCAGGAACTGTTCGGTCCGGCTGATGGTAGAATTTTCAATCAGGATATCGTTGCACATCCAGGCATCGTCATCAACGGTAATGATACCGTAGTTCCGGATGCTGTCGATCACACAATCGGAAAGGGTGAATTTATCGAGTACTCCTTCCCCATCTTTCAAGCGCACGATTCCACGGATGGAACGGATGTTACAGGATTCAAATACAATTTCGCCAACCGTTGCACTGACATCGACATTGAAAACATACCGGTTATCCCAGCCATCTTCGCCGTTGTAAAAGGCAATGTTTTTAAATACGACAGATCCGACATTGGCCCCATCAACGAAATTGAAATTCTGCCGGCAGTCGATCCGGGGCATTTCAGCTGCTTCGGGGTCGCTGGAATGAAATTCCACCGATTTGTCTAAGGCATAGCCCCCTGCGTCCTCATAAAAATGATTGTACGTTTTTCCGGGCTCCAGGAGGATGATGGCCCCATCGGCAACATCCGGCAGGGTGTCTGCAAGAATTTCGGGATTATCGATCCCTGAAAGGTCGATCACATCCTGTGCATACAAGCCTGATGTGAATAACAGGGTGCATGCAAATAACAAAAGGAATAAAGTAGAATTTTTCATAAGCATTTCATTTAGATTTGTATTTTCTGTTTGTATATAAATATAGCTATAATCTTTTGAATTTACCCCATGTAAGATACACTTATTCAAACGGAAAGAGTTCTTGTGGTTTCTCAAAAGAAGGGTATAGATTCTCAAGGGGCTGTTTACGTATCAAAAAGCGGGATTATTTTCCCAAAAGATTTTGGATAGGGGAAGCCGGGGTCACACATGGGGGATAAGGGAGTATTTTTTTTAACCATGCCAGCATGGGTGAGATACCCGATACCGCTCTATTTTCCCAATTCAATGGCGGCTAAAATCAGGGGGGCTACCCCTTTGGTATCGTTGTTTACCTTTTTTTCGGAGATATAATAGGCATAGTCTCCCTCCCGGTACGGATCTCCCCCCAGACCGCAGGCTCCGCAGGTATGGGTCAGGGTAGGGGTTCCGTCGCTACCGGTTATTACCAGGTTTTGCATCATGCTGTGGAAAGATTCTTCGGCCAGGGTGAGGTATTTTTCATCCAGGTAGCCTTTTTTTGCTCCTTTGGCAAACGCATAGATGAACATGGCGGATCCTGAGGCTTCGATGTAATTTCCTTCCCTTCCGCCCAGGTCCAGCACCTGGTACCATAAGCCGGTGTTTTTATCCCGGACATCCAGGAGGGCTGAGCTGACCTTGTTCAGGATCTGTAGGACCGAATTTCTTCCCGGGTGGTCCTGAGGCAGATAATCCAACACGTCCACCAGGGCCATCATATACCAGCCGGTACCCCGGCTCCAGAAATGTTTCGACTGTCCGGTTTCCGGATTGCACCAGCGCTGTTCTCTGCTCTCGTCCCAGGCATGATACAGCAGGCCGGTTTCCGGATCCAGGGTCTTTTGATAAATCAGTTGAATCTGAAAGACCACTTCATCAAAATAACGGGGCTGATCAAAATCACGGGCATAGCGTGCCAGAAAGGGAGAAGCCATGTAGATCCCGTCAAGCCACATCTGCCAGGGGTACCTTTTCTTATGCCAGAATCCGTTGGACCGGGTCAGCGGATGCTCGTCCATCTGACTCACCAATATCTGAATGGCCTTTTTGTATTTTTCATTGCCGGTTTTTTCGTAGAGCGACAGCATATTAAACCCGGGCCTGATCCGGTCTATATTGAAGTCGGAACGTTTGTACCCGTGGATGGTTCCGTCGTCCTGAACAAAATAATCGATGTAAGCACGCTCATAATCCGCATATTTCTGATTATACACCCCCAGTTTTCCAATCGCCATAGCCAGAAAGGCAAAATCATATTCGTATTTGGGTTTTTCTCTCTGATAATAGATCAGGCTGTCGGACCGGAACATCACGGCATCGGCAAAACGAAGTGCGGTTTCAGGTCTATCCTGAACATTGTCCTGCCCCGGCCTGGAAGCACATCCCGGAATCAGAACGATTAAAAGAAAAGCAAGGGTAGATCTCATAATTACTATCTTATTGCATGGTGCCGTTTGATTTTAAATTTTAAAAATTCACAATCCGGACCTTTTTCAATCAAATATACGAAAAGGCATGAATGTATAATTTGCCATAAAAATTTACATTCATAACCCGTTCAATCGCATCGTAATCAAGGTTGTCTTTGTTGATATCAACAGCGATTACCTTTGCTCCCCTGTGGAGCAGTCCGAAAACGATTTCTCTCCCGATGCCACTGCCCCCGCCGGTAACGATAAATTTTTTGTTCTGAATTTTCATTTCCTGTTAATTTAAAAGTTCGCAGGAAGACTTATCCCGTATCGATTATTCATCGGGACGGGTTTCATTCCCTTAAAATTAGACACATGATTGACAAACCGGGATCAGCCGCCTACTCAACTAGCGGCTGGCATTATTCAATTCTTTTCCCAATTAGCTACAGATTGCTCTTCAATAATAGAATACTCTTCAATCTGAACAAGATTACCGTTTTGCCAGGTAAAGATATCGTACCATTCAAGAACCCATTCTCCGTCATATTTGTAATAACCATCCACACGTACAATTTCGTTGTTACCATTCAACTCAATAATACTTTTTGATGAGTCAGGTTCATCACCCCAATACGATTGCCGTGTAACTTTATTTCCTTCCCAGGTGAAGTATATGTAATTTACCTCCTCTTCCCAAAGTTCTTCAATCTTAATTAGTTTTTCGTTGCTATTGTATTCAAACAGGTTATAATCACCGCTATCATATTCCGTATGTGCCTTTTAATTTTGGTCATCAATGCCTTTACCTGTCATCAATAAAAAGTCGAGGCTTTTTGAATAGTCCAAATCCTCATATTCAAGTCCAATCTTTCTTATGTTTGAATAATAATCCTTAAGCCTTTTGTAGTAGTTTTTTTCTAGCTGAACTGAGGTCGTCTTTTGTCCAATTTTCTCAATCAGAAACCATTTCTCAATCAACCGTGCTGTCCGTCCATTGCCATCTTGAAATGGATGGATTTTTACAAAAATCAGATGTAATAATGCAGCATAGTAGAATATCTCAAAAGGATTTAAATCTGTACGACGCAACAAATCTAGGTCCTGAAATATTTTATCAAGCTCCGTTTTAACGATCTCTGGACTTGCTGCAACATACTCAATTTTATCATCGCTGTTGATTACAAACATTGGATTAGTACGAATCAAACCTTGTTGACTTTTGGGTAAGAGATTTTTGCTTAGAATTGAGTGGGCTTTTTGAACATTCTCAAGTGTTAAGCTATTATTGTCAATGAAATCATATGCAGAGTATAAATCATCCGCCTTTCTGGTATAATCAGGATTAAATTTAACCTTTAAAAACTTATGTTTGAAATAACTATCAAAATCAATATCCTCTCCCTCAATCTTTGAAGAATAAACAGATGAAACGGATTTATAAAACTGAAAATAATCAACTGGAATCTCAAGCTTTTTGATTTTATCAATTTTATCCAAAGGTGATTCTTTTACAGCTTTTATGTAATCATCAAGTAATTTATCTGTCAGAATTTTAAAATCCATTACGAATCCTTTTACACAAAGATAATCTTTTAATTCCTGTAAGAAAATCAATAATAACCTTTGGGTTGTCGCGCCTGAAGTTGGAGATGGTGTTGTGTGCCGTATTTTTTAACTTTCGTCTGTTATTTTTACGATTTTACCTTCATTAAACTTAAATATTGATTTCCCCTTTAAATTAAGGGAGTCACCACTTTTAAGTCCATTTGGCAAGTCTATGTCTAAAATCGCTTGATAATTGATTTTAATTGAAACTATTGAATCGCTAAACTTCCAATCTTCAATCGTTTGTTTTCTTTGTCGAAAGTATTCTTTAGCAGTTTCGGCCTGTTTCTTAAATTGGTCTAATCCTTCTGTTCTCAAATCTACTTTTCCATTCGAAATGTTTTCAAAAACAACATTTTCGTCCAGGTTTGCTATCATTCCATCAATGTCGAAATTGTTGTATGAAGTCACATAGTTTTCAACTATTTGCTTTTGTTGTTCTTTCATAGTTTTTCCGTTTTGACAGCCCGCAATAATAAATAGGCTTAAAATCAAAGATGATATTCTCATTTCAGGTTTTTGTGTATGGCACACAACGGGAGTATGTGCAAAAACCCGTTTTCAATTTTTTTTGTTAAAATTAGCATTCACAGATGATTTTAAAGCAGTTAGGCGGACAATAATTTGCAATCAGCAAAAATTAATTTATCCGGGATTTTAAAATTTGTTGGCTTAAAAAGGCTAAAAATTGTCCTGAAAAAAAAGGTAAAAAACAAGCAAACGTCACTATTTCAGTGTCTTACGCAGTTCTTCCAGGCCAAGAATCGAGGCACAGTGCTTCAGGTTGTAGCCGATAAATTCAAGCCCAACCTCACCCAATACTTTTTCTTTGCCCTTCATCAGGGTAAAGGGAAACCCCTCCCGATAGCTACGGGACTGTTTAAGGGTTCCAAACGGATGTTCGGTTACCTGTTGGCGCTGGCGGTAATAATCCGGTAAAGGGTGTTGACGGGGCTTTGGTCCCGATCTTTCATCGGGATGCTTGCAATTGGGAAGCCTATACACTTCAAAAATAGCTTCTTATTAGTTTACCTGATATATCTTAATGCTGGAGATTAAACTCTAAGACTATTTGGTCGATACGTTAAAACTCCCCCTACTATCATCCACATTAGTAATGTTGCATTCTTTATTCCCACACTAATTCTAATCTACGATCAAATACTTTTTGTTATTCAAAAAGGTGTGAATGATGTAACAAATAAACAGAACTATGTAATGGTTTCTTTGATATATAGCCTGACCTTTGTAAAGTGGAATTATATCCACTACTGTATTGCCAGTTGCAATAACTAATATTTAAAGTCATGAATAAAATGGAATTAAAAGGAAACTGGAACGAACAGAAAGGTAAACTCAAAAAGAAATTTGCATTCCTTACTGAAAATGACCTAATGTTTGAAGAAGGTAAACAAGAGGAAATGCTTGGAAAACTACAAATCAAGTTAGGCAAAAGCAAAGAAGAATTGCACAAAATTATTAATGGATAACGAATATCTACGAAAAACAATTTGGTAGAATTAGTAAAAAACTTAAAAATTATGAAAAGAACAGAAGGCAAAGTTGTAATAGTAACAGGTGGCGCATTAGGCATAGGACGTGATACATGTCTTTTATTGGCAAAAGAAGGTGCAAAAGTAGCCGTTACAGATATTCTTGATGATAAAGGCCAGGAATTGATTAAAGAAATAACAAAAACAGGAGGAGTGGCAAAATTCTGGCATCTTGATGTAGCAGACGAAAAAGAAGTTGAAAATGTATATAATGAAGTTGTTAAAGAATTTGGAAGACTTGATGCAACCGTAAATAATGCGGGAATTGCTGGTGCTGACAAACCAACACACGAGTTAACCGAGAAAGAGTGGGATGTGGTTATGAATGTGAACGTTAAAGGTGTCTTTTTCTGCACCAAACATGCAATTCCTCATTTGAAAAAAGCAGGTGGTGGAAGCATAATAAATCTTTCTTCAATATATGGCTTAGTTGGTGCCGGAGATATACCAACCTATCATGCTTCTAAAGGTGCTGTAAGACTAATGTCTAAAAATGACGCATTGATATATGCAAAAGATAATATAAGAGTGAACTCAGTACATCCGGGTTTTATCTGGACCCCGCTGGTAGAAGAAATGGGTAAAAAAGATAGTGGTTTCCGAAAACATCTTGATAGCCTACATCCAATAGGACACGTTGGTGAAGCAATCGATATTGCCTATGGAATACTATATCTGGTATCAGAAGAATCAAAATTTGTTACCGGAAGTGAATTGGTTATTGATGGAGGGTACACCTGCAAGTAACTTACGGCAGCTTAGGACTATTAAATCAATGCTTAAGCAAGAAAAAGGGATGCAATACACTTAAAAACAGGGCTGGCAGTAATATTTCGTAATTAATTTGATGAAACATCTATGAAAATAGAAGCTCTAACACCAAAACAATTAGATTAATTTTCAAATTACAAAATTAACACATTCCCAAATTATTAACACACGAAAGAAATGAAAATACAATTTAATACAGATAAAAATGTAAGCGGAAGTGAAGAACTTATAGCGTCGTCAAATTCTTTAATATCCAAAGAACTAAGCAGGTTCAGTCAACAGATAACAAGGGTGGAAGTTCATCTATCGGATGAGGATGGCAATAAAGAAGGAGGCAACGATAAACGCTGCATGGTGGAAGCCCGACTTGCAGGTATGAAACCAATTGCAGTTACCGACCACGCAAACACTCATGAGCAGGCTGTTTTTGGCGCAATAGACAAATTGAAAACTTCTTTGGAAAAAATAACAGGACGTTTAAAAAGTTATTAAAATGGGAAAGAAAAAATTAACAACAGCAAGCGGCAGACCTTACACTGAGTTTGAAAATTCGCAGTCTGTTGGTAATCGGGGGCCAATTTTGTTACAGGATTATTTTCTGCATGAAGATATGGCACATTTCAATCGGGAACGTATTCCTGAAAGAGTAGTTCACGCTAAAGGGACTGGTGCATTCGGCACCTTTACGGTAACACATGATATTACCAAATACATTGTTGGAGGTGAAAAAGGGGGAGCTGACAGTGAAAGAGATCCACGTGGTTTTGCAGTAAAGTTTTATACCGAAGACGGCAATTGGGATTTAGCAGGCAATAATACGCCGGTATTTTTTATAAAAGACCCGAAAAAATTCTCTCACTTTATACACACTCAAAAGCGAGATCCGAAAACAAATTGTAAAAGCCCTACCATGATGTGGGATTTTTTTAGTTTGAATCCCGAAAGTTTGCATCAGGTAATCATCCTGATGAGCGATAGGGGAACTCCGTTTTCTTATCGGCACATGCATGGTTTTGGTAGCCATACCTTTTCGCTTTTCAATATAAATAATGAGCGGATATGGGTAAAATTCCATTTTGTAACATTACAGGGTGTAAAAAATTTCACTGCAGAAGAAGCCGATGAAATGAAAGGAATTGACCTTGATCAAGCTCAACGGGATATGGTGGAAGCCATTGCCAAATATGATTTTCCGAAATGGGCTTTAAAAATTCAGGTAATGACTGACGAACAGGCAAGAACATTTAAATGGAATCCGTTTGATATCACTAAAGTATGGTTTCACAAAGACTTTCCATTAATTGATGTGGGAACAATGGAATTGAATAAAATTCCTGAAAATTATTTTCGTGATGTAGAACAAGCTGCATTTGACCCGGCTCATGTTATTGATGGCATAGGATATTCGCCTGATAAACTGCTACAAGGCCGTTTGCTTTCTTATCCCGATGCACAGCGTTATCGCTTAGGAGTGAACTACGAGCAGATTCCTGTAAACCAATGTCCTTTCGGACATTCAAATTACCAACGTGATGGACTTATGCAGGTTGGAGATAATGGAGGTGCCAATCCGAATTATCGCCCCAATAGTTTCGATGATATAAGTGTTGACGAAAGTTATAAAGAACCGCCTATGCAATTGGAATCAAGTATTGCCGACTGGTTTGACCGCAACGAAAATGATGATGACCATTTCACGCAGCCGGGCTTGTTGTATAGCAAGGTTATGAGCGAAAAAGACAAGAAAAATCTGGTAAGCAATATTGTAAGTTCAATGAAAGGCATTTCCGGAGAAATGAAAGATGAAATTATTGACCGGCAATTGGCTCATTTTTTCCGTGCCGATCGTCAGTTAGGAATGGCTGTAGCAAAAGGATTGGGAGTTACTTTTGACTAAAAAAAAATGGAAAAAACAATAGACAAAACTAAACCAGGTAATGCCAGGGCAGAATATATTGAAGTAGAACCTAATGTTCGCCTTCACATTACAGATGCAGGAGAAGGCAGGCCAATTGTCTTGATACATGGTTGGCCTTTAAGTGACGAAATGTATGAATACCAATACAACGCTTTGATAAAAAATAACTTCAGGGCAATAGGCATTACCTTACGCGGTTTTGGCAAATCAGATAAGCCTTACGGAGAATATGATTATACTATTCACGCATTGGATATTAAAAACGTTTTAAGCACACTTGATATAAAAGATGCTGTTTTAGTTGGCTTTTCAATGGGTGGCTCTATTGCAATTCGTTATGTTTCAACGTATAAAGAAGCTCATGTTTCTAAACTGGCATTGTGTGGTGCAGCAGCCCCGCTTTGGACACAACGCAACGATTTCAAATACAACCTCCCCAAAAGTGCGGTTGATGAATTAATTGCATTGAACTATAAGGATAGGCCACAGTTATTAGCTAATTTTGGAAAGATTTTCTCCGCTACCGAAAACTCTTTAAGCAAAGGAATAGCCAGTTGGTTGTATGGGATAAATTTAAGTGCTTCCTCATATGCAACTGCACAATGCTTAATTGCTTTGCGTGATGCCGACCTTAGACCAGATTTGAAGAAAATTACAATCCCTACGGTAATAATGCATGGCAAAAAAGATAAAATATGTTCTTTTGATTTAGCCGAACAGATGAAGTCTGGTATTCCAAATTCGCGCCTTGTTGTCTTTGAAAAAAGCGGTCATAGCATGTTTCTGGAGGAAACGGACAAGTTTAATTCAGAGTTGATAAAATTTGCTGGTAGATAAATTGAATGACCGAAATTAACTTTTTTTGGCATGTTTTACTCAGTAGTGATTGCCAGAAAAGTCAAGTATCGGATAAAAAATGGAGGTTTCTTACCAATACGAAGCAATTTTTGTGTCAGTTAATTTACCTGCTGATACAATTTGTGAAATATGAAAACCAAAAAAACGAATAAATTGAAACTACACAGCTTTTAACCCCCTTTAGGTTAGGCTCAACATCGGCATTATTTATGCCGATGCTACATGAAAATAGTACAATAAGACATAGTCGAAATTGTACTATATTGAATGTGCAATCGGTAATCACA
>Ga0307422_1000590_pt1 | contig 20001 bp, 15 predicted proteins | sample SalMarWE160290MG_FD_202153 | JGI IMG/M metagenome (GOLD analysis project Ga0307422, IMG submission 202153) | Salt marsh sediment microbial communities from the Plum Island Ecosystem LTER, Massachusetts, United States - WE1602-90 | ecosystem: Environmental > Aquatic > Marine > Intertidal zone >...
CCTCGGGCCGGGGATCTCCACCCAGCACCAGGTCCAGGAGATCCTGTTGGACCTCATCCCTCAACTCTCCCTCCCCCTGGTCATAGACGCAGACGGCATCACCGCCCTCGCCGCCGGACCGGAGATCCTGAAACAATGTATGAATCCCGTCATCCTTACCCCCCACCCCGGCGAGATGGCGCGCCTCATGGGTCTTACCACCGACAAGGTACAGGCGGATCGGATCGGGGTTGCCACAGCATGTGCCGCAGCATATGATTGTATCGTCGTCCTTAAAGGTTATAAGACCGTCATCGCCACCCCCGAGGAAGAGGTCTACATCAACACCACCGGCAACCCGGGGATGGCCTCGGGCGGCACCGGGGATGTCTTGACCGGGATGATCGGCGGTCTCCTGGCCCAAGGGTTGCCGCCCCTGGAGGCCGCCACATGGGGGACATACCTTCACGGCCTTGCCGGCGACAGGGCCGCTCAGGCCCTCGGAGAAATCCCCTTGATCGCCGGGGACATCATCGACCACATACCCGATGCCCTGCGTGAAGTAAAGGCCCGTATTGACAAACAGGCACGTGGAGCTCATCACTCACACCCCGCAGGAGACTGAGCGGATAGGGGAACTTGTGGGTTTCATGCTCACCCGGGGTGACATCATCGCCCTCGCCGGGGAATTGGGCACGGGCAAGACCACCCTCGTCAGGGGTATGGCCCAGGGGATGGGCATCAAGGGCAGCGAGGTGGCCAGCCCGTCTTTTACCCTGGTCAATGTCTATGAAGCCCCCCTCCCCCTCTACCACATAGACCTCTACCGTCTCGATGATGAAGGAGATCTCCTCGGTATAGACTACGAAGAATATATCAGGGGAGACGGCGCTGTTGTTATAGAATGGGCGGACAGGATCCCCAGGGCCGTACCCCCTGAATGCCTTTGGATCAGGTTACGGTATCTGGATGCCGAACGGCGCGAGATTGCATTTCAGGCCCAGGGTGATCGGTTCAAGAAGATCGTTGAAGAGTTGCGGCGGAGGGTATATAATAAATAATTCTTTGTAGCACGTTCAGATAGGAAAATAATGAGGAAAATATAAGAGCGGATGGCCTTGATCGTACAAAAATACGGTGGCACCTCGGTTGCCGACCTTGAGCGGGTGCGAAACGTCGCCCAGCGGGTGATCCAGACCAAAAATCAGGGGAACGATGTGGTGGTGGTCGTGTCCGCCATGGCCGGTGAGACCGATAAGCTCCTTACCTTGGCCCACGAAGCGACATCGATGCCCGCCGAGCGGGAATTGGACGTCCTCCTCGCCACCGGGGAACAGGCCTCTTCGGCCCTGCTCGCTATCGTTTTACAATCTATGGGCAGCCCGGTCAAATCCTTTCTCGGACACCAGATAAAGATCGGCACGGACAGCGCTTATGGAAAGGCGAGGATCACCAGCGTGGACGCCGACACGATCTTCTCTGAGCTTCGGGAGGGGCACATTGTTGTGGTGGCGGGGTTTCAAGGAGAGGATGAAGCGGGAAATATCACCACCCTGGGCAGAGGTGGCTCCGACACCACCGCGGTGGCCATCGCCGCCACCCTCAAGGCGGACCTCTGTGAAATATATACCGACGTGGACGGTGTCTTTACTACCAATCCGGCTATCTGCAAGCGTGCGCACAAGATCAACCGCATCAGTTACGATGAGATGCTGGAGATGGCCAGCCTCGGGGCCAAGGTCCTGCAGACCAGATCGGTGGAATTCGCCAAAAAATTCGGGGTGCCCATCCACGTGCGGTCATCGTTTCATACTGGTGAAGGAACCATCGTCTGTGAGGAGGAAAGTGCTATGGAGGAGGTAGTGGTATCAGGGGTAACGTATGACGTAAATCAAGCCCGGATTGAGATCGCCCAGGTGCCGGATCGGCCGGGGATCGCCGCCCGGTTCTTCGACGCCATCAGCACCGCGAACATCCTGGTGGACATGATTATTCAGACCACCAGTCTGGAGGAGGGTTTTGCCAATATGGCCTTCACCATCTCCAAGGCGGATTTTCCCCAGGCCCTCGCGGTAGCCCAATCCCTGGCCAAAGAGTTGGAGGCCAGAGAGGTCATTGCCGAAGATGAGGTGGCCAAGATCTCGATGATCGGGGTGGGGATGCGGGGCCATTCAGGGGTGGCCTCCAAGATGTTCGGGGTCTTGGCCAAAGAGGGTATTAACATCAAGATGATCAGCACCTCGGAGATCAAGATCTCCTGTATCATCGACGCCAAATATACCGAGCTGGCCGTTCGTGCGCTCCACAATGCCTTCGAATTGGACAAAAGAAATGGATGACTTGAAGGTTACGGTCTACGATACGACCTTGCGGGATGGGACCCAGGCTGAGGACATCTCTTTTTCCGTGGAAGACAAACTCAGGATCACCCGGCGGCTCGACGAACTCGGAATCCACTATATCGAGGGGGGATGGCCCGGCTCGAACCCCCGCGATGTTCAGTACTTTCGCGAGGTGGGGACCATCCCCCTTGCCTCGGCACACATAGTGGCCTTTGGGAGCACCGCCCGCAAGGGGGTGGCCCCGGAAAAAGACGCCAACATCCGTGCCCTCCTGGACGCAGGAACAGAGGTGGTAACCATCGTCGGCAAGTCGTGGGATATACACCCCCTCATCGCGATGGATATCTCGTTGGACGAAAATGTGGAGCTCATCGCGCAATCCATTGCCTTCCTCAAGGGGCGCGTGCCTACGGTCATCTTCGACGCCGAGCACTTCTTCGACGGTTTTAAGGGAAACAGGGAATACGCCCTGACGACCATCAAGGCCGCCGATGAGGCGGGTGCGGACTGCATCGTGCTCTGTGATACCAATGGGGGGACCTTGCCTTTTGAGATAGAGGAGATCATCAGGGAGGTGAAGGCCGCGACCAAGACCCCGTTGGGTATCCATTGCCACAACGACGCCGATCTGGCCGTAGCCAACACCATCGTGGCCGTCAAGGAAGGGATCTGCCACGTCCAGGGAACTATCAACGGCTATGGGGAGCGCTCCGGCAATGCAAACCTCTGCTCCATCATCCCCAATCTCCAGCTGAAGATGGGCGCGCAATGCCTCTCCGACGATCGCCTGCGGAAGCTCAAAGATGTCTCCCGATTCGTGAGTGAGCTGGCCAACCTCCCCCACGACAAACACCAACCGTATGTGGGGGAAAGCGCCTTCGCCCACAAGGGAGGCCTGCACGTAAGCGCCATCCGCAAGAATCCCCTCACCTATGAACACATCAAGCCGGAGCTGGTAGGAAACACGCAGCGCATCCTCGTATCCGATCTCTCCGGTGAAAGCAACGTCCTCGCCAAGGCGGAGGAGTTTAATATCCAGCTGCGCAAAGGGGACCCGACCATAAAAAAGGTCTTAGCGGCCGTCAAAGAGCTTGAGAACCAAGGGTATCAATTCGAGGGGGCCGAGGGGTCCTTCGAGCTCCTCATCAAAAAGGCCGTCGGCCTGCACAAGCGTCACTTTGATCTGTTGGGCTTTCGGGTAATCGTGGAGAAGAGGAGCGACGACTCTCCCCCCCTTTCAGAGGCCACTATTATGGTCAAGGTGGGTGATCAAGTGGAACACACGGCCGCCGACGGGAATGGGCCGGTAAACGCCTTGGACAACGCCCTCAGAAAGGCCCTGGAAAAATTTTACCCGGAACTCACCGAAGTAAAACTCATTGATTATAAGGTCAGGGTCCTCTCTGCACAGGCCGGCACCGGGGCCAGCACCCGCGTGCTGATAGAATCCCGGGACGCAGAAACCCAATGGGGGACGGTGGGTGTATCGGAGAACATCATCCAGGCCAGTTGGCAGGCCTTGGTGGACAGCATCGATTACAAATTACTGAAGGAAAAAAAGGAAGGAACGAGATAAGGAGGCAGTTATGCGTTCGGATGCCATGAAAAAGGGGGTGGAGCGGGCTCCCCACCGTTCCCTCTTCAAGGCCATGGGGTACACCGACGATGAGCTGAGCAGGCCCCTTATCGGCGTCGCCAACTCGGCCAACGAGGTCATCCCCGGTCACATCCACCTGCACCGCATCGCCCAGGCCGTCAAGGAGGGCGTCAGGATGGCCGGCGGGACGCCGCTGGAGTTCTCCACCATCGGGCTCTGCGACGGCATCGCCATGGGTCACGAGGGGATGAAATATTCACTCGGATCGAGAGAACTTATCGCCGATTCGGTGGAGGTCATGGCCATGGCCTACCCCTTCGATGGGCTGGTCCTGGTCACCAACTGTGACAAGATCGTCCCCGGGATGATGATGGCCATGGCGCGGTTGGACATCCCTGCCATCCTGGTGAGCGGCGGCCCCATGCTCGCGGGCTGGCACGGGGGCAAAGATGTCGACGTCATCACGGTCTTCGAGGCGGTGGGCAAAATGGCGGCGGGGCAAATCACCCCTGAAGACCTCGCATCGCTGGAAAGCGCGGCCTGCCCCGGCGCCGGTTCATGCGCCGGGATGTTCACGGCCAACTCCATGAACTGTCTCTCCGAGGCTTTGGGCATAGCCCTCCCCGGCAACGGGACCATCCCGGCCGTGGATGCCGCCCGTGTGCGCCTGGCCAAGGAAGCGGGCATGAAGGTCGTTGATCTCATCAAGCACGATATCAGGCCGCGGGCGATCTTGACTCAGGAGGCCTTTGCCAACGCCATCGCCGTGGATATGGCCTTCGGCGGCTCCACCAATACCAGTCTGCACCTGCCGGCAGTCGCCCATGAGGCGGATTTAAAAATCGACCTGGAGGCCTTCAACCAGATCAGCAGCAAGACCCCCCACCTCTGCAACCTCTCCCCCGCAGGTCCCCACCACCTCCAGGACCTCCACCGTGCCGGCGGGATACCGGCCCTCATGAGCGAGCTGGCCAAGGGAAAACTGATCAACACCGAGTGCCTGACCGTCACCGGAAAAAAGGTGAAGGAAAATATCGAAAAAGCCGCCATTCTCGATCCGGAGGTGATCAGGCCCTTGGCCAATCCCTATCACCCCACCGGCGGGCTGGTATTTCTTTTCGGCAACTTGGCCCCGGACGGGGCGGTGATCAAGGCCTCGGCCGTGGACCCCACTATGCTCAAAAACCAGGGGCCCGCCCGCTGCTTTGACTCCGAGGAAGCGGCCTTGCAGGCCATCCTGGCAAAGGAGATCAAAAAAGGCGAGGTAGTCGTTATCCGCTATGAAGGCCCCAAGGGCGGGCCGGGAATGCGGGAGATGCTCGCCCCCACCTCGGCCATCGCCGGCATCGGTATGGACAAGGAGGTTGCCCTGATCACCGACGGGAGGTTCTCTGGGGGGACCAGGGGCGCCGCCATCGGGCATTGCTCCCCCGAGGCCGCCGAGGGGGGAACCATCGCCCTGGTCAAGGACGGCGATATCATCGAGATCGACATACCCGCACAACAGTTGCGGCTGCACCTGACCGATGAGGAAATAAAAAAACGCGGTGCGCACTGGAAGGCCCCTGCGCCCAAGATCACGTCCGGCTACATGTACCGCTACGCACAGATGGTCAGCTCAGCCAGCACCGGTGCCGTGTTTTTAAAGAAATAAATCCCACTCCTCAATCCAGAGTTACGGAAGCGGGATGCCGCTGGCGGCAGGGGTCTAGTCCCGCCCCTTAATCCAGAGTTACGGAAGCAGCCCCACCCCGCTATAAAAAATAAGCCGAAGGGGCCCCTTTGGGCAGAATGCGGGGTCCCGCAAACGGGAGATCTGTCACTTTTCCCGCATCGGGATCCCGACATCATTATTTCTATATTGGAGACCGGGAGCGACACCCCATCAATAAAAATATCCGAATGTGTCACTTTGTGACATCTGCCCAAGGGGGCACCTCCGGCTGCTTTCCTTAAACTTAAAATTTAAGGAGCAGGAGTAGGGGGCCGCAGAGCGGCAGGGTTCTAAGGTTCATGGATCCGAGGGTTTAAAGCTTAAAAGGGTATTTCACTCGACCCCTTTGCCCCTCGGACCCTGGAATCCTTTTTTATTAAAAAGGGGGGAGGGAGGGGGCTTTGGGAGCCCCGCTCCCTCCAGGGGGGGTGAGAAGGAGGGAATCGATAATTTCTTACGTATCACCTACTTCCCAGGGAAGAAACTTGTCTCTTACGTTCTCACGGCTATTTTCCTTCGAATTGAGCGGCCGTTGTTGACGGGGCGCCGCCGTTATCCATCGGTTCTATCTCCACCCGGGCGCCCATCCCCTCCAAGGCCTTCTTGTACCGCTCGGCCTCCTGTAGATCGACGTCATGTTTCACCGTCAGGGGGGCAAGCCTCATCATCTTGGTAACCACCTGGCTGGAGAGATGACAGTGGTCCTGGAGGTTCCGCACCAGCTGATCGACCAGGCCGAAGTCCTTGACCGCCGGTCCCATAAAGATAACTCGATATTTCTCTTCTCCGTTTCCCATGATCTCATTCTCGCTAATCCATTGGACTCCATTCATTACATTGCATTTTGGATGCCAATAATTTCTCAGTCATCGTTTCGCTAACGGCTTGATTTTACAGGAAAGTAGCCGACCATTGGTCGAAGCGCTGGTGCGGCACAAGGGGTATGGCCCAAATTGTCTTCAAAAGTGACAAAAATCGCCACCACAGCGCCCTCCCCTTCTTCATCACGTCTCCTGAATGACCGTTCTCACGGTGACGCAGCGATCCGCCAGAGCCCCTCGCCATGTGACCTGGACCTTCACCGTCTTCACCGCCGTCTGTGATTGATCAGCTTGGACAATCCACTCCCTGGTATAGGTCACCCCGTTCGCCCGATCGACATACTGATCCGCGCCGCCGGAGAGCAGGTCAGCCTCTTGCAGCTCCGCCACCTTGTTCTTGGCCAAAGTCGTGGCGAGGGTGGCCTGCTGTCCCAGGGTATCTCCACGCAGGGCCACCAGCTGCAGACCGGCCAGCCCCAACAGGCCGATAGCCAGGACAAAGAGGGCGATGGTTACCTCCAGGAGTGTCATGCCTTTGGTATCTCCCAACTGATGCATCGTCATATCTCGTATTTCTCTTGCCCTTCTCTCTTGTTCTCTCTCATCCGTAAAAGGTGCATGTCGAATGCCAACCCTTTCTCAACCAAGAAAGCTAACACTATGATTTTAAAAGATAATTATGGAAGGCACAAATTGGATTGAGGGGGAAAAAAATAAATGACACCCATTGACCACTGAAGTGACAAAATTATGCCCTCTTGAAATCCACTACAGAAAAATACCGCCTCTGGCGAGGCGGTATGCCCATAGGGAAGAGTTCATAATGGCTCAGCGGATGGCTCATTCCACAGGCTCTATGTTCTTGGCCCACACAACAATAATCTCATGACCATCCACCTTCTGTAAAACTCTTATCCCGTCTATCAGGACGCTCATGTTAACCTTCAGATCATCAAAATCTATGAATCGCTTTTTCCAACCATCTATGGTGTAGCCGATTTCTGTCTTATCGGTAACCAGGACGTACATCATCTGCTTTGTTGAGCTTTCTTCGCCTTGTGCGTCTTTTTTAACCCGCACGTGCCCCTTGCGTCTTTCGATATCAAAACTTTTTGTGACAACCAGCCCGCGGCCCTTTGGATCGGTCACCGTCTCGACAATACGTGCCTTAAAAGCACACGTAACTCCTTCCTTTTTGATCTCGTCCATCGGGGCATCGCGAAATCCGACGAGCGAAAAGAGCACGGCTAATGATAAGACACAATATAAACCTTTTCTCATAGTTCTGAAGATTTTTTTATAACGTTGCATGGGATAGCCCTCCATAAGCATGTATCTAATCAAACACCTCACGCCATGATTCAATATTAAAGTTTCCGCCACCAGAGGGCAGCACCAGTTTAAAGATCCCCCCGCCGGCGCCCACATAGACCACGGTGTCGCCTTCCTCATTGATGGTGATGACCGCCTCAGTGGGAATACCATGTCCTATCTCGATGGAGCGGTCCTCCCTAGTTAAATCCTCATCTTCATTGAAATCTAATTCCGATACGCCGGTGAGGTAATCGACGATATAAAGGTAACCATCGCCTCCATAGGAACAGGGATCGGTATTTGGCACAAATGTCGTGAAGAGGACCATGCCGAAGACGACAACGGGAGCGGCCAGGATCTTCTCCCCGGTCCCCTCCATGGTGATATACCAGCCGTCTTTCGTGGCGAGTGCGGTACAGGTATCTAACTTCTCCTGTTCAGTTCCATCTTGTATTAAATTGGCAGTGAGATCGACGAGATCGTCTTCGATCAGCTTCTCCTCGTCTCCAACCCGTACAGCAAAGTCCTCATTTGTCTCATTCCTGTCTTTTACCGCAAACAACCTATTGGTCGCCGGGGTCGTGCAGGGGTTTTCCCGGTCACCCGTGCCGAAGTAGATATAGGCGTACCCCGGTTCCAACACCAGATCGGGGGGATAGAAGATAGGGGACCCGGTCGTGGTCCCAAAGAGCAAGCGGGGGGACCAGTTGTTTATATTGCCGTCTTCCGATCCAGTATCCTCGGTATCCTCCTTCTGGAAGCCGAACCGCCACATCTGTCCCCCCGTATCTCCCACATAGACCCTGTTGATGTAGCCATTATAGTTCGTATCAACTGCCAGCACCATGCTGGGGATGCAGTAGGTCATATCGGCGAGGACCGGATAGGTACCGGAATCCGCGACTGTATAGCTTTTGACCAATGCCCCGGTCAGGGCATCGATGATGAAGAACCCCCTCCCCTTGGTATGGGGATCATCTTCATTATACCCGCCTCCGATAAAGGTCACGACCGTATCGGTGGTCCCCACCTTCACCTTGCCTATCGCCGGCTCGGACCACGACTGCCCCATTTCGGAGATCACCGTTGTAGGATTGGGAATCCCCGTGACCGTGGGATTGGTGTTGTCGATCCTCCATAAATATTGAGGATCACTTGGATTGGTGACGTCCAGGGCCGTATAGCTCGTGCCACCTCTGCGCTCCCCGAAAATCACGATTACCCTGTCGCCGTCCCCGGACTCGATATTCCCATCGTGGTCGACGTCCTTTATATAGGCCTTGGGCGATCCATCGACAAAGTACTGGTGACCAGGCCCCTCGACAATGTCCTTCAGTTGCGGCAGAAGATCAGAGGGGATAAATCCCCACAGCTCCGAGCCATCGGTGTCATTAAAGCAGTGCAGCATCCCGTCGTTGGTGCCCACGAATATAAACCGTTGGGGATTTACCGGATCGGCCGCATAATCCATGACCAGGGGTTGGGAGTGGAGGATATCACCTAAAATATTCTCCCTCTTTTCGGTGTAATTGCTGTCACTATCTTCGTCATAGGCGTCTGCCCCGTGGATGTAGTTGATCAGGTCCTCACGGGGGGTGGAACCTTCGGTTGGAGTACCGAGCATTTCAGAGGTGACGGCGGTATTGCCTGTGATAAATAAATTTGTACTATCATTAAGATCGGCAGTGGTCCCGGTATAGGTATAGATATTCCTCGCAGACGCCCTGTTCTTGAGCGTGTTATGCGCATCCCAGTAGGGATAGGGTGCCTTAGCGGAGTTAACGAGGTTCTCGTCCAATGCCCCTTCTGCATCGGTGACCGGCGTTTCAGGATCGCCTGTGCCGTAGCCGGTCGCAAAGCCCAAGAGCTCTCCGTCATCACCGATCTTCAGTTTTACCAGGTACCCTGGCCAGAAGTTGTCGTGCGATTTCGGGGTAAAGAGCGAGACATACATGATATCGCCGCTCGTGGTCCTCTGCACCGGCACCACCGGCGCGGTAAAGGTCTGGCTCCGCTCGATGATGTCCACAAAGGCACTGATCAACTTTTCTGAGAGTTCATCGGCAGTGTTGGCAGAATAATACGTCCCACCCCCATTAGCAGCAGTCTGCTCCAATAGGGTGTCATCATCTCCGGTCGGCAAGCTGAATCCAATCACATAGGTCGTGATGTTTTGCTCGCCATCAATAAGAGGTCGCAGGTCTGTGTCGAAGAGGTATTTGGCCACGTCATCGAGGTAATCCGAACCGCCCAAGCTATAAGCTGCTCCGTTCGGGTCGTTGCCGTCGCCGTCGTAGTTCGCGGCAACGTCATTGCCTTCCATCCAATCCTCTATATAGTCAAAGTCGCCGTAGTCCTCATCATAACTATTAAGTCTTTCATTCCCCTCGGCAGTGGGCAGGCCATCGGTCATGAGGATGATGTAGTTTTCCCGGCACCAATTGGTTGCGTCGATGGGGTCGGCAAAATTATTTTCTCCGTCTGTCGTAAAGTTTCCAAAGGCATTATTTTGATGCTTGAAATACAAAGCGGCGTTGATCAAGCGGTTGGCCAAAGGTGTATACCCTGAGGCCGACTGACTATCTATATAGCCCTGTAAGGTATCGCGGTCGTCCTCATCATTCAAATCCATAATCGGTGTGCCGCCGTTATCGGTGTGGAGGGTCGTGTTGTCGGTGTGGTATGCTGCGTATGGTGTCCCGTCGTCACCTCTATCGTCATCACCATTTAAAAGCATGATCCCGATACGGACATGCTCCCACGTCTCATCTATGACGTCTTTTACCGCCTGTTTGGCTATATCTATTTTTCTCTTGGTTGGTAAGTTGTCATAGTTTAACCGGTTGCCCGTTCTGATCCAGGAATTATTGTCATCTATGCCATCATGATCAGCATCCGTAATATCACCACTAGCACCATATTCAACCCACCCCCACTGCAGACAAAATATCCACCAATACCGGATGCACTGCCTTTGGTAGCTTTTTGTGGGGTCATAGGTATGGGGTTGATAGTCAGTAGTATAAATATAAGGGGAATTATCCCCCATGCTCCCTGAATTATCGAAGATGATCAGGACATTGGGAGTCACATCTGCGGCGATGTTATAGATATCCGTATCGGCTGCCTGAGCAGCGGAGGAAAAGCCAACAATAGCGAAAACAATGGCGATATAAACAATGACTCTTTTCATGATCTCCCTTCTTTCTGAATTAAAAACCGATGCGGTAGCCCTCCAGCTCAAGGGCGACCTGCGCGTTACTCAGGGCAAGGGGGGCATCTGTGCCTGTCGACTCGATCAGGTGATAGTGCTGTTTAAACCCTACCCGGTGGCCGGTCCCTGTTCCGACGCCGGGTTGAGCATCGCCCAGATAGGAGACATCGACAGCAAAATGAAAATCAGAACCATCCGGCGCATTATAGGTGACGGGATTGCTCGGGGGGTTGGTTGAGTCTATGCCCCCGAAGGGGTTGAGGACTCGTACGTAATCTATGCCCCCGTCGGCGTCGTTGAAGGCCGCGTCGTAGAACCGCTTCTGCGCCGCAATCTTGATCTCGACGGTGGAAGACCCCACGGCATAGATCCCGATGACGCTGAGGATCAGGAGTATGACAATGGCAATGACCATCACGGCGCCTTGTTGATCTTTGATAGCCCTATACAGTCTCATCTGCTTCATCACCTTCCTTACAGTCCGCTGTTCCTAATATCAATAACTGCCTGATGCTCCCTGGTCCTGGCGGTCCCCTCTGGGTCCGCAAAGGTGCTCGTCAAGGTGACCTGGAGCAAGGTATTATTTGTATCAACCCAAGCCGCTTGGAGATTTGTGACATAGCCGGCGATGTCGTCCCACAGGTCATCTGGATCAGGGTCGATGGTATCGGTGCTGTCCACCCGCTCGAGGGTGGGAGGGGTTTTGGTCAGGTCTACCTGATAGGTGATCGCCTTGATCAGATAGGCCTGCGCCCCGGAGGGCGTCTCCGTCGGTCGCAGATCGGCCAGGTGGACGGGCGGCGAGCTGTTCAAGGTGAGGTCATTGTCGTTTATACCGGTAATGGTATAGACCGTACGTTCTGTCTCAAAGGCGATGTACTGCCTGTTGTCGTCGCCGGTATCGAATTGATCTCCGCCGCTGTCGAGCGTGACCGTATTGCCGACGATGTTCGTCACGGTAGAAACCTGCTGGGCGGCGTAGACCACGGTGATCTGATCGGGTGTTGGACTCGTGTTATCAGTTATCGTAATAGCATTGGGAACGTTGTTCCCCCAATAGTCAACCACGTTTACCGTGTCGCCCACACAAAAGCCCGCCATGCGCAGATCCCGCTCCATCAACGTCAAGGCGGCGCGGGCGTTCTGCTGCATATCCGTCACCCCGGTCTGGATGGCATAGCTCTTCTGCTGTGAGATAAAGGCGGCGTAGATGGCCGCCGTCAAGAGGGCGGAGATCAGCAGGACGATCATCAGCTCGATCAAGGTAACGCCGGTTTCATGATGCCTCATACCTTCAACCCCTCCTCAATAAACGCCTACATGATGGTCCTCAGGGTAATGTTGCGTGTCGCCTCGGTCCCAGAACCCAAGGGACCTACCCAACTAACGACTATTTGTACGGTGTTCATGTCCGTATTGGGCGTATTCGGCGTCACCGTCCATTGCCTGGTGTAGGTTATGCCGTTCTGGTCGGTAACGGCATCGTTGCTGCTTGCCAGGGCCACGGCTCCTCGCCGCATCTGCTCCATTTGGTTCTGGGCCATGGTCGAGGCCACGGTCATCTGCTGGCCGAAGGAGTTTCCCTTGATGGCGATGATCTGTAGACCGGCCAAACCCAAAAGGCCGATGGCGAGGATGACCAAGGTGATCATCACCTCCAGGAGGGTAAACCCCCTTTGATCTCTTACCTCATGCATATGACACCTCTCTGTAATCTTCATCTTTTTTACCATCCTTCGTTCATCCTGATAATACCGGTCTGAGAGACGATGATCCGATATCGATCGTCTCTCTGATTTTCAATAAAAATGCTGGTGGTGGCGCTGCCCGCCGCCCAGCCGAAGGCCGTACCATTGGTTCTAAAAGTGCGGTTTATGTTGCCCCCCGTAGCCCCATCTATATTATCGATATTCACCCCCTTGGGGAGGGTGATGGCTGTACTCTCATCGAGCCATCCCTGATCAGGATCGTCATCGGGATCGTTCTGTAGCACAAAGGTCTCGGTGTCGCTTCCGCTATTGATATTTAACTGAACCCTATAAGGGGTTCTCGTGCTGATGGCCTTCAGCCTGGCCTGTTGCAGGGTATCCTCCAAATCCTTTGCCGCCCCCCGCAGGCGAAACCCGGCGGCCCACTCTCCCAGAGCAGGGCTCATGAACAGCCCCATGATGCCGATGATGGCCATCACCACGGCGAGCTCGATCATGGTGACGCCCTTTTCGGAATTGCCTCTCATACCCAGCTTCATCTCTCGTTCTCTCCCGCTCACTAGAAATCTTTTATTAAATAAAGTGCAGAATTAGTGCCAAGGACCTTGATGTTAACTGACTGATTTTTAAAGTGAATTTTTGATAGAGCTAGGGGTGTTGACGGTCACAGGCAAAGGGCGTCAGTTTTCAAGGGTGAAAACTGACAAAAATCGGCACTAAAAAGCCCGCCTGAAAAGGCGGGCCCTTAACCTCAAAAGTATAACATCCTTACCAATTTTATTTCAGACTCTTTAGTCCGTTTTTTCCCTCCAGAACAGGACCTTGCTCTGAGGGGAAGAGGCGGGATCGATCTCTAACACCTTCACCACCCCTGTGCCTAATTGCACCATGCCTTTTACCCCCTCTTCTTGACCTGCATGGACGACAACGCTGGTCGGCATACCCGCGCCCAACTCGGCCTTTTTGAGAACTCTATAATTATCATCGACCTCATCAGCTTCATCCACGCCGATAATCGATTTCCAATAGGCGGTACCGGTCTCATAGTAGAGGGCGTAGAGGTAACTCGTTCCGCCGAACGAACAAACATCCGCCTCCGGTTTAAACGTCGGGAAGAGGACGATATCCCCCAGAACGGTGGGGTTATTGATGGCCCGTTCGCCGTCAAGCGCGATGGGGCTTGTCATCTTCAAGTACCAGCCGTATAGTGATTCTGCGTTATAATTAGCCCTCCTGGCGGCAAGATAGCCGTTAAAGGTAGTAGGGGTAACGTCTACCATGTATCCCCTTTCGTAGACCTTGATCTCCGTGACATCTTTGAGTTTCGCAGGAGGATCACCCGTGGCAAGCACCTCAGTCCCCGGGTCCCATACACCATAGAGCCGCTGGGTCGTGGTATCGGTCTTGTCTGGTCCGGAGAAAAACCGTCCTGTCCCCCAATAGAGCCACAGTCTGTTATAGGGATCCAGCGCAGCTGCCGGGGCAATGGTTATCGGCTGGTCGAAAGAAACAAAGGGTGACCAAGTCCAGCTTGCAGCCGTTGTGCTTTCGTCGATCTTAATGCGAAATATCTTTCCTTTCCACGTTTCTCCTTCTTTATAGGATGCGCCGATATAGGCCACATCCACCTGATAATCGAGACCCAGATCGATGGTAATGGGGCTGGCCATAAAGACGGGGTTGCCCACGCCCACATCCACGGTGAAGGTTCTCGCAGGGGTTCCATCGCTTAATTTACGGACATACACATATCCCGTTGCAGCGCCTGCGCCCTCGAATGTGGTCGGCCCGGAGCCGAAGATGACGTACCAATCACCTGTCTTCGTCGCAAAGGGCTTGACCGTACCAACCCTGAAGACGGCAGGATATGAGGTGGTGAAATTGAGGTTGCCGTCGGTAAACTCCCAGAGGAGATCGGGAGTGTCGGGGACGGTGATGTCAATGGCGAAATAGGCGGAGCGGAACGTCTGACCGTTTGCGGTAATCTCCTTTCCGCCGAGGCGCATGGCGCCGATAAGCACCGTACCCCAGCCGTTGGGATGGTTTGGATCTCCAGTCGTCGGAAAAATCCGGGCGTCCACCACCTTGGCCTTCAGATCCACATAATAGGCGTGACAGTATCCGGAATCACACAACCACTTGAGCTGAGGCAGGAGGTTGTACGGGATATAGGCCCAAAGCTCTTTACCGCAGGTACCATCATACCATCCCTTGTCCGTGTCACCGGTAGTGGAATCGTTTCCCTCGTGGTACGTGCCGGCGCTGAAGGCGTGGAGCATGCCGTCGTTGCCCCCGACGTAGATCATAGTCTCTCTGTCCTTGTACATCCTGACGTAATCCAGATAGGTGGTATCGCCATAGGTAAGGTGGTAATTTTCCATCGGCCTCCCCACCACCGTGGGGGTCGAATAGACGATGTCGCCGAGCTTCCAGGTCACTCCATCAAGTGTTCTGTCTCGGCAAGCAATAGTAGTACAATTGCCTCCCCGAATAAAATTAATGATATCAGTGGGATCGGATGCATCGAGTAGTGGCGTCAACTTCGCGAGATTAGTGGTAGTAAAATTATTTTTGTCCCACTCATCCGTTTCTGGCACAGTGCCGAGTCCATCCTCATTGATAAAGGTAGAAATTTGCCGCAGACTCGCATCCAACTCTGTCAGTTTTTTACCTCCCTCCCATATCGGCTGTAGACCAAACAGTGGATAGGTGCTCGGCGTGTTGGGATCATCTATTTCGCCATCACCGTCAGCATCCGCATATTTTTTCACCACTGTATCGCCGTCCTCATCGAGATCAAATACAATAATGGGGTCTTGCGTTAAGACCAGATGTTGGTCTGGATTGCCCCCGCTTCCCGTGTCTTCCCGTAAATTCCCGTACTGATCGACCCAGAGGGCATTGAGGTAGCCGACCCAATTCACCTCGGATACCCCCCCTGTCACAGGGTCTATGTCGTAGACCGAAGGGTTGAAGTAGGCCTGGAAGAGCGCCCCCTCACCGCCGGCAGAGGTGGAGAGGACCGAGACCGCGGTGCCCGAAGAGGTGCGTCTGAGGATTTCACCGAGGGCCTTGTTGAGCTCTTTTTCGAGCTTCGCGGGGTTTTGTACGTAGAAGTAGGTATCGGGGTTATCATCCCCATCCCTGTCCCATTCGTTGGGGTCGTCGTCGGGAATATTATCGCCATCGATATCATTAAACCCGCCCCACTTGGCTGCATACCACAGGGGGTCTTTCAAGAGCTGGTCAGCGGTACTGCCTGCGGTATAGGTATCCGAACTAAAGAGAAACTGCCAGGCTGTCTTATATGTGTTGATATCCCCACACTCGGAAGGGGCTAGAGGTTGGTATGCCTCTAGCATAGGATTTTGATCTTCATCCGCAGGGTCAGTGTAGGCATCACCAAAAAACTTATAATTGTAGGGAGTAGTAGGAGCATCATATCGATGATCACAATCATCGCAGGAATCAACTACTAAGTGTAACCCGTCAGTACCTTGGGTGCCGCTCAAGATGTATCCGAAGTCAAAGCGCCGGCTGGCGGAGTGAGACGTGATTTGGGCGGTAACGGTAATTTGGCTGCCGTTCACCTGATACGTGAGATAGCCGTCGCAATCCTGGTCAAAGTCACTCCCTTGCTCGGAGTTCTCCCAGTTGACGTAGAACTTCCCTGAGTCGGAGTCCTGACTGATAACGCGAAAATCCACCAGGGCGCCGTTAATTATTAAGTGAGGGTTATCTCTGCTATAGGTCCTACAGGCCGGGACCAATTTTACCGGGCTGCCCCCTACCGGGATTATTATCTCCGGCAGCTTGGTATTCAAGACCACCGAATACGTTGTAATCTTTTGAGCATTATCGGCAGTATCAGACATATCATGAGTCTTTGCATAGTGGGCCAGGCCGGCGATATGGTAACTCCCCTCTCTTCTCGGCTCTTCCTGACACAGGCCATACACCGCTCCCAATCCGCTTATGGTCTTGGGTGTGCATTGGTTATCATTAGTGCTGCCGTTATTGCCGATAAAGTATTGAACGGATGCACTTACTTCGTCAATAGCATTGGTCAAGGCCGTTACACTGCTGATACCGATGTCACCGCTCCCGAAATATTCATTTAATCCAACTCCTTCATCAATTGAGTCAAAACTGGGGTTTTCATCGGTGATCACCAAGATATTCGGCGGTGAGCACCAGGGATACACGCTGTAAGGATCGACCCAGGTCTCCGTGGTGAGGCCGTAGCTGCTGTCATCAGCCGCATAGGCAGACGTGGCACCCACACCGGCATAATACCGCAGGGCCTCATAATAGATCTCACCGATGGGGTTCCCCCAACTCCGGCACTGATCATCGCTGAAGCTATACAAACCGTAGTCACAGGCACTACCATAGGTGCCATCACCATATTGATAATCTGCAATTTCAATCTCATCCAGGTTTTTGACGATCCCGGATACGGCGGTGAATTCGCCGGTAGCAGCGGTTACCTCCGAGCTGAAACTGGTGATATTTCTCCTCAAGACGCCGCCGGACTTATTCTTTCTATAACTGCCCGTTATCAATCCAAAGTAGATCGTGTCATCTTCACCGTGCTCTTGCAGCAATCCTATGGGCTTATAGTCATCACCATATTTTTTTACCTTCTCCGTTCCCAACTTACCATCAACCGCCACTTGAACCCTGACCGTATAGTCATCAATATCGGTAGTGGGTGGGATTTTAAAATCTTGGGTGTCACCGCCCTTACCGCGATTGACACACTGCCACCTCTCATTGGCGGCCCAGCGGGGCCAGCCATCTGTGCCGGTTGATTCATTCCCGGTAGCGACGCGCAAAAGCGGAAGGCCCCCCGAGGTCAAGGTCGTATTACCCAGGGTTATGGTTCCAGTGTATTTGGAGTCTGCAAAATCAGAAGGGTTTCCTGGATAGACCTTGACCCAGCTATGGGCATCGGTTGGTATGGACGCCCTTTCCAGGACAGTTAAACCTGGGTCGTCTACGCAGCGCTTCCCTCCATACAATACCTTGCGGATGGTGTCTATGCGGGACATGGTGGCCCAGTTTAAAAAGTTCCCACTCCAATAGGAGCTGCTGGGATTGGGTTTCTTGTGAGTATTTGGAATCGTTGAGCCTTCAGGGACAAACTTGCTGCCGTCGTAAGAATAGGTTTTCTCAGGATCAAAATAGCCGTAGTAATCAATTGCGTCGTTGTAGGTGGTATCAATGGTACCATTTTCGTCTATATCGCTGTAATCCGTGTATGCCTCCATGAATAGTTTATGCTCCCTCGATATAACCAACATTACCAGGGGGGGACCTTTCGCAGAGATAAAGGGCGGGATGGCGCAGTAATCAACCATGTCCTCTGCTCCGGCAGGCCCCTGCCCGATGCTGATAACGGCCATGACGGCGATCATTACGGCGATAACGAGTCTCATTTTTTATGCCTCCCGCGTTTTTACTGTCCGTAAAATTTCAAGAGCAAAAAAGTCGTTTGTTCTCAGGATAAAGCTCTAATTACCTACCGCCACGCCGACCACATGTCGGTATCCCGCTTCGAGCTCCGACTGCGCGTTGGTATAGGTATAATTGCCGACGGAATCGATCTCATAAATAATGCCTACACTGCCGCCTCCACCGCTGCCGATCCCTTCATACCCTGAGGCGAACTGCTGCGCGCCGCCTGTAATTTGATAGGATGCAAGCCGGTCGATATCCGCCCTGAGCCGCGTATGAGAACTGGAGGGAAACCCGATCTGCTGTCCCGTCGCTTGTATGTTTGGTGCGCTGATAGGATCATCAACATAGGTTTGGTCAGATCGGTCGGTGAAAATTTCGTTATTATCGAACAACTCATCATTGAGTATATTATCCCATAGTGGATCTGCTGAGAGAGTACTGAGATTGCTTGGACTAGTGGGAACATAGTGTATAACCTTCTTGATGACATCTATCCCTATGGGCTCTCCGGAATCGGCGGTATAAAAGGCCTCTTTGAATTCCCGATCGAAACCGACGATCTTCGTCTCAAACGTGGCAGTGGTGATGGCATAGACCCCGATCACCGTCAGGACCAAGAGGATCAGCACCGCAATGACCAGGGCCACTCCCCCTTGTGGATTGGGACCGAAGATTTTGATTTTTTCTTTCATAGCACTCATCGTAAATCTCCTTAGTTTTAATGACTTGCTCTCTCCATTACAGATTCCGCGCCTTGACCACGGTGGTGTAAACCCTGCGTCTGAATCCGTCGTCTTGCTTAAGCCCGGTATTATGATCTTCTATTATAGGTTGATCGAATCGGGCCGCAGCATCGGCATCCTGAACAGTAGCATCTTCTACGCCGGTCCTCACCGTAATATTGATCCTTACCATCCTGATATCGGCGTTGTCCGACCCTGCGGGCCACGTCAGCGTATCCTCGTCATAAATCCAATCATCACTCCCTGCCACCTGGTACGCGAACTGGAGATCTTCCACAACGGTGGTGATCCCATCACCGGCCAGGGGCTGAGGAACAGGGTTAATGTGATCATCTAAAGAGAGCATATCGCCGCTTATACTGTATGTTATGGCCTTGACAAGAAATACCCTCGCCCCCACGCTCTGGAGATAGGCAGGAGGGGATGCGGTCAATGTGAGGGTTTCGTCGCTGGGGATGCTCGATATCACATATACTGTATCGTCACCCCCAAATGCCACGTATTTCTTTTTGTCGGTGTCGAATAAATCACCATCCGTCGCATCGAAAATCCCATCATCTGCGGTGAGGGTAACTTTCTTTTGTGCGCTATCCACATTTGCTACCGTAACCGGATCTCCGGTTGAAGAAAGAAATTCCTCAGCGCCATAGACCACGGTGATCGAATCAGTGCCCCCACTGCCGCCATTAAGAGTAGGAGTTATGGCGAACTGTGCGCCATTGACATTAAAACCATCTCTTCCCACCAGCCCCCCTGCCATCCTGATGTCCCGGGCCATAATATCGAGGGCGGCGCGGGCGTCCTGCTGCACCCCGGTCACCTGGTCCTGTACGGAGTACGACCGCTGCTGTGTGGCAAAGAGGGTGTATACCCCTCCTACCAGGACGGCGGCGATGACCAGAACGATCATCAGCTCGATGAGGGTGACGCCTTTCTCGCGTTTTCCTGTTTTCTCCATCATCTCAACCCTACTTCTTTTTAATGACGGTGTTGAACTGTGCGGCAAAATCCACGGTCGACTGACCGGCAGAACCGGCAGGAGCACCTGTCCACTTTATCTCCATGGTTACCGTCTTCATATTGGTCGCAGGAACGTCGTCAGCCG
>Ga0307422_1000591_pt1 | contig 20000 bp, 20 predicted proteins | sample SalMarWE160290MG_FD_202153 | JGI IMG/M metagenome (GOLD analysis project Ga0307422, IMG submission 202153) | Salt marsh sediment microbial communities from the Plum Island Ecosystem LTER, Massachusetts, United States - WE1602-90 | ecosystem: Environmental > Aquatic > Marine > Intertidal zone >...
AAATGCGGCGGTGTGGTAGTCCCTCAGATAGCAAATGGCGCCTGGCATGTTCGGTATATACGAGATTGAAGTCGCTAATATGGTCGATAATCCGTCGATTGATCTCCTCAGGTACATTGAGATCAAAACAGCGGTTTCCCGCCTCCATGTGATAGACAGGAATTTTCATACGTCTGGCCATGATTCCTGCAATAGAACTATTGGTATCGCCTAATATTAAAACTGCGTCAGGCTTTTCTTTTTCCAGCACCTTCTCAATTGAGATAAGTATGTTTCCCATGACAGTACCTAATGATCCCGGACCGGCCCCTAGAAAATAATCGGGTTTACGGACATTTAGCTCTTTAAAAAATATCTCATTAAGCTCATAGTCATAATTCTGGCCAGTGTGGACGATCTTGTGGTCAACATATTTGTCTAAAAGGGCCATCACGCATGAAAGGCGTATAATTTCAGGACGCGTCCCAAGAATAGTCATAATTTTGAGTTTATTCATATGTCTTATACCTTGCAATAATAAGTGTCTGGTTTCTCTGGATTAAAAATCTCATTTGCCCAGAACAAAACGATCATTTCCTTACCGCCTATATTTTCAATGGAATGGGTATATCCTGGTGGGATGTCTACAACTTCAAGTTTATCCTCAGAAACATAGAAAGATAAAACCTCATCTTCAAAAATATGCCTTAGTTTGATAATCGCTTTTCCCTTCAGCACACAGAATTTTTCTACCTTGGTATTGTGATAATGATTGCCTCTAATGATACCCTTACGAGACGTTGACACAAATATCTGGCCGAAATGCCCAGACTTAATTAATTCTGCAAGATCTCCCCTTTGATCGGTTTTCAAATCTAATTTATAGGAAAAATTCTCTTTATCTAGATAAGATAAATAGGTTGCATGCAAGCACTTCATAAAATCATTAGATAAATCAGGGACAATTAATGTCTTACGAATATCTCTTAATTGATAGATTTTTTTCGCCAATTCTCCTAAAGTTGTTTTGAATGTTCGCTTAATTCTATAATAGCATTTCTCATAATCTTCTTGTTCCCTTGAAACCAATTTGATAAATTCATCAATAACGTCATCAATATAAACCAATTCTATCTTTTTACTTTCATCTGAAATGGAAATGTTAAGGCGATGAGAAATATTGTAACAAAATGTTGCAACCACTGAATTATAATTAGGCCTGCACCATTTTCCAAATATATTTGGTAGCCGATATATATATATTTTTGCCCTATTGTGTTTACTATAATTATAGATAATTTTTTCTGCTTTCTTTTTACTAATACCATATGGGTTGTTCTTAATTGCTTGAATAGAAGATGAAAAGACAATAGGAATTGGTTTTTTTAATTTTCCCAGCAAACTTACAATTGTTTTAGTTAAATTAACATTCCCAATTTCAAATTCCATGGTTTTTTTAGGTCTATTTACGCCAGCCAGATGAAAAATAAAATCAGCCTCTTTCACATAAGCTGATAATGTATTTATGTTATCTTCTATATCAAACTTTTTTATTTCGACTTCTCTCAGTCTTTGAAGTCCTTCAATTAAATTTTTTCCTATAAATCCACTTGAACCTGTTACAAGAATTGTTTTCATAATCAAAATCCTTTATTTCTAATATCTTTTAAGTTCTGTTTGTATATATTCTACTTTTAATAAATTTTTTTTTATTTCTTCTATATTTAATCTATAAGTATTATTTGAGGTATAATCATCTTCTCTTGATATTTTTTCTTCTCCCTCTATAAAATATTTGTTATAATTTAAATCTCTAGAGTCAGGAAAAATTCTAAAATAATCTCCTAAATCTTCAGACCTAACCATTTCCTCTCTATTTAATAGAGTTTCATGCAATTTTTCACCATGCCGGGTCCCTATTATTTTTATTTCATTCTTTGCTTTAAAAAGTTCTTTTATTGCAATTGCCAAATCTCCAATTGTGCATCCAGGTGCTTTCTGGACGAATATATCTCCTGGGTTTGCGTTTTCAAAGGCATATAAAACTAATTTTATAGAATCTTCCAAAGACATAATAAATCTTGTCATATTAGGATCTGTTATGGTTAGAGGTTTTCCTTCTTCTATTTGTTTAATAAATAGGGGAATCACAGAACCTCTTGAAGCAATAACATTTCCATAACGTGTCCCGCATAAAATAATTTTTCTTTTTTCAACCGTTCTTGATTTTGCAATCATAACTTTTTCCATTAAGGCTTTTGACATTCCCATTGCATTTATAGGGTAAACTGCTTTATCAGTACTTAAAACTACCACTTTTTTTACGCAAGCTGCAATAGCTGCATTTAAAACATTTTCAGTTCCTATAATATTTGTTTGTACCGCCTCTATCGGAAAAAACTCACAAGATGGAACTTGCTTTAAAGCTGCAGCATGAAACACATAATCTACCCCCTCCATGGCGGAACGGATACTTTCATAATTTCTTACATCGCCTATAAAAAATTTCAGCTTTTCATTATGATAGGATATCCGCATATCATCTTGTTTTTTTTCATCACGGCTGAAAATACGAATTTCTTTAATATCGGAATTTAAAAAACGACGCAGAACAGCGTTACCGAATGAACCGGTGCCGCCGGTTATTAATAATTTCTTATTTTTAAACATTCACCCACCTGCTCCTTATCTAGTAATGTGTCTTTTTCTGAATCCAAGTAATATTTTTCTAGGAATCTGAAATATAAAATCACAGACCTTATATCCCATTATTTTCAATGCCCAGTAATACATTTTAGATATCAAGGATAATTTGATATTAAGAGAATTCATCTTATTCAAATAATTAACAAATTCACGCTTACCTGCTTTACATGCTTTAGACATCCCAGCATATGCCCTAAGGGAATACTCTCTAGCAAAACTATTTATTAAATCAGTTTCGTTTTCATTGTCAAATATTTCAATAATCTTAATAAGACCTTTATGATATTCCAAATTTGAATATATAGATTTTCTGTCTCCCAGCAGCGAATTTTTCTCACTCGAATCACTTAACCCAAATGCATTTTCACCATCATTTATACATTGCACCAGTGGCACATCGATGTAACAGCCACTATCTCTATACAATACAGAAGCAAAGAGATACACTTGAAAATATATTAAATTTTTGAATTTATCTGCTGAATAACCAATTATTCTATTCTTTTTGAAAATCAATCCCGAAAACAGAATTGAGCAATACAAATATTTTTTCACATTTTCAATCCCTTGGGGGATTAGCATTGTTTTTTTGAATTTACGGTCAAACTCGCCTGTGCTATTGATAATAAAAGGTGAAAAAGCTACTGCGCAGTCGATCTCCCGGAGCGTATCTATTATCTTGTCCAATGCTCTTTCACAGAAAGCATCATCGTCACTTATAAATAATATATACTCACCCCTAGCAAGTTCAATAAGTTTTCCGAGATTACGATCGTAGCCCAAGTTATAGACGTTTGTATTGTATAATACGTAATAATCCTTCTCTGAGACAAACCGATTAACAATTTGCGCTATTTCATCTTTTTTCGGTGAGCAATCCTCGCTCACGATAATTTCAATCAAATCCTTATTTACAGTATCAACACTTTTAAGGCATCTATACAATTCATTCACTCTATTATAAGACGTTATACAGATTGACAAAAAAGGCTTGCGGGACAGCTGTCTATTATTCATATATATTTATACCTAAATAACATTTTCATACTTATAAACAATCAATCTTTGGGCAGGTACCCCAAATTACTACAGTAAATACTGCATATTCAGATTTTCCATTTAAAAATCATTGAGGCACCTTTGATTAATCTGGCCCTAAACAAATAGACCAGATAGCCAGCCATAACTCGGCATGTTTCTACAGTAAATGCAAAATTCCTGGTTCTAACTGATGAAATTATTATCCTTAAACTTGCTAATATATAATCTATTATTCTTCTCATTGGATACTGACGCATTGAATAAGTTTTTCCGAAAATCTTATATTTAAAATCGCCTTGCTCTGACACATGATCAAAACCTGGCGTTAGAGAACACTCACCAATTTTCAAGTTATGGATATTTGAGTTAAGGCAAAATTCATAATCTACGCAATCAACAAAATACGTTTCATTATGCCAGTTTATTCTTTTTAAGTTTTCCAGAAAATAAAGACTGCCACTATTAATTGCCAATGGCACGTCTCTGAATATAAATTTATCATTAGGTGCACCTGAAGCTGCAACGACATCACCAATATTTTTTGCATTGAATACTATAGCGCTATAACTATTTGTAAGATTGGCATTGTAAGCATAAAATTCCTCAATGAAATCCAAAGTGCTTTTATCAAATACAGTATCCTGATCAAAAAATAACAAAGCAGGATAGGAGTCATAGAATGCTTGAGCACAAACAGAAGAAATCCCAATCCCCAAACCTACGTTTTTTCCACAAGTAATATATTTACAATTGTTGTGACTTCTACAGAAATCTTCAACAGTGCCGTTTTGAGGTGAATTATCGAAAATATATAGTGTAAAGCCTGCGGCTAATGACAAATCTATTCTTGATATTAGACTTGGAGTTGGATTGTATATTACAATGCCTATAGCAATTTTTCGCATAATAATTGTCTATTTCGACGCGTTTCTGAGACAATGTCTCAAATCAAAAAATCATTACATTACAGGGTGTGACCACATTGTTTTTTAGAAATACCGTTTTTTCATTTTGATGTTATTGCGATATCCAACGCACGTGCCTAAAGCACATATCATAATGAAATAAATCTGGCTATAACCTATATGACCAATGTAATAATAATCTTTAAGGTTCAGAATAATTAGCACAAATAAGAATACTACAATAAACGCAGATAAATATGGATTTAAGCTACGATACTTATAGGAATAAAAAAGCCCTATGAAGTAAAAACTATATCCTACCAACATTCCAAATACACCTGCGCCAAAAATAAACAATACATAACCAACATCGGAATGAATATATGGTAAATTATCACTTCGCCCAAAATTACCCGTGCCAAATAGAATCTCATAAGTAGTATCAGGAAAGATAAAGTGTTTTTGCAATACCTCTGTAGTGCTAGAATCTAATTCCTGCGATTCGTAATATTTTATTACTGTCTCAAAAGCATAATCAATATTTTTCTTGTATTCTGAAAGATCTACCGTAAGCATTATTGTTATGGCAATAACTATAAAAGCAAACATAAGCTTAATCGATTTTTTTGAAACATGGTGGCATTTTTTGAAATAATCTATTCGATAAAATAATAAAGCGCCCAGAAAAAGTATAATTACTACAAATCCAGTCCTGCCTATCAAGACAATTGAAATAAATATCATAATCTGACCAAGTGAAAATAATATTATTTCACTCAATCGATGCTTCTCCTTATCCATATAAAAACCCCATACACCAATGACAAGTAATAAGGCATGTGTCGTTGATAGCATAGAGAAACCAGAAACAACAATTCCCTGATACCTTACATGTAATACTTCCCCATACAAATAACGCGTTGACTTTTCTGTTAAACCAATAAAGCTATATAAGAAATCTCTAAAATCAGGTGAAAGAAATGTAGCAATGACAATGCTTGAGTGGATTATACCTATTTTGTTTAAATCCACAAAAAGACGAGTTACAAAATGATCGCCATAGATTTTGTTGTAAATATTTACATAAAAAGAACATGCGAATAATATAATAAACCCCTTCAGTATCTGATTTACTACGCTTACATCTCTAAATAAATATATTCCAGAAAAAATGCTAAAATAAGCTAATGCTATAAGCATAAATGCAAGTGTGGCTTTTTCGACAATACTTCCTTTCTGCTTTGTAAAAAAATTATATCCACCTATAAGACCTGGCACAAAAACAAAAAGATAAACAGTTTTGACAGTATAACCATAAATCAGTATATGTGGAGGGAATATTAAAAAAAATAAGCCAAAAATGTACAAATATTTCCTTATTTTCTTCATTTCAATAAATTCAATACCGATTTTATTTTTTTAAAGTTAACAATAAACCAAAATTGTTAACCGCTTATGCAAAGTCCCATCCGGACATTACTGAAATTATATATGAATGGCCTTAATAAATTGATGTTAGAGATTAATCGTAGATATATTTCTCAAAGTCTTCCTCGTCTTTGAAGATATCCTGTTTATTATTCCCAGGGTTCAAAACATGATAAACACACTCTTTCGGTGCTATTTTGCTTTCCTCGGTATGGCATTCTCATATCGACACCAGGCATCCTGTCAATAATTAGAACCGTCCCGATGTATTCCTGGATGAACCCCGCTATACACTTAAAATCGCCGGGTGACTTTTGACTATGGCATCAATAATTATTTCTATTTGAATATCCCATGTTAAATTTTCTTCAGCAAACTTCCTTATTTCTCTTGGTTCGAATTTTTTTGAATTAATAAAGGTAATTAAATTATTTATATCAATTGGACTATCATCTGGAGGAACTTTCAAAATAAATGGTTTATCTTCAAAGGAATCATCAATTTCGGAATAAATAAAGGGAATACCCCGTGCACAATATTCGCTGTTTTTTAACGATTTTATATAGGTTATATCTGTTCTGTGTCTTCCTAAAGAACCAATTGCTAAATCAGAATTGTCAAATAATTCATCCAACTCTTTTCCATTTTTAATACCGTTAAAATTCACGCAATTACCAAGATTGTATTTTTTTACAAGCATTTTGTATTTTTGGGACTCTTTATCATCAGAGTCGCCAACTAGCTGTAAATAAACAAACAGTTGTGGATTATTTGCATAATAATTTCTTAATCCTTCAATTAAGCGGTCATATCCATGCCAAAAGCTTATCATCGCCATAGCAATTAAATAAATGCCATTTTTGTTATTCGAAAATTTCTTCAAGTTTATGGTATCCAAATCAATCCCATTGTTAATTTCTATAGTTTTAACATGAAAGATTTTTTTTTCATTTGAATACGTTACAATTAGATCAACATATTTATGAAAATACTGCCTGTAGAATTCTTCAATGCGTTTAATAATCTTATGTTGAAATTTAGGGTTTTTCTGCTCAGCGTCGTAAGGGTATGTTGGTATTTCCATAACAATATAAACATCCATTCTTTTTGCTTTTTTCAGAAATTGCATAAAAAATGGATTGGCGAAATAGTTATATCTGATATAGATAAGCTTAATTTTTTGTTCTCTAATATATTCAATAAGCTTCTTAAACTTATATTTCCATTTCCATCGTTTATCTATTCCAAATTTTGTTTCATATCTTTCTAGCATTTCACCATTTATTAATCTTCCATCGTATTTATTATTACGATCTGTGCTTAAATATGAAAAAGCAGTTTTAATTCCTAAATTTTTAAAAGCTTTTACTTGAGCTTTTATTTTTTTACTAATCCCACTGGAATCATTAACTCCTTGGAAAATAATATAAAGTAAATTAATTTTCATTTTATTTTTCCGTACCGGCCCTGAGCAAGCAAATCTTAACCAATGCCTTGCCCATCTTACCCGGTAGCACGTTTTCAAGCTCATCCACAAACAACGGATTAAAACGTATTGTCATCATGGAATAATATACAACTCCAAACAAAATTAAAATCGGGGCAGAAATAAAGATAGGCCATTCTTGTAGAATCAGGAAAAGTAGATAGGTGAACACACCTATACTTCCAGCCAGGATAAAAGGTGTGCGTATTGCTTTTAGGTATTCTACAAAAATATCCCCAAGTAACCGCTTTATAAATAATATATAATGTAAAAAAAAGTACAAAAAATACAACACGCATAAGCATACAACAACTACAGAGTTGCTTAATCTCAATGCAAAATATGTTGTAGCTGGCACGAAAAGCAGTATGATAATGTTCCCCCAAAAATCCCAGTTAGCTTTTCCCTTAGCAAGCACTAAGCTGCCACTTGCATTAAAAATGGAACGAAGAAAAACATATACAGATAGTGCTTGAATAATTGGAACCGCAGGATTGGCGCAATTGCTGTAATCCCAGCTAACACAGGTGCATTTATAGATGTGATGAGATTGATATATTTCAAGTAATTTTTCTTGAGTCGCGGTGTGTCATCCTGCATTTTCGAAAATAGGGGAAAGGCAACCTGAATCAGTATCGGATTCACTTGCTGAATCGGCAAATAAATGAGCCGGAAAGCAACATTATAAAACCCCAGGATAACCGGACCAAGCATTGCTCCTATCAGGAGTTGATCTACGCAGGAATTTAATATTGGCCCGTTTCTGAATTGTCAACACCAAAACAGGTAAAGGTGTTAGCAAGTTTACATGCTGCTTTTTTCCACTCAAGCTGGCTTACAGATTGACGATTTACTTTCAGCCGGTGCAAACGAGCCAGGAGCTTCCTTTTATATCTTTCTTTTAAGATCTCTTCAGCCTGGCCTGTGTGTTTCTGCTCCGGGATTGCATAACCAATGCCATCATGATAGCGTTTCGTATTAGACATATTACGTTGATCTGACCCCATGCCCCGAGACAAAACTTATGTCAGGCAGTGCTTTTCTTCCTAAAAATGAAAAACCGGTGATAAGGGTATTCTTTTACCCTGTACGTCTTTATCAGTGCTACGTTTCTTTCTGAAAAATCAGCGATTACTTTCTCCAGCGGAGACCCCTGTTTGTTCATCTTCCAGTAATGCTCCCCGTCGAACCGATGAACCTACTTTTTCACCCTGGGCCTTGGGATTTGAATGATTTTCTGCCCCAGCCTGGGGATATGTATGAAATAGGTCCACAAGGTTTTGGCATCCGGCAGACTAATTACGATATGCTTTTTTGTCATCCGGGATATGCTCCAAAACATGATTGCAGACAATTTCATTAAAAGACTCATCGTCAAAGGTCATTGCAGTTAAATCCATTGCCATCATCGCCTTTTTGCCGTCCAGATCGATTGAAAGGTAATCATATTCCTGCCTGAACTTTTCAGCAAGGCAGTGCTCCGGGGCTACATGCAATAATCTGCCCCCCCGCTGAATTAGGTCCTTATCCTGCAAATCACAAAAAGCAACCCAGCGCAAGCGAGCCGCAGCCCGGACAGCAGGCATTTGGACGCGGATTTAACCCGAATTCAAGAAACTTTCGGAAACCTCTTTCGCATACAGGGCAGTAAAAACGGCTGTCTAATAGATACCCACGGCTAAAGCCGTGGTACTTATCATAACTCAAGCTCCGCTTGACCTAAATCCTGGTTCTCTTGCCATTTTACATATTTTAGTATCTTCTTCTCATCAATCCCAACTGTCGATGCAAAATATCCAGGCGACCACACTATGTTTTCCTTCCAATAAACTTTCGATAGCCAAGAAAACTTTTTCCTTAATCGTCTTGCAGTCATCCCCTTTAGCCTGCCTATCACATCACTTACTGCATATCTTGGCGGAATTATCATAACCATATGAATATGATCCCTCTGCATGCTGTACTCTACTATCTCACACCCAGCCATGCTCTCCGTAACTTTCGGAAAAAGTCTTCTCAAATATCCATGCACTCCAGGATTTAGGATACGGCGGCGATATTTCGGTATCCATACAATATGATACTCCGTACGATATACACTGTGCCCTGATAACCTAATCTCCACTTCCCTATCATAGCATATCGCCGCCTATACATTCACCCACGGGCAAGCCCGTGGAACTCTGCCCTTCGGGCTTTTAGAGGGAGAATCCATATTTTTTTGATAAGCGCTTTTACAGGTTGCGGCAGAATTTGTTTTAAAATATTTTTCATCTTCTCGAATGCATTCTTATTTATACATTCTAAATACCTTTAATAATATTTCTTCCATAGCATCCCAGCTATATTTCTCTACGCATTTTTGCCTTGCTTTATTGCCCATTTTTTTGGCTTCTTCGGGATTGTTTAAAACGTATTGAATTTTATCTGCCAATTGCTCTGGTTTCTCAGGTTCTACAATCCAGCCGCAGCCATCTAAGATTTCAATATTTCTTCTTCAATATAAAAAACCTATGATAAGGATGCTCAAATACTCTATAGTTCTCCTCGATTTTGAATCCTGATTTTTGGATATTATTTATAATTCTACTCAACGGATAACCTGCCTTCCCTATCTCCCAGTAATGCTCACCATCGAAGTTATGAATAGGTCTTTTTAGCCATGGCAGTGGAATCAGTTTCTTAAATACACCCACTTTAGGAAAGTGAATATATACACGATAAACGCTGCTTGCATCTGGCAATGATAAAACTGCATAAGATTCGGAAACTCGAAATATCTCAGAAAGAGCTTTGTGAAAGTTTTCAAAAGGTAAATGTTCTAAAAGTTCATAGCAATCCACAACATCAAAATAATTATCTGTGAAAGGGATCCTTAACACACTCCCTGTTACATCTGGATTTAGTTTTTTATCAATGTCTAATGTAGTAATATTTATTCCTCTTTTCTTAAGATATGTAGAAACAAATCCATTTCCAATCCCAATTTCAAGGACCTTTTGCGGTGTTAATTTAATAATCTCATCAATCTGATGCCAATAACTAATGAAACGTTCTTTTGAATCGTAGGTTTTATTGAAATAATGGTCTGGTTCTACTTGGAGTTTCATTTTTTCATCCCTACAATTACACATGGTATTTTCACTTTAAATCCATCCCCGCCATCATCCTTTTTTATTTTGTCATTAACACTCATAGTAATTTTCTCTACGGTTCAACGTCCCCTAAAAGAACTTAGATTTTCCTTTAGAAGTAATTGCATTCTGTAATTTAAATATCTGTCAAACAGGTATGTTATGCTAAGACTAATTAAAATACCTATGCCAACAAGCGAAAAAAAACCTAAAAATCCACTTGTATTAATGCTCATTTTTATAGCAAATATAGATATGATCATAATTATTCCGTTTATCAAAGGAAGAGCTATTGTCTTTCTGAAGTTCTTAATTCCACACCTTGTGATTTTAATAGCCATGAAACAAAATCCAATATTAGATACAAAAATGCTTAAAAAAACTACGACTGATGTTCCCAATATTCCCCATTTAATAGTACAAGGATAGATTAGAACAGCTATTACAAATAAGCGAGCTATTTGCCATCTTGTATCTATTTTTGGTTTTCCTACGGCATGAAATATAGGACCTGTTGTCGCTGCTATTGATCTGAATAATCCTGCAAGAACTAAAACTTGCATCGCTGGAACCATAGGCATCCATTTCTCGCCTAAGAATATCTTTGTAAAATCTGGAGCTAATACAAAGATTAATCCTGCTATAGGAAAAGATAAAAATGCTGTAACCTTTAAAACTTTTAAATATACCTCCCTTAATTTTGGTATATTATCCTGCAATTTAGAATACGCCGGAAAAGTCACTTTTGAAATTACATTAGTTATCTCTGTTGCAGGCATATTGGAAATCCTATATGCCAATTGATAAAAACCTAACATAGTAGCTCCGAGCAACTTTCCCACAAAAATATCATCTCCTTGAGTAATTAAGAAAATTAATATACTTGAACCCAAAATCCACTTGCCAAAACCAAAAAGTTCTTTTGCCTTTCCTAAATCCAAACTTAAATGAGGTCTATAAGGATGTATTATGTAGCTCACAAAACATCTCGCTGCATTTCCCGCAAGCAAGCCTAATACGAGCGCCCAGACATTTCTCAAGATCAAAACAGCAGAAACTGCTACAATGAAATCTGCCAATGTTCCTGCAAATTGATATATAAACTCTTTATTGAATTCCAGCTCCTTCTGGAAATAGATAACGCCAATATTGGTAAAAGCCTGAAGAAGCACTGAGATGCCAATGACCTGAATTATGGGTTTTGCTTCCAGCGCATCAAAGAAAGATGCGGCAAGAGGCGCGGCAAAATACAAAATCCCAAATAAGGCAAGACCTCTTAATATTAAAACAGTCCATATGCCATCAAGATAGGATTCTATATCTTTCTTCTTCTGGATTAAGGCGGCCTGAAAACCTGTCTGCGAGAATGTCTCAAGGGTTGACATCGTCAGAAGCGCAATGCCCATCAAACCGAAGTCGTGAGGGGCGAGAATACGCGCAAGAATTATAAGCCTTGCCAGACCGAATATCTGCTGAACTATTCTAAGCGAAAATACCCAGAACCCGCCCCTGACTGTCCGTTGGGAAAGGTTCTTGCCCGGTTTTGCCAGATCGTTAATGGTTTTCTTAACCTCTGCTTTATACATACACAATCACTTGGAAAAGGGAAGGTCCATTTGTAAATAAGCAACCCAAGTTTCGCTTGCTATTATAAGTGTAAATTTTGAGAACTTTGAAAAAATGCTTCTTTTGGGGGAAATTCAGGGTATCATACCTTTTTCTACTTGCTCTTTTGTCTTTTACAAGCTTTTTTGGTTTTTAAACTGAAACCAACTATATTCTCCAAATTTTCTACGAAACTTCTATTTTAAAGTGGGCGGCCTGTCCGTTCAGATTGTATTTACCAAGTTTTATGTTACAGATAATATTTGTAAGCTGCCCAGAATCATAAATATCCCCATAATGTAAAAATAGTTTTGTTCCCGAGAGATGCGGGTCCTTATATATATATGTTCGATCTGACCTGTATTAAATGTGCTAAATGTGCTTGACATACGGATTAAACCATGAACCTCGTATTCTTTGTATAAAAGGAATTCAGCAAGATAGGGACCATCTTGCCCTGTGATGCCTGTTATGAGGGCTTTTTTCATTCTTTATGAAATTTGGGCGCACCCCAACTATACTTGCTACCTTAATTGTGTTCTGAGAGTTCATTTTTATCCTGGAACAGCCTAAATTTTAAGAATATCTAGGATCTTCTGAAAAAAGATTTTTAGCTTTCATCTCCACCTTTTCCCAATTAGCTTTGACCATTATCTTTACCAATTCTTCAAACTTAACTTTCGATTCCCAGCTAAGTTCTCTTTTTACTTCTTAGTAATCACCCATTAGTAACTCAACTTCAGTTGGGCTGTAATAGCGAGTATCAACTTCTACAAGAACCTTACCAGTTTTTTTATCTATTCCCCTTTCATTCTCATATTCACCTGTCCATTCCAAGTTCATATACAGTTCTTTAAAAGCAAGATCACAAAATTATCTAACTGTATGTGTTTCTCCCGTTGCCAGAACATAATCATCAGGTTTATCATTCTGAAGTATCACCCACATTCCTTCGCAGTATTCAGGTGCAAATCCCCAGTCACGTTTAGCATTTAGATTTCCGAGATAGAGCTTATCCTGCAGAGAAGCTTTTATCCGAACGGCAGCTCGTGTAATTTTCCTTGTAACAAATTATTTTGCACATGGGAATATCCTTTAAGGATGCTACGATTCTATGGCTTCAAGGCTAACTATCTTATTTTCTAAATATTCTTGAAGTGCCGTTTTCCAATCTGGCATTACATTAATATCTTTTTCTTTTAATATTTTGTTTTCTAGCACTGAAAATTTTGGTTTTTTTAGTGTCTTATTAAAAAATGAGGATTTCACTTCTTCAATTTCAACTTTTAAAACTAAATTGCTATAAAGGTATTTCCCCATCTCAACCCAGTTGCAGTATCCTTCGCTGGTTGCATGCACTACTCCTTTAATATTATTTTCAATTATTTTTTTTATCTGTTTTGCTAAATCTTTTGCATACGTTGGAGAAACATACTCATCTTTAACTAATTTTACCAGCTTATTATTTCTGGCAATTTTTATTAGTTTATCTACTATATTCTGCGATTTATTTATACTTTTTCCATAAAGAGCTGAAGTTCTAATTATGACGTAATTATTTGAATAGAATTGGATTAATTTCTCACCTATGTATTTAGATAATCCGTAATAATTAATTGGATTTGGAATATCAGTTTCAACATATGGGCTTTGTTTTTTCCCGGAAAACACATAATCAGTACTAATATGACAAAAAAGTATATTGTATTTATTGCACAAATCAATAAGGCTTTGTAAAGATAAGGCGTTTACATTTATAGCATCATACTGCTCAATTTCAGCCTTATAAACATCAGTATATGCAGAGCAATTAATAATAACATCTGAGGAAAATTCTTTAATTTTTTTCTTATAAGTGACAGGCTTTGTAATATCAAATTCAGGTAAATCTAAACCACAATAACTAATACCTTCTTTTTTAAATAACTCACATAGTGCAGTACCTAATTGGCCTTTTGAGCCTAAAACAATAAATTTATCATTCATTTAAATATATGAAATCTTTGTCGATATTTTTAAATAAATTATTCTGTAAATCTTTTTCTGATACAATGGGATTATTAATGCCCCAATCTATTGATAAATCAGTATCATTATAAAGAATTCCTCTTTCATCTTCTGATGAATAAAATGCAGTGCATTTATATTGAACAATCGTATTGTCTTCAAGTGTAGAAAAACCATGAGCAAATCCTTCTGGAATCCATAATTGGAGAAAATTACGAGAAGATAATTCTACAGCTATATATTGCCCAAAAGTAGGAGAGCCAAATCTTATATCTACAGCAATATCTCTGATCTTTCCAATTACTACTCTGACTAACTTACCTTGTGCGTTTTTGCCTACCTGGTAATGTAATCCTCTTATTGTGCTCTTTTTTGATTTAGATTGGTTGTCCTGAATAAATTTTTTTGATGTGATAATTTCTTGATATTTTTTTTGATTAAATGATTCAAAAAAATATCCCCGGTCATCATAAAATATATCAGGTTCGATTATCAGCAATCCATTGATTTTTGTTTTTTTAACATTCATCGATTTTTGTACATTTTGTTATAGTAATCTCTATAATCACCAGAAACTATTCTTTATTATCCAAATACCATTGAATAGTTTTTTCTAAACCTTTATCAAAATCGACCTTTTTCTCCCAGTTAAGTTCATTTTTTATCTTATCGCAATTAAGAGCATATCTTTTGTCATGTCCTTCTCTGTCTTTTACAAAAGTGATAAGCTTTTTATAATAATCTTTGGTCTTATTCAGCTTCTTTGCTGCTTTTTCACAAAGAAGATTTACCAAATCAATGTTCTTCCATTCGTTTTCGCCACCTATATTATATGTTTCACCTCTAGTGCCGCACTTTATTATTTCCCAAATTCCCTTGCAGTGGTCTTCAACATAAAGCCAGTCACGAATATTTTGACCATCCCCATAAACCGGCAATTCTTTCTCTTCCAATATATTATTTATCATTAAAGGAATTAATTTCTCTGGGAATTGGTATGGACCATAATTATTAGAACAATTCGAGATGGTTATGGGAATATTATAGGTGTGATAATATGCTTTTACTAAATGATCAGAAGAAGCTTTTGAAGCAGAATAAGGACTTCTAGGATTATATGGAGTTGTTTCATAGAAATAGCCGGTATCTCCCAATTCTCCATATACTTCGTCAGTTGATACATGATGGAAAAGGACATCTTTTTTGCTTTTAGTCCAGTACTTCCTTGCCAAATCCAATAAATTAAAAGTCCCAATAATATTTGTTTGAATAAATTCTGAGGGTCCAAAAATAGATCTATCAACATGTGACTCAGCAGCAAAATGAATTATTATTTCAGGTCTGTATTTATTAAAAATGCTTTTCAAAGCACTATAATAACAAATATCAACTTTTTCAAAAAAATATCTTGTTTGACTATATTTATCATCAATTTCCTTTAGATTTTCTAGATTTCCTGAATATGTTAATTTATCTACGTTAATTATCTTACCCTTAAAATCATTTAATTTAAAAATGAAATGAATAAAATTTGAACCTATAAAACCAGCTCCACCTGTTACTAGTATTTTTAATTCTGGATTTTTAATATCTAATTTATCTTTATTCACTTCTGGTATTCTCTATGTGATATCTGATTTTTATAAACATTTATTAAATATTTTTTATAACTGCAATCAGGAATATCTTTAATAAGCTCTTTTAACTGTTCAATACTAATGAAATTCATCATATAAGCAACTTCTTCTATACAAGCGACCTTTAGTCCCTGTCTATTTTCTATTGCTCCAATAAATGATGAGGCTTCCATTAAAGATTGAGGCGTACCAGTATCCAACCAAGCAACCCCGCGTCCGAATAATTCAACTTTTAATTTGCCTCTTTTTAAATAATCTTTATTAACATCTGTAATTTCCAATTCACCTCTGGCGGATGGTTTTAGATTTTTAGAAATATTTATTACGTCATTATCGTAAACATATAATCCAACTAATGCATAATTTGATTTTGGTTTCTCCGGCTTTTCTTCTATAGAAATTACATTGCTATTATGGTCGAATTCTACGACTCCATAACGTTCTGGATTTCTAACGTGATACCCAAAAACAGTCGCATTATTATTGGCTTTTACTGCCCCCCGAATAAAATCCAATTTCCCGTAAAATATATTATCACCCAGAATCAATGTAACTGAATCACCGTCAATAAATTCTTCACCTACAATAAATGCATCTGCAATGCCTCGTGGTTTTTCTTGGATGGCATATTCTATTTTTAAACCTAGATGAGAGCCATCTGAAAATAATTTTTTATAAAGTGGAACTGTTTCTTTATCCGATATTATTAGAATTTCCCTAATTCCTGCTAACATCAGGATTGATAAGGGATAATAAATCATAGGTTTATCATAAACCATTATTAACTGCTTACTGTAGATATTTGAGGTGGGATAAAGGCGGGAGCCGGTACCACCTGCTAATATTATTCCTTTCATTTTGTTCTTTTTCCTTTCATTTGACTTTTTACTCAAATATTCCCAAGACACCAAGAGAATAGGCCCTTTTGTCTGATTTAGCCTTGAGTTTTGAAAGAAGAATGAAATTTCCCATAGAAAGCTTCTCTGAAGTATACATCATGTTACCTGTTCCCAAGTCATAAGGAACACCTACAGAATTTTCAAAGACATAACCCATGATGTCTCCTTTATTGACTGATACAGGTACTTTGAACTCAAATTGTTTAAGCCCGGCTTTTTCTATTATGAAAGCAGCCGATTCCCATACGACAAACCATCCTTTTCCGCCCTGTCGGAGTACCAGTACATGGTAGGAACAAGGAATTGTAAAAAACCCCCTTGTTCCAAGCATTGTTCCATTTGAAGGCATCGCATTTTTTACTAAAACAGCAGTATATGGCATGTTTTTTTTAAAACTCTCGCCTGTTTTCTTGTTGAATAGAACACCTGAAGCGATATAACTTGCTGCAGCCGTGTTCCCATCAGAAGAAACCGCCACTTCAATTGGCCCGAGTTGAAGATCCTTTGTTCCTACTACGGACCATGCATTATGTGTCAATTCCCCTATCCTTTCCCGCTCCCCTTCTGTTTCCAGGGAAAGGGTGTCCAGGAAAGTATCGAGATTTTCTTTAACAGTACTTTCATAGTAAATACGGATAAGATTTTTAATGAGATCTACATCATTTTGGGCATGGACTTGTATTGGTAGTAAAGTAAGAAGGAACATAATCAAATTCGCTATCGATATTAATTTAAATCTCATCATTGATATGCCTTTCTGCTAAACTTTACTCCATATTTTGCTGTTCTCCTGGTTGAATGTCCTTCACTATCTTTTAACTCGACTATAATAGGCATGAAGAGTACGTCTTCCCATGATTCGGCTGCATCCTGGAATTTACGATGTATCTGATAAAAAGTCTTGGCATTTTCATAGAGTATCTTGAGAGCTTCTGTGTAGGGATCTACAGGCATTCCCTTCGCCAGGTCTGAAAACGACTGGCAGGTGTCCAAGAGACCGATGGTGGTGTGCAGACCGTTAAGCATGGCATCGGGCGATTCTCTTCCTGATTCTTCCCTAGTCGAGATTTTTTGATCTTTAGGAAGATTCCTATATGCGGCCATTCCTTCTTGAACGTTTTTCTGGGAACTCAGGATATAATCCCCAATATCAACAGCCTTTGTGGCTAATGTACCATCAGGTGTAACGAATTTACTAACCACGGAGAAAGCGCTGTCTTTAGCCTTCGCGAGATTCTCGGCCGTAAATGGGAGTTCGACTCCCTTTTTTGGCTGACCGGGAAATAGATCGATGGATCAGCCCAAACTTTTATCTTTCCCAAAAGCATAGAAGGCGGGATATAGATGACTGTCCCTTCCCCTTTTTCATTTGTTTTTATATATACCGAGGTGTTTCCGCTGCGCTCGAGCCATCCACCGTCAAGATATGGTATGTGGAGAGCTAAGGTAGTTACAAGAAATTCCCTTCCTGAAATCGGAAGCCCATGCTGATCTGTAACTCTGATTGTAATATTCGCTTTGTTTTTTTGATGTGCTGCGATTGGCTTTTTATAATTTAGAGAAACCTTAAATGTTCCAATATCTCCCACGTAGCGGATAAACTCCTTAGGTCCGGACTGGCATCCTTCTGGTAATAATTCTAATGTTACGGACATGACTGGCTCATTAATTTTCAGAGTCGCAGGGAAGGAGATCTTAATTTGCTTTTTATCTGCCTTGACTGGGTAATTTCTTGAAAAAAGCATCCGTTTATCGGCTGCAGCTTCCACTTTCATGATGCCAGATTCGGCAGAATAGAGACCGTATTCGCAAGTTATTTGGATCTCCTCGGGAGTTCCTGTTTTTATCTCCGTAGAACGATCCGGATCAGGCGATATGATAGATATATAATCTGGAATCTGCTCTTTATCAGAGTCTGGTTTGCCCTTTATACCGAGCTTAATCTTTGCGAAATTCTTTGCTTCATCAATACTGGCCTGGCAGTAGTTAAGCAGACTTTTTACAGGTGCAAACAACTTATCAGTGTAGTCTCCAATGCCAGGTTCCTCTTGAGTTACGCGGTAAGAAGCCCAGAATTGTCCGCCAAATCTGCTCGAAGGAAAGGTTGCGCTAACTTTAAAACTATCCGCATATTTTCTATGAACTCTTTCGAGATCCATTCTAGTAGGGCCTTTTGCTGCATTTTTTACTCTCTTCGCTTCGGCTTCTATGGCTGCTTTCTGCATTGCTTCTAGGGCCTTTTTCCCTTCGACACTCCATATTTTTGTTATGCATACAGGAATACCCATTATTTCAGCTACATATCTTTCTAAACAAGGCATAATTATATTATCACAATTTTCTGTAATTAATTGAGGCGGGTAGTATATATACTGAACAGAACGGAATGTTATTCCCACATTATTTATTTCAATAGAACGTTTGTTAGTTCCCCAGGCTATCATATATTCGGCATTATTTTCATAAATCCATCTTAGCTTAGCATAGTTAACTATGCCCCAATAAGCGTAATCGATGAGAGCAACTGGGCGATATCTAGGATTTGGAGGCTTATTTGTTTTAGTACAATAGCCTTTATCCAAAAAATCAGGATCAAGTTTAAGATGCTTTTCTATATCATCTCTCATCCTCTCGAACCATACATTGAGATCGCCACATTCTTTACGTGCTTCTTCTATCATACTGCGTATTTCTTCACGTGAAAATTTCTGTATGCCATTATATTGCTGCTGTGCATTCCCTGATTGTGCAAAGCTTAGTAGAAAAAAAACTATTAAAGCACAAAAATACTCAAATCGTTTAATTAAAGTTAGTTTATAAAACATTTGACAAGGATTTACACAGACTCATAATATCTTTGTCGCAATTCTTCCGACAAGAAAAACTTAAAAGCAAATACAATTAATAAAATCAGTGAACGGGGATTTGTGCAGAAAAGCTTGAAAACTAATACATTTCTATTTATATATATTTCCCCTAAAATCAACTTTTTCGATATAAAATCGTTTTGACTCATAATTGACAGTAAATATAATCCTTATTTTCCCTTTTCTTATCCGATAAAAATCCTTCCACTTGCCTGTGAGTTTCTTTATATCTATACTAATATCCTCGCCTTTTGTTTTTAATATAAAGCTCTTTATTTCTCCTATAACTTTACCCGTAATTTTCTG
>Ga0307422_1000592_pt1 | contig 19989 bp, 15 predicted proteins | sample SalMarWE160290MG_FD_202153 | JGI IMG/M metagenome (GOLD analysis project Ga0307422, IMG submission 202153) | Salt marsh sediment microbial communities from the Plum Island Ecosystem LTER, Massachusetts, United States - WE1602-90 | ecosystem: Environmental > Aquatic > Marine > Intertidal zone >...
CAATCCTTCCTTGTTTCTCGGTTCCGTAACTGCGTGTTAGCTTCTTGTGAGCCTCAGGCCAAAAGCCGCCCCTTCATACATTAAGGGAAAGGGGTTTGTCAATGGGATTTTTAGAAAAATTTTAAGAAAAGGAGAAGAGATCGTTGCTGGCAATTGGGCTTGACTTAGAACCTTTGCCATGATTCAATTCACACAGAGGTATGAGCATAAGGCTGAGAAGTGAAGCTCCCCGCGCTTCAGCACGGGGCATCCTGGTGAAGGCAGGCGAAAAAAATGGACGTTTGGGCCCTGAAGGAATTTATTGAAAAGATAAAGGATGGAAAGATCGAGGTCGATGATGCCATCACTAGGCTCAGGGACCTGCCGTATGAGGATATAGGCTTTGCCAGCATAGATCATCACCGGGCCTTGCGCAGGGGTTTCCCGGAGGTTATCTACGGCACGGGGAAGAAGGTAGAGGAGATTATTGAGATCATCGGAAAGATGGTTGATAAGGAGGAAAACATCCTGGTTACACGGCTCACCGATGATAAGGCGAGGATCATTAAGGATCAGTTCCCCCAGGGGGGCTACTTTCCCAATTCGAAGGTTTTCACTCTTGAGGTGAGGCCGGCAGAGAAGAGGGGGAAGGGCACCATCCTCGTGATCACCGCGGGAACATCAGACATACCCGTTGCAGAAGAAGCGGCAATTACCGCGAGGTTTATGGGAAATGAGGTGGAGACCCTGTTTGATGTAGGGGTATCGGGCCTCCACCGAATCCTGGGGAAACGGGATGCCCTTATGGAGGCATCGGTGATCGTGGTGGTGGCAGGCATGGAGGGGGCCCTTCCTAGCATTGTGGGAGGCCTTGTGGATAAGCCGGTGATCGCGGTTCCCACAAGCACCGGATACGGGGCCAGCTTCAGGGGCCTTTCCGCGCTTTTGGGCATGCTGAATAGCTGCGCCTCAGGGGTGACGGTGGTGAATATCGATAACGGTTTCGGGGCTGGATACGCCGCAAGCCTGATAAATAGACGCTAAGAGGCTAAAGGTGCAAGGCGCAAGGCAAAAGGCGAAAAGCCTTATACCTTTAGCCTTACGCCTTTTGTCCCTATCTTTTCTTTTTGCTTTCCCGTATCTCCCGGACCATGGCCTTCAATTCGTGCACCTTCCCGAGGGCCTCTCCGCTCCAGCAGGGAAGAATCGAGTTGTTGTGAAAGAGGGGTTCTGAGACGAGATCAAACCTCGATGTGGCTACTGCTTGCTCCCACAGCCCCGTATGGGGTATGGGCGAGTACTCGCTCAGGTAGGGGACTGCCCCGACATGGCCTACACAGGCGATCGTTTGAGCTACCTGCTCATGGCTTTGGCCCGGAAGGCCCATGAGCAGGTACACGCCTACCTGATCTGATCGAAACCCTGCCGCTTTGAGGTGAGAGACGGCTTTCTCGAATTCTCCTGATGCAAACTTTCTCCCCAGATCGTCCTGAAGCTGCTGGTCGGAGGTCTCCAATCCCAACCGGATTTCCTTGCAGCCCGCTTTAAACAGGAGCTTTGCTACAACACGGTCGATGTAGGTAATGTGGATTCCATTGGGGCAGTGGAACCTGAGACCAAGGTTCCGCCGGACTACCTCCTGTAAAAAGATAGAGATCTGATTTTCGGCATCAACAAGAAGGGCATCGTCGTAAAAGGCGAAATCCACTACGCCATAATTCTTATGCCAGTAAAGGACCTCCTCGAGCAACTCATGGGGATCTCGTTTGAGAAAGGTGGCGCTCAGGTACGGGGAGGCACAGTAGGCGCACCGAAAAGGACATCCCAAGGAACCCCTTATGCATACGTATTCTGTCTTGGTGAGCAGATCAAAGGCCGGGTAGGGGGCAAAGGGATCAGGCTTTTTTTTGAGCTGAACATCTGGTATAATGTTCTTCAACACATTATTCAGATTTTCAGGCCAGTATTGGCCTGGTGAGGGAATGACAAAGTCAGCCTGGGAATATGTTCTGGCATGCTCAGGGCAGAGCGTGGCGTATATGCCACCGAGGAGCACCGGAACATCCGGGTAAATATCCTTGATGACCCGTATTGCCTCACATGCTCCCGGGTACCAGTAGGTCATCAGGGAGGTGACAAGGACAGCGGCCGGCCGTTTTGCCCTTTTTACCTCCCGCTCAAATGCCTGGGGATCAATACCGTATCGGTTATATGGCCTTTGGGTGGAGGAAAGCTTCTGAGGGGTTGGAACACGGCGTTTCCAGTATTTCCCCGTGCCATACTGGCGCCGAAGCGGCTTTTTGGCGTATAAGGTTTCTGTCATAAGGGGGTGATGAACGTCAAGGCAATCGATGAGGTGGACGGAAAGGCCCGATTCCCTCAGGTGGCTTGCCAGGTACAGCAACCCCATGGGTTTTGCCCATAGATCATAGGCAGCGAAATCATATATCCAAGGATTGACGAGCAGTACCGTTGGTTTCATAATAGAGTTCGTTGGGTTTTTCAAGTTTATGGAGTTTCTTGGGTTATTATTATGCCAAATTGCAATCGTGTCATTGCGAGGAGCGAAGCGACGTGGCAATCTATCATATTGAGATTGCTTCGCATTCGTTCGCAATGACATCCATCAATGGTATCCGTTTGAATGCAATTTGGTATTAACCATCTCATAATTGTCTACCAGTACGTCATTCCGGCGGACCCTGGATCGGGGTCCGGGGCAGGCGCCGGAATCTAGGATGTTTCTGGATGCCGGATCAAGTCCGGCATGACGAAACGTCAAGACTATTACGAGACGATTGATAACACAAGAAACACGAGAAACTCAATAAACTTAAGAAACTCAACAAACAGCACTATCCTTGAGGGAGGATTCGCATGCGGGCGGTGGTGCAGCGGGTAAAGACCGCAAAGGTGGTAGTTGACGAAGAGGTGGTCGGGGAGACCGGTAAAGGGCTGTTGGTGTTTCTCGGGGTCGGGGAAGGCGATCAAAGCGGGGATGCGGAATACCTGGCATCAAAGGTGGCGAACCTCAGGATCTTCAGCGATAGCAACGATAAAATGAATCTATCCCTGCTGGAGGTGAGCGGTGAGGCCCTCGTGGTGTCCCAGTTCACCCTGTGGGGAGACTGTCGAAAGGGCAGGAGGCCGTCTTTTGTTCGAGCGGCAGATCCGACCCTGGCCAATCGTCTATACCGGGAGTTTATTGATCTTCTCAGGGAAAAAGGCATCAAGGTGGCCGAGGGGAGATTTCAGGAGATGATGGATGTTCACCTCGTCAACGACGGCCCTGTCACCATGCTGCTTAGTAGTGAGAAGAATTTTTAGCAAGGAAGGGTGCCGAGGATGGACTACCAAGACCAGGAGACGGAACAAACAGGACAAGCCGCGCAGCAAACCGACGAACTAGGTCTGCCTGAGGCAATGGGCAAGAAGAAGGAAAGACGAAGGCCTACGTTTTCCCTCTTGAAGTGGCTCTTTCTTATTGTATTCATCCTGTACTTTGTCATCACCGCATATCGCATTCCCCTGCTCGTTCAATTGGGTGAGTACCTCATCGTGGAACATAAGCCCCAGAAGGCGGATCTTATCGTCTGCCTTGGAGGCCCAGGCGTGGCTAATGCCCTTGCAGCGGTTGATGTCTTTCAGAAGGGACTCGCTCCTTACCTCCTCAAGGCAAAGGAGATTGAGGCCGATGGCCTCGATTACCTGAAGGCAAAGGTCAAGGATTACCCTACTGAATTGGATTTATTTGCGATAATCACAGAGGGTGTCGGCATCCCAGGGGAGGCGATCATCTCTCCTGAGAAGAGGGTCGGAAGCACCATAGAAGAGGCCGAACTGGTTCGAACCTTGGTGCTTGATAAGGGTTATACGTCCCTTATACTCGTAACCAGCCTTACGCACTCTCGTCGCGCATACCTTACCTTCAGGAGGGTTTTCAAGGATTCTAAGGTCCAACTCATCTCGCTCCCCTCACATTACCAGCAATTCAGCCCAAAGGATTGGTGGAAGAAGCGAGCGTATACCAAGGAGCTCATTATCGAGTACCAGAAGCTGATCTACTACAAGTTTAAGTATGGTATTTGATGTTCGTTTTTCAGGTAGCCACCAAGTCACTAAGCCTGCCCTGGCGCGACTACACAGGCATATTGATCATGTTTGTAAATATATCGGTATCGATGTCTCTAAACCCAATCCTTGCTTGCCAGGTCTGGGCCAGGGACACAAAGAAAAGGATAGGTCGGCCTGCCACCTGCCCGCCATCAGTTGCGGTGCATGCGCTGGCAGGCGTGTATGAGTTTTATCCCTTTATCTGAAGTAGATAAGATGGTATCAAAAGAATAATTCTGTAACCTTAGTGCCTTGGTGTCTTAGTGGCTGAATACGTTAAGAGCATGAAAAAGATTATAGCACAGATCGTCTTCATCGTTCTGCTCACCTCAACTCCGTCATTTGCAGGCATCTATGAGTTTGAGGTCACAGCGAGCCGTTCGGATTTGGAGGCACGGTACAGTGCCGACCTGCCTCTCGACCAGGGCATCCTTTCAACCGGGCTCGGAGCGATTTACCGAAATGATGATTACAAGATAGCCGATATGAAATTGACCTTGGGCACGGAACTATGGGCGCCCGGATTACGGCTTCATCTCGGTCTTAAAGGTGTGCTGGGAGAGGTGGAGAGGGATAAAAAAAAGGGAAATCTGACCGCAGTAGGTATTCTGATTTCAGGGAAATATCTTATTCCACAGACCATTTCTCCCCTGCCCCTGGGGGTGTCGGCAGGCGTCTCCTTTGCCCCGGGGCCCCTTTGTTTTTCAGACGCAGAGAGCTACATTGATGTGAGAACCAGCCTTGATTTCCGTATCGTGAAGAATGGAGAGATACTCTTTGGGTATCGGTATATCCGAGCTCGTCTTAAAGACAACCAGGGAAAGTGGAATATTTCAAATGCAACGCTTTTTGTCGGCTACCGCCTGAGTTACTAGCGAGGCTTCGGCCCAACCTGCCTGTTATTGTTTCTGCTCGGTGCTTGGTAGCTCTTGTTTGGACCTTAGCTTTTCTACGAGTTCCTTGAATGATGAGTTTGCGAGTATCTCAGAGAACTGTGCTCGGTAGTTTTTCGCGATGCTCACCCCTTCAATCGCGACATCACAGGCAACCCAATTACACTGCTTATCCTTAAAGAGGTACAAAACAGGGATCTCTGTAGCGTCGCCGGTAATGATCTTCGTCGACAGGATCACATAACTTCCCTTTGCCGTTTCAGAGAGGTAGAGGATGTTCTTTTCGGAAAAATCTCCTGCCTTTGTCAGATATGCATCAATCTGATCCAGATAGGTCCGCTCCAGAAGGGTACTGAAGACCTCAATAAATTCCCCTTTCTCCTCTTTGCTTCTTTCCCTCCAATGAGCACCCAATGCCCTCATGGCAAATTCCTCCTCGTCAAACCTCTCCCTGATCAATTTGGAGAGGATTGCCCTTCGCTCATCAGCCTTGCCAGGTGTTTTAAGAGACTGATCCCTCAAGACCTCGATGATCTTATCAAGCGTTCCCTTGAGGGAATCAGTGACCGCTCCCGGCCCGGCCCAGACGGCAGAAGCAAGAAATACCATTAGCACAGCGAGTCCTAGTGCATGGGCAGCAATGAACGTACACCGTTTGATTGCCATTGTGTTTCCTTTTTTTAAACTATGATAGCACATTTTTTATTTACGATAACCTGAATTGAGCGATCCCCAGATGTCTCGCTTTTTTATTTAGAGATTGCCACGCACCCTCCAGGCATACGCCCTGGTGGGTGCTCGCAATGACAGACTAACAAGGAATTTCTCCAGAGATTGCTCAATTTAGATGTGAGCACTGTTAATCTCTAGATTCAAGGGCCGTGATCCTTAAATGGCCTCCATAGGATAATGAGTTTCGGCAGTAGTGCCAGCACGCTCAGCAGCGCAATAAACATGGCGAGGCCGGTAAACACGCCGAAGTAGATGGTGGGAAGGAAATTGGACAACACCAGTATGGAAAAGCCGAATATAATCGTTATAGAGGTATTGAGGATAGCCCTTCCCACGGTCCCGTGACACAGGTGCAGGGTTTTGGGGTAGTCGCCGTTTTTAGCGAGTTCCTCCCGAAACCGGTAGATGTAGTGAATGCTGTTATCGATCGCTATTCCCATGGTGATCGCAGCGATCGTGATGGTCATCACATCAAGGGATATGTCCATCAGGCCCATGATGCCGAGCACAATGCTCACTGCGAGCAGATTAGGGATAATGCCGATGACGGAGACCGAGATGGATCTGAACAGGATCAACAGCATGATTCCTATGCCCAACAACACGATGCCCAAGGTGAGGATTTGTGATCGAAACAGGCTTTGCAGCATGTTGTTGTACATCACGAGCATCCCGGCAACCGTTACCTCCTTTTCCGAAAGCCCGAATTTCGTGTTGAGATCGTTCCCGATTTTCTTGAGGAGCTCTTTTCTCCGTAAATCGTTCAATGAGTCCATGATTCTCAGGGAGATGCGGGCCTCGTTTTGCTCAGCAGACACATAGGGGTCCACCATCTCGGATCGAATCTGCTCAGGGATCTTTTTGCTCAAGACCCCCAGTTCGAGGCCGTCAAAAGGCCTTCCCTCATAGAGCCCTTCAGCAACCCTTATGATGGAGGCAAGGGAGAGAACCTTTCCGATCTCCGGCAAGGAGGCCAGATAATCGTGAACCTCTTTAATCTTCTCGACCTTATACGGGGTGAGCCAGTAATCTCGCGGGTCAGACTCCCCTGCCCAGTCATCGGCTTCAACAGGAGTATCATCTTTTGCGCGATCGGTTTTCGCTTCACCGAAATGGAGGATCACATCAAGCGGCATGGTGCCGCCAAGCTTATCGTCTATGAGTTTCATCCCCTGGTATATTTCGGTTTTCCTGCTGAAGTAATCGATGAAGCTATTTTCCACCTTAAGCCTGCTGATGCCTACCACGCTTATGATGGCAAGGATGATCGAGGCGATGATTACCTTCCCTCCGTGGAGTGTGGCGATGGAGGCGAGTTGAGAGGTGATGAAAGACTGACCCCTGCGGGCGAGAAGGGGAGTTGATTTTTTAAGCAACACCAAAACAGCGGGGAACAAGAGAAATGATGTGAAAAAGGTGACACACAACCCTATCGACATCATCCATCCGAAATCAATGACAGGCCGAATACCGCTGAATACCAGTGAGCTAAAGGCCAAGATGGTGGTTAAGGCTGCATAAAGGCATGGCCACACCATCTTCTTGGTGGTGGTGAACACGATATCAATCTGAGGCTCCGAGGACATATCGCTACAAAGCTGCCGGTAACGAACAGCCAGGTGAATGTTCATGGACATGGTGAGTATCAACATCAGGGAGATGAAATTCGACGATATGACGGTCACCTTCCAGTCCAGGAAACCGAGCACCCCGATCATGAACAAAACCGCGTAAAAACAAGTCAGCAGCGGCAGGATTACCCATCGCAGTTCTCGGAACAGGATGGCGAGGGTTGCTACGATGAAGATGAACACACCAAAGCCGAATACGACCAGATCCTTCTTGATGAAGGTGATCATGTCATCGGCGACCATGGGAATCCCACCGAGATACACGGCCCCGTATTTCTCATAGGGACGTATAACCGATCGAATCCTCTCGATGTCCTGGTGCCGCTCTTTGCTATAGGCGGCATAGTACTCATCGTACTCAAGCATATATTGTTCTAATTGAGACTCCTCACTCTGACTGAGCGTTGCGCTCCTTCTTTTTGTCAACAGCCCGTTTTTTTTCTCTGAGAGTTCCGAGAGAGAGGTGTCGACTTCGAGGTAGATTATCAGGCCGGTGGTCTGGCCGTCAGCGCTGATGACTAACTTTCTATAAACCGGGCTCTCCAGTATTTCTCTCTTTGCCTTTTCAATATCCACGCCGGGATCTTCCAGGCTCTTCACGGTCTCCTCTGTCATTTTTGAGAGTTCCACGCCGGAAGCCCTGAGAAGTGGAACATCGAGAAGGGTTACTACTGAATCGACCCTCTCTAATGCCTTTAATTCATCTCGCAGCTCTTTTAGATGCTCCAATGATGCCTTGGAGAAGAGATCCTCATGGGGGGAAAAGGTGACCACCAAGAATTCCCTGAGGGCGTACCGGGAATTGATTTCACGGAATATTTGTAGGTCTTTATCATCCTCTAACAAAAGGGTATCAGGAGAGGCATCGAGCTTGAAGTTTTTCGCATGGTATGAAAAGAAGGCAAGCGCTACTACGAGCACGATGACCACGATTGCGGGGCGTCTTAAAATAACTCTCTCATAGGCCTTAGAAAAACCGTTCATCATGCGCGATTGATCTTTTAATTTGCTGTGATTCAAAGGGTTTTCTTCTCTTGCCGAATCAAAGAACCTGGGTTGCTTCTCAATCTTGGGTTGAGGAAGTATAGGGGGAAAGCTGTAAGAGTGTCAATTGAAATCAGGACCGTTCTCCGCGAACATGCCGTAACCTAATTGATAAATGGCCAAGCGAGACGTCAAACGTGCGGTTTTAGCTTTACAGCCGACGACGGAATACCATATAGTCCCTGCTAACCGGGTATTGCTTCATTCCATTCAAAGACGGCGTACAAGGGTTCCTTTGTAAAAGAGATGATGAAAGAAGCAGAACATAAACTGAGCTATCTCCTCTGTGTTCTCCTCCTCGTTTCCTTTATGGGGTGCGCCCACAGAGGGACTGGAACCACAGCCTCTCTCTCGCCGGAGGCATCACTGGTGGCTGCTCATCGCTCACCGGATATTGGGCAGGCAGGTCATAACAGCTCGAACGCGATCTCATCCTCATCAAATCAGACACAATCGAACCAGGGAACGGGCGAGGGGGGATCCAAGGAGGGCGATCTCGATGTTTTTTCGGACTTAGAGGCTGAAGAGGTAGCGGAGGGAGTGGCAGACCCGTTCGAGCAGTGGAACCGGGCCATGTTCCTATTCAACGACAAACTCTACTTCTGGCTCCTGAAGCCCGTATCCAAGGGGTATAAGGCGGTGGTACCCACACCAGTCAGGAGAGGCGTAAGAAATTTCTTTCATAACATCACCGCACCCGTTCGGATGGTCAGCGCACTGCTCCAGGGGAAGGGGAGGGCAGCGAGTGCGGAATTAACCGGTTTCCTGATCAACAGCACTGTCGGTGTGCTCGGGTTTGGAGATCCCGCCAAGAGGTGGCCCGAGCTAATCCCCAGCGAGGAAGACCTGGGCCAGACCCTCGCAACCTATGGCATCGGTAACGGTTTCTATATCGTCTGGCCTATACTAGGGCCTTCCACACTGCGTGATTCCGTAGGGATGGTTGGAGATTGGTTCTTGGATCCCGTCTGGTATGTTGAGCCCTTCGAAGCATACCTGACACTGTGGACCGTGGAGAATGTCAACGATACCTCCTTTCGGGTCGGCGATTACGAATCCCTGAAGGAAGCAGCAATCGATCCGTACATTGCAATCCGCAATGTCTATATCCAGAATCGAAAGAAGAAGGTGAAAGAATGAGGAAAAGGGAGTAATGGAGTGATGGAGTATTGGAATCTTTTCTTGTTTTATTGTGACTACTCACGTAGTCAGCCTGAAGTTGTTTAGACTGAAGGCTTATTGTTGAAGAAACAGTAGCTTATGCACCAAACATGTCTTCAAAATGGGCCGTATCCCCGTTTTTCCTAACAGTCTTCAGCCTACAACCTCTCTACCTGAGTAGTTACGTTTTATTTTATACCATTGCTCCCGCACTCCAGGCATACACCTCTCCTTTGCGTTGCAAGGAGAGACAGGCTACTTGGTGTTCATCACGTACACGCCGTTCCATTCAGGAGGAGGAGGATTTTTCTTGAGATCAAGACATCGTTCGATATAGACCTGTACTGCGTAGAGATTTGGTTCCATAGCCCGTATATCTTCGAACACATGGATCGCATCATCCCATTGTTGTGCCTTATACAGGGTGATGCCCCGGTTGAACCGGGTGACAGTCTGATGTTGGGTCTCTGGTAGGTCATGAAAGCCCAAGAGGTTGTAGATCTTCACCGGTTCCCTCTTTCCTTTTACCCTCACTGAATCCAGCTCCATGCAGAGAAATTCGCCTTTCACCTTCTCATAGGTGTATTCGCTGATGATCACGTTGGTCTTATAGCTTTTATTGGCACCTTCAAGCCTGGAGCCGAGGTTAACGGCATCGCCCATTACGGTGAAATCAAACCGCTGCTCGGATCCCATGTTCCCAACCATCATGGGACCCGTATTGATGCCGATGCCGATATCAACGGGCTTCTTGCCCTCGGCCAACCACTTTTCATTTAATTTTCCAAGCTCATGCATCATCTCAAGGGCAGAGCAACACGCCTTACTGGCGTGATCGGGCAAATCAAGCGGGGCCCCGTAGATGGCCATGATGGCATCACCCATATACTTATCCAGCGTTCCATCATATTTGAACACGATGTCCGTCATCACGGTGAGATATTCGTTTAAAAGGTGCACCAGCTCCTCGGGGCTCATTCCCTCCGCAATGGTGGTAAAGCCCCTGATATCCGAAAAGAGTATGGAAAGCTCCTTCCTGTCCCCACCGAGCTTGAGCTTCTCGGGGTGCTTCAACATCTCGTTCACCACAGAAGAAGAGACATAATAGGTGAACGCGCCCTTGATCTTCCTTCGCTCCCTCTCCTCCGTGAGATATCGATGGATGGTCAGGGAGATGTAAAGGATAACGAGCGCTGCCAGCGGGTATATCATATTGAACCAGAGCCCATGGCTTATGAAGAGGTATCTGGTGAGAAATATATAGGCTATGAAAAGGCTTACGGCGAAAAAGATTCCTTTCACGGCGCTCAGGCGAGGAACCACAAACCCCATAACGATCCCGACGAGAATGATGGCCAGGAGGTCAAATACCTTTGTCCATTCGGGACGATCCAGGAATTGACCTCGCAGGATATTATCGATGACGGTGGCGTGAACTTCCGGGCCGGGATACACCGGTGAGAAGGGGGTATTGCGTATGTCGTACATGCCCACGGCTGTGGCCCCCACTAACACGATCTTGCCCTTGAATTCTCCGGCGGGGTACTTGTTGTTAATGATGTCGGTTATGGGGTAGTGGGTGAAGGTTTGGGGAGGGCCCAGGTAGTTGATCATCATTTGGCCCGTTTCGTTCGTTGGAATGTTGATATCGCCAAGCTGAACTCCCTCTATCCCATAGGGAGCTACTTTTACAATGAGTGGAGGCATGTCTAAATAGTGCCAGACAGCCATGATTGAAATAGAAGCAAAGATCTCATCGCCGCATTTAATAACCAAGGGGTTCCACCGCACTACTCCATCCGGATCCGGCATTATGGTGAAATATCCCGAGGAATCGGCGGCCTCGTTTAATATCGGGAGGTTTGATTCAGGGACGTGGGCTTCAACAAAAGGTTTTATGTCGCTTTTACGACGAAAGAATTGAACTGGATACCTGGATTTACCGATCTGGGAGATTTTCTCGTTGCGCGTTTTCTCGTCCATTCGATAGCCGAGATCCTCCGGGCTCATGTGGAAGAAATACCCCAACACGACCTTTGCCCTTGACCGTTTGATCGCATTTGCCAGGATGAGGTCGTTATCGCTGAGGAGCCTTGATTCCTCCAAAAAGCGGGTCAGGCTTTTGTGCTTAATCTGTAATTCCCCTATCTTGGATTCCAATTGCTGAATAAAGGAGAGGTTGCTGTTTTCATCAGGCTCCCAGAACCCGACATCAAAGCAGATTACCTTTGCCCCGTCTTCGGAAAGGTAGTCGATAAGCTTTGCTAGCTTAGCCCTCGGCCACGGCCACTTGCCCTCTGCGTCAAGACTCTTCTCATCGATGACCGCAAGAACAACAGTGCCCCCGGGTTCCCTTACTCCCCTTGAAATAAACCTCAGGTCCATGGTCTTGAGCTCCAGGAATTCAAGAAAAGAAGGCCCCATGAGGAATACGATGCAGAGGAGGAGGATAAGGCCGAGGGTGATGGAGAAGGGATTGACAGAGAGTAAAAGCCGCAGTAATTTTTTCATCCTCTAATCCTTTGACAAACTCGTAAAAAGTCGGTTATTCGATTTTTCCGTCATTCCGGCGAAAGCCGGAATCCAGTATTTTCAATCGGTTATAGACTCCGGCTTACGCCGGAGTGACGATCTTGGTGACTTTTTACGAAACCATCATCCTTTAGTAAAGCTCTTTTTTGGTAAACCATAGCTGATTCAAAGGAGTATCCATATTCTCTTTAGTCTAAGCATATAGGGAAAATGGGGGGTAAAGTCAAGAAGACAAGCAACTGAGAGGAGAATTCGATTGACAACGACATACATTGATGAAAAATACTGTCCAACAAAGCTTCATCTCAAACCGAGAAGTGACAAGAGGATTAAAGCATGACCCAAGTTGCTTGAATCATGCGGCGTGCGGAATTGGTTTGTTGCAATTATGGCGCGCCAGGGCGGGCTTGACGCAAATGATAAAAATTTGGCGTATTTAAACGGCTTTATCAGTCTCATAGTAATTTTTTTATCGGGTGGGATATGAATACATTCCTGAAAGGAGTAAGGAGCCAAATCATTATTTTTACGGATCTTGACGGCACCCTTTTGGACGATCAGACCTACGATTTCAAGCCAGCCCTGACAGCGCTGAAGTTTATCCGCTCTCGCAAGATACCGCTTATCCTGGTGAGCAGCAAGACGAGGGCGGAGATGGAGTTCTACCGCAAAGAGCTGTCTCTTGAGGATCCTTTTATCGTGGAAAATGGAGGGGCCATTTACTTTCCGGCCTCCTTTCCCTTGCCCGATGACTACCTCTTCGAGATGGTAGATGAGTACCGGGAAGTGCTCATCGGGACGCCGATTGCGGTGCTCTCCGAGAAGATCAGCGTGCTGAAGGAGCAATTCCGATTCAGGTGTTTCTCAGAGCTGACCATTCAGGAGATCGCGGCGCTGACCGGGCTCACCTATGAGCAGGCACAGCGTGCCTCGGTGAGGGAATTCGATGAACCAATCGTGCTTGAAGATACCTTTGATGAGGACCTCCTCTACAAAAAGGCCCGGGAGCTCGACCTCGAGTGCGTGCGCGGGGGCCGATTTCTCCATCTCTTTTGTGGGGGCGATAAGGGTAAGGCGGTGGATGAGATACTCACGGTGTACCGGCAGCAAGGCTATCCCGTGATTTCCATCGGCCTTGGCGACAGCCAGAACGACCTGCCCATGCTATGGGCGGTGGATAAGGCCGTGGTAATGCAGGCGCCGGATGGAGGCTATATCGAAGGCCTGGATCAGCCGGATCTCGTAAAGGCCGGAGGCAGGGGACCTGATGCATGGAATAGGGTGGTGTTGCGTATTCTAGGGGACCTTTTATCGTGATTCCGACGATTACATGGGAAAGAGATCACATCCGCCTTGTTGACCAGAGAAGGCTCCCGCTCGAAACACAGTGGGTTGTGTGCCGGGGCCTCGAGGAGGTAATCGCGGCCATCAAGAATATGGCGATACGGGGTGCCCCTGCGATCGGCGTGGCCGCCGCAATGGGGCTGGCGCTCGGGGCGCAGTCAATCGAGGCCCAAGAGTACGAGACATTTCGCGAGAAGTTTTTTCAAATGGCACGCGACATGGAATTGGCGAGGCCCACTGCGGTGAATATCAGGTGGGCCGTGGAGCGCATGAAGGAGATCGTGGATGAGATGCGGGGCAGGGGTGTTGATGAGATCAAGGAGGCGCTCAAGAGGGCTTCACAGGATATCTTGGAGAGGGATATCGAGATCAACCGCAGGATCGGTCAATATGGGCTTGCCCTTATCCCCAATAGGGCAACGATCCTTACCCATTGTAATGCCGGGTCCTTGGCCACGGGTGGCTATGGGACTGCCCTCGGGGTGATCAGGGCGGCTCACGAGTCCGGAAAGCATATCCATGTGGTGGTCGATGAGACGAGGCCGTTGCTCCAGGGCATGCGGCTTACCGCATTCGAACTCATGGAGGAGGGGATTCCCGCCACGGTGATCGTGGACAGCGCAGCCGGGTATCTGATGCGAAGAGGGAGGGTGGATCTGGTGATCATCGGAGCAGACCGGATCGCAGGCAATGGGGATACAGCGAATAAGGTAGGCTCATACCAGCTCGCCGTGCTGGCAAAGGAGAACCGGATCCCCTTTTACGTTGCAGCGCCCATTTCAACCTTTGACTTGACCCTTAATGATGGCGATCAGATCCCCATCGAGGAGAGGGATCCTAAGGAGATCCTCACCTTTGCCGGTCAAGAACTCGGCCCTGAAGGCCTTCATGCCTTTAACCCCGCCTTTGACATCACCCATGCCGCCTATATCTCTGCCGTAATCACGGAAAAAGGGGTGCTCAGGCCACCTTTCGGAGAGAACATACGGCGTATGGCCGGAAATTAAGGCCTGCCGGCCAGGTCTTTTTCCGTGAAGCCCCTCATGATTGCCAGGTAGAAAAGGGCAGCAATGAGAAAGCTTGGAATAGCACCTCCGATCTGAAGATACCTGCCAAGCCAGAATACCAATGCCCCCACCACCCAGCAGACAAGAGCCGTCAGGTGGACTCCACCCGTATACCAGTAAGTGCCTTCGGTAAACAGCTCGTCAGTCGTGAGCCTCCGGCCCTTGGTGATAAAGTAGTCCGCAAGCACAATCCCGAACAGCGGGCAGAAGATAAAGCCGATGATCTCCAAAAAGTGCGCGTAGGTCTCCGGATAGTCGCCGAAGATGAGCGCGATTACGGTGCCGAGGGCTCCGCCTATCACAATCCCCTTTTTCTCCCCCAGCTTAGGAAAGATATTCAGGGCAGAGACCGAGGTAGAGTAGATATCAAGGAAGGTGGTGGTAAAGGTGGAGAAGAGCACAACGATAAGGGCAGGTACCAAGAGCCCAAAGGAGACCATCAGTTCCAGCACCATGGACTCCGGGGTAGGGGATTTGGTGGCCAAGGCCGCGCTCAGCCCGATCACGTACATCCAGGAGCTCACGATAAAATATCCGATCCACGTGCCCCAAAAGCTGCCTTTATCGCCCCTGGCGTACCGCGAATAATCGCAGACCAGCGGGAGCCATGAGATCGGCATGATGATCACATAATCGAGGCCGACCATGAAGGGTAGCTCTCCTGTCGGACGCATTCCTACCAATTTCGAGATCCCGTACTCCTTGAATACCACGTAGGTCATCAGGATACAGATAAACACCAAGGCAGTTACCGCTATGCGATGGAGCCACTTCCAGTACCGGTACCCCACCAGGGCCCACAGGGTGGTTACCAGACCCAGCAAAACGATCCAGAACTTGGCCGTATAGATGGAGGAGCTCTGGGTAAAGGTGGCGGCCGTTTGCCCGCCTATCCAGACCATGACCGCGGTCCACCCGATGAGCTGAAAGATATTCAGTATCGCGGGAATGTAAGATCCGCGCACACCAAAGGCAGGGCGGGTGCTCACCATGGAGGGGATGCCCCACTGGCTCCCGATGATCCCGCCCAGGGCGAGGGGCGTGTTTCCGATCACGTGACCAAGCAGGATTACCACGATCCCTGTCACGTATCCCATGGGAACCAGGATCCCTCCCGCCCATATTTCAGCCAGCGAAACGGCTGCTCCTGCCCACAACAGGAAGAAGTCAAACCCTGTCAGGTTTCGTTTATCCCTTGGAATCGGTTCAATGCCGTCCATGGTGTACCTCCTTTCTCTTCATAAAATGGCAAATACCCATCCAAACATATTTGAAATTCGCTTCAACCTTGAATCAACGTTGATCATTGTTTCGACGCCTCGTAATTGAAGTGTTCAGTGTTCAGCGTTCAGTGTTCAGGGTTTAGCGGAGAGAATGAGCCATGAAGTGGAGCGTGTCTTTCCTGAACACTGAACACTCAAAACGCCTATTGATTGCAATAGCCAATCGGAACTGTTTGACCCGTTAGCCAAACAATCTGCATGTAGTAAGCTAAGATCTTTAAAGGTCCATCCCTCTTTTGATCTTGAGCACCTTTCGGACTACCTCGCCGGGATTTTTGCCAATGATCCTTACCATGGGCTCCTTGCCCACCTCCCCCCGGTCGTAAATCACATCCGGCACCTCGCCCATCTTGAGCACCTCGTGGGTGCCCCACTCAAGGGATGATCCTTCGTGCTCCTTGACCTCTCTGGGCTCATCTGCCCTGTCAAAGCTGCGGACCTTAAAACCACGGTTCTCGCAGATGCGGATGATATCCTCAGAGAACCGGATGTTCATGACGGAGCGATACTCAGGATCATGTTTCATGAGGGTCAGGATGATCCTGGCGACATGCCGGGAGCCACCGAAGGCGGGGCCGGTAAAGGCGGCGATTGAATCATTGAGTTTTGTGATTCTGCCGGGAAAGGCGGCCACATCCTCATAGCCCTCCGCGTAGGGCAGGGCATACCCGATATTGGCGTGAACCTCCGGTATCAGGTGACCGATTTTGTTTTTCTTCAATGTTTCAAGTGCTGCCTTCAAGTCCTCCAGGACGTGATACCGTGCTCCTTCCCTGGCGATCATGGCATAGGGGTTCGTCGGGCCATGGCCTTTTCCCAGGGGAAGGGAGAACCGGATGGCCGTTTCCATAAATTCCCTGGCCCGCTTTACTGCATTCTGTATGCTCGTTCCCTTGGCGAACTCCGTGGCGATTGCAGAGGCAAGGGTGCACCCGGTTCCATGGGTATTGTTGGTAGGAATGCGAGGCCCTCGGAACTCGAAAAAGGCAGCGCCGTCAAAAAGCACGTCCACGAGTTCACCCTCAAGGTGTCCTCCCTTTACCAGCACATTCCTGGCGCCCATTTCATGGATGCGGCGTGCCGCCTCCTTCATGGCCTCGAGATGATCCACCTTCATGCCGGCGAGCACCGAGGCCTCGGGGAGGTTCGGTGTCACCACCAAGGCACGGGGGATCAGCTCCTTTCTGAGGGCCTCCCGGGCCTCTTCCTTGAGCAAGGGGTCTCCGCTTTTCGCCACCATGACCGGGTCCACAACCAGGCGCTTTACGCGATACCGTTTCATCTTGGAGGCCACCAGGCTCACGATAGGGCTGCTCGAGAGCATCCCTGTTTTGACCGCATCTGCTCCGATATCCTCCATAACCGAGTCTATCTGTTTTTCGATGAACTCCAGCGGCAACTCATAAACCGCCTGAACTCCTACGGTGTTCTGTGCGGTGAGCGCCGTGATCACGCTCATGCCGTATCCGCCAAGCACGGTGATTGTCTTTAAGTCCGCCTGAATACCGGCTCCGCCCCCGGAATCAGAGCCGGCAATAGTCAAGATCCTCTTCATGGCTGCTCCTTTGTTAGGGTGAATGAGCTCAAGGTTAAAGATGTAGCGCTCGAGCAAAGCTACAAATCAAATTTTTAGTGTCCTTTTCGGGGATGGTGGAAACCCCGCGCCTTCAGGAGAAGCAAAGTTTGTGTTGTTGCTCTGCGATTTGTCATTCCGGCCTTTGAGCCGGAATCCAGGGATTCGGATATGTATTGATTCTGGATGGCGGATCAGGTCCAGCATGACATAAGAGTTAATTTCAATTAACCGATTTTTAAACCGCTCGTCTTCTTGGCTTGGATCTTTTGATATTTCGTTCACCGGGATCTATTTATATGGAGGGGTTGTGCTGAATGGAGATCATGGAGCGGAAAAAAAGCCGTAATCCCAGACTTTAGAATTACGGCCCTCTGTCTTGTAACCGCGTTCCCTACGTCGGAATTACCCGGACAGGTTCAAGGGGTCATTCTGCTTACCCGAAGTGAAATCCATAAGGGCACAGCAGGAATTTCTCAGCAAACCAGCTCCCCCAGCATTTTTTATCTTTTTGTGACTACTCACGTAGTCAGCCTGAAGCTGTTTAGACTGAAGGCTTCAAGTGGTCAGAAGAGTACTATTCCGCACGTTGTTGAAGAAACAGGAGCTTCTCGTACCAAACATGGCTTCAAGATACGCCGTATCCCCGTTTTTTCCTAACAGTCTTCAGCCTACAACCTATCTACCTGAGTAGTTACATCTTTTTAGCCTAATCCCCCTCACCTGTCAACAGGAATTTGTTGAATTCTTGCCTTCCCTTATTATGCGGATTTTCCTGGTGTTATTAATGCTTACTTTCGATGGTTACTCGTCCGGGGTGAGAACTCCAAAATCAGAAATCGAGGGGGCTTTTGGCCTCTTTAATGGTCTGGCTTTTAATGGTATGGGTATAAATCATTGTGGTTCTTACATCGCTATGCCCCAGCAATTCCTGAATCGTGCGGATGTCATAGTTCCTCTGGAGAAGATGGCTGGCAAAACTGTGGCGAAAGGTGTGGGCCGAGGCACGTTTCGTGACCGCTGCTTCACTCACCGCCTGCTTGATAGCTCTTTGCACATGCGTTTCATGCAGGTGATACCGCCTGTGTTCCCCGGTAGCCTCCACGTAGGTCATTTGTTTGGCCGGGAAGAACCATTGCCAGATGAACTCCTTGGCGGCGTTCTTATACTTCTTGTCCAGGGAATTCATCAGGAAAACCCCGTTATAGTTTCCTGCCAGGTCCCGTTGATGAATGTCCTTCACGAATTCAAGCTGCTTTCGCAGGTCAGGAATGATCGTTTCGGGAAGAGGCACGGTTCTGTCTTTTTGCCCTTTCCCGTCATGAACGGTCAGGACGAGGGCATCAAAATTGAAGCAATGCACACGAAGATTTAGGCACTCGAAAAGACGAAGCCCGCAACCGTAAAGCAGTTTGACCACCAGGTCATACGGGGGCGAAAGGTACGTGGAGATGGCGTCTATTTCCTCGCGGGACAGCACCACGGGGATGTAAGGTTTGCGCTTTGCCCTAACAACGCCGTCGACCGCTCCGAACTCCTTGCCAAGAACGTGTCGAAAGAAAAACAAGAGCGCGTTGAACGCCTGGTTTTGCGTGGATGACGACACCTTGCGCGTGACCGCCAGGAAGGTCAGGAAATTCTTTACATCATGGGTTACAAGCGATAACGGCTGCTTGCTCTTCGTAAAGGTTTGGAATGTGCGCACCCAGCCCTTATACGTGTTGAGAGTCTTTGAAGAATAGTGGCGAACCTTGATCTCATTGGCCAACGCAGCATACTCGGCCGCCCAGGAAGCTCCCCTCCCGCTGATCGTTTGGCGAGACGCGACAGCACTCGTGACATCAGGCTTTTCGGCCCGCTTCTTCTCAGCGGTGACAGCCGCATTCCGGGGGGTCTGGGTTGCCATCGGTAGTGGGACTGAACCGGGTCTGTGCTGTACGCGGTCGCTCTGTGACCCCTCGTGCCGGACGGCCCGTTTTGGCGATTGGAGGTTCTGAGGAGAAGCGCCCCGTCCCGCCCAAGGTTTGAAGGAGTCCTCGTGGATATTGCGCTGTTCTACATCTTTATGGTAGGCCTTTCGGGGCGGGCCGCTTCCCAGGCCCACGGGCGACTTTCGGGGGGGAGTTTTTTCGTCAAAAATCTCGTAGAACACCCTGATCGCGCAAGCAGCCTGCTCTTGTTGAGCCTTCGTTTGCCTCTTTTCCTGCAACTTGCCAAGAAACTCAGGCAGGCTCTCTCTCCCTGTGGCATTAAACTGATATTTCGCACAAAAGTCCAGGTAGTAGCGCAGCCACTTTTTGAACAACCCATAGTTTCCTTTGGGAACCACCTTCTTCCGCAGATGATCCTCGAATTGGGTCTGTAATGGGGGAGGAATAGGGAGCATGTCGATTTCTCCTGAAAAACTGGATAACACCCAGTTTCAAATGATATACAGAATGTCATCAACTACGTCACAAAAAAAGAGTTGTCAAGCCGTTTTTTTTAATATATTGAAATAACAATACGATTCGGCGTTTAGCAGCCCGTCTGCCGCTTCCGGCACAGGGGACCCGCTGGTATGTGAGGGCTGACAAATTCCATCGGAGAGCGGAGATATCAAGAAACTATAGAATAACTTGTTAGATGGTTGAAAAT